>Ga0209212_1000124_pt1 | contig 150323 bp, 117 predicted proteins | sample RifGroC2_FD_183996 | JGI IMG/M metagenome (GOLD analysis project Ga0209212, IMG submission 183996) | Groundwater microbial communities from Rifle, Colorado, USA - Groundwater C2 (SPAdes) (version 2) | ecosystem: Environmental > Aquatic > Deep subsurface > Groundwater | place: Rifle, Colorado...
TTTGACCGCTCAATTGTAAATTTAGGATAAAGGTGGTGAAGTTCATGTACGCAGTAGTTAAAACCGGAGGGAAACAGTACAAAGTTTCCGAAGGCGACTTTCTGAAAGTCGAGAAATTGGAGGGCGCGGTAGGTGATACCGTGGAGATCTCCGAAGTCCTGATGGTTGGCGGCGATAAGGTTGTTATCGGAACACCTTTAGTGCCCAGCGCCTCTGTAATCGGCAAGATCGTCGAGCAGGGCAAAGACAAGAAGATTCTGGTCTTCAAGTCCAAGCGCCGGAAAGACTCCAGGAAACTTAACGGGCACCGTCAACTCAGGACGATACTGAGGATTGAGAAGATCAACGCCTAGGGAATATTAACAAGACGGTGCGGGAGCCCGCGATCGGCGTGATCACGGACGCTACCGTCAAGAGGAGCAGAAAATGGCACACAAAAAAGGCGTCGGCAGTTCCAGGAACGGCCGCGACTCGGATGGCCAGAGGCTTGGTTGCAAGAAATTCGGCGGCGAGACTGTCAAGGCCGGCAACATCCTCTACCGTCAGCACGGCACGAAGATCCATCCGGGGAACAACGTCGGTCTGGGAAAGGATTACACCCTCTTTGCCCTCATCGAAGGCGTGGTGAAGTTCGAGCGCCTGGGGAAAGACCGCAAGAAGGTCTCCGTGTACCCGGCCAACTAGCAATCGCAACACAACAAATAGCGTAAAAGCCCGGAGCCGAATGGTCCGGGCTTTTGCCGTTTGCAGGGAAAAATCATGAGTTTTATAGACGAAGTTAAGATATATGTGAAGTCTGGCGACGGCGGTTCCGGCTGCGTCTCCTTCAGGCGAGAGAAGTTCATCCCGTTGGGCGGCCCGGACGGCGGCGACGGCGGCAAGGGCGGGGACGTGATCTGCCGGGTCTCTCCGCAGCTCGCCACACTTTTGGACCTGCGCCAGCATCCGCATCAGAAGGCCGGGCGCGGCAAGAACGGCCAGGGGAGCGACAAGCACGGCGCCAAAGGCGACCCGATGGAGATCCTGCTGCCGCGGGGAACGGTGATCAAGGATGCCGAGACCGGCGAGATCCTGGCCGACCTCACCGAGCCCGACTCCGAGATCGTCCTCTTGAAGGGTGGCAGGGGCGGGCAGGGTAATGCCCGGTTCAAGACCGCGACCCACAAGGCGCCCAAGTTCGCGCAGACCGGAGAGCCGGGCGAGGAGCGCTGGATCAGGCTCGAGCTGAAGCTGATGGCCGATGTCGGGCTCCTGGGGATGCCGAGCGTCGGCAAGTCCTCCCTGATCACGAAGATATCTGCGGCCCGTCCCAAGATCGCCGATTATCCCTTCACCACGCTTAAGCCCAATCTCGGTGTGGTGCAGTACAAGAACTACCGCTCCTTTGTCATGGCCGACATCCCCGGGCTGATCGAGGGGGCCAGCGAGGGGGCGGGGCTTGGGCACCGTTTCCTGAAGCATCTTGAGAGGACGGGGCAACTGCTGCATATGCTGGATCTCGCCTGGATGCCGGAGCGCGATCCGATCGCCGAGTACGAAGCGCTCAACCGGGAGTTGACGCTCTTCAACCCAGAGCTGGCCGAGAAGCGCCAGACCGTGGTGATCAACAAGATCGACCTGCCGGTGGTCCGTGAGAACCTTAAGGAGATCCTCCCCTACTTCGAGGAGCGGGGCATCAAGGTGTTCCCGATCTCCGCCGCGACCGGAGAGGGGATTGCCGAACTCTTGGACGACATCGCCCTGAACCTCTGGGGCGAGCCGGACGAGACCTGGTGAAGCAAAAGGGGGAGCTGCCGTGAGGCGGCTCCCCCTTTAACTTTCGGAACTATCCTGCACAATAGATAGACTCCTCCCTTTAACCAAGCGGACATATGGGGCATTGCGCTCCTTGTTAGCTCAGCTTGCTGCGCCGGTTACCGCGCCTTACAAAATGGGCGTGGAAAGCTGAAATGCGCGGCAATCAGAAAAACTAGTGGTAGAATAACCAATATTTGCGAAAACTAATAAATCTGGATAAGCCACAGCAGGATCAACTGCCAGATGCTATCTGCAGCTCTCGATACCCAATGTTGAACCAGAGCAATTGACAGATCTCCCCGTACCAAATTCCGACGCGTTGCAGGAGGACGGGCATGTATAGAATGATTCAGCTGGAGTCCCTGATACCGGAAACCTTGCCCGGAGTTTCACTCTTTATCAGGCACGGCGAGAACCATGTGCTGTATAAAAATGCTGCCCTCCCTTTCACCCACAGTGACAAAGAACGATTGCTCGGCAACAACGTAAAGTTTTTGTTTGTAACAGCTGATGAAATATCTGCGTATAACCAATATGTGGAATCCAACCTTGCGACCTTGATGAATGACGAAAGCCTTGAACCGCTGGAGAAGCAGAATGTTTTGTACCAGGCTTCCGTTAACTACGTGCATGAGATTTTTGACTGTCCCGCAGTCGCCATAAGGCAGAACGCCGAGCGTTGCCGGAAGTTGATTCAGAACATATTGAACGATGTCATGAGTTCCGACGGGGTAATGACGGCGCTAAGCAGTCTGGTCGACCATAACTCTTACACCTATGTCCATTCGGTTCAGGTCGCTACCTACTCAATTTCATTGCACCTGAAGATGTTTGAGCTGGAGCGGGACGAATTGATCGACGTAGGTATCGGTTCTCTGTTCCATGATTACGGGAAGGTGTACATTCCGAAGGTGCTGCTGGACAAGCCCGGCAAGCTGACGGCGACCGAATTCATGGAGCTTAAGAACCATCCTGTGTATGGTTACAGCACGCTGAAGGATCTGGAAATCTTCAGCCCCGTCTCGTTGGGTATCGTGAAGCATCATCACGAGAAGGAAAACGGCAAGGGGTATCCGGACGGGCTGACCAGCTATGACATAGCCAGAAGCTCCAAGGTGACTGCGATCGCGGACGTATTCAGCGCACTTACCACCAACAGGTCGTACCGCACGGCCCTGTCAAAGGAGGCCGCGATGGATATCATGTACGGCGAAATGGAGGGGTCGTTTGACATGCAGTACCTGGATACATTCAAGGGGAATCTCTATTAGGCGATTCAACCCTGCCAGTTCCTTCTTTCAAAGATATCTCAGTTGTGGCGGTTACCTCACACCTTCTCTATCCTTATCCCCTCTAAATCATTTCTGATTAGCAACAAATCTTCCGTTACCAACAAATCTTCCGTTACCAACAACTCTCCCTCCCATTCAAGGGGAGGGTCGGGGTGGGGATGGGGTAGAGAGAGGGACAGGGTGAGGGAGACGCCACGAAGGGAATAAAGCCATCAAGCGGTGCAGGGAGGTGAAACTGGGGCGATCCTCTTCGGCAGGCGGTGCTTTTCCAGGCAGAGCGAAGCTACCGCAATACGACATCAACCAGTTTCATGAGGGGAGCGGGAAAAATCCCTATAATCAGGACGGCGAGGGACGCGAAGCAAAGGGCGAGCGATTCTGACGGGGTGCTGCTTTGAGGGGGTGCCATTCCGGGGCCGAGCTCCGTCGTAGCTTGGGCGGAGGCGGAGTGCATGTAGAGATGCACCACGACCTTGAGGTAAAAGTATGCCGAGACCGCGGCACTGACGATGCCGATCACGGCAAGCGGCATCTCGCCGCCCCGGATGGCGGCATAGAAGATGAAGAACTTGCCGATGAAACCGGCGGTAGGCGGAATGCCGGCCAGGGCGAGCATGGAGAGCGCCAATACCCCCCCCCGAAACGGCGCGCTGAAGCCGACCCCGGAGTAATCGGAAATCTGCGAGCGCTCCTCAGCACCGGAGAGGGCGGCGATGGCGCCGAAAGCCGCGAGGTTCATGGCGGTGTAGATCGCGCCGTAGAGGAGCACTGCGGCATACCCTTCCTTGGTGCCGGTGAGCAGCGCAAGCGCCAGGTACCCCATGTGGGCGATCGAGGAGTAGGCCAGCATCCTCTTGATGTTTTTCTGCAGCAGTGCCGCCAGGTTGCCGATCACCATGGAGAGCAGTGACAATAGATAAAGCGGCGCGTGCATCTCGGGCATGGGCGGCGCGAAGGCGAGCAGCATGAGCAGGAAAGCGGCGGCTGCGACCTTGGAGCTGGTGGAGAGAAACGCGGCCACCGGTGCCGGTGCGCCCTGATAGACGTCGGGGGTCCAGAGGTGGGCGGGAACGAGGGAGAGCTTGAAGGCGATGCCGATCACGATCAGCCCCCATCCGGCCGAGATTATGGCACGGTTTCCCGGTGCGGCGATGGCGGCGCTGAGCGCAAGCGTGCCGCTGCCGGCAAAGATGAGCGAGATGCCGAAGGCGGTGATGGCAGCGGCCACCGCTCCCAGGAGGAGGTATTTGAGCCCGGCTTCGGCGGATTCCGCCCGGCCCAGATCGATGGCGACCAGGATGTAGAAGGCGAAGGCGATCGACTCCAGCGCCAGGAAGAGGATGAGCAGATTGGTGGCGCAGGGGAGGACGCACATGGCGAAGAGGGAAAAGAGGATGGTGGCCGGATACTCCTCACCCAGGATGGCTCGGCGCACGTTGTAGCTGTGGGAGAAGAGCAGCGTCAGGGCCGCGGCCAGGCAGAAGATGGGGATCAGCAATTGCGCCAGGGGGGTGAAGGCGAGTCCGGGAATCGCGGGGGCGGCTGCGGTCGAGGAGAACGCGGCCCACAGGCCGGCGGCAGCGGATGCGGCGATGGCGATGGCGCTGTTGCTGCGGGTATGGAGCAAGGGGCCGCACAGCAGCACCAGCAGCGCGCCGCACCCCGTGATTATGATCGGCATGATGGAAAATAGGTCGGAAAGGGTCATTACAGTACTCCAGAAATGCAAAAGCTCTCACCACAGAGATGGTTTTCCTCTGTGTTCCTCTGTGTTCCTCTGTGTCCTCTGTGGTTCAGGCCTTTAGCTTTTACCTTATCCCGGTCAACAGCGCGATAGGTGCCTTCATCAGTTCGAGGAGCGGGCCGGGGTGGACGCCGAGGTAGATGGCGGCCAGGGCCAGAACTGCCAGCACCCCCCCTTCTCTTGCCGAGAGGTCCTTCAGGCTGAGGGGGCTGTTCTCCTTGCCGAAGAGGACCTCCTGCACGAGCCTCACCGTGTAGATGAGCGTCAGCACGATCCCCAGGAAGGCGCCGCTGGCCGCAACCGGCGAGACCCTGAAGGTGCCGACCAGCACCAGGAACTCTCCTGCGAAGTTGTTCAGACCGGGTAGCCCGGCGGACGCCATGCAAAACAGCAGGAAGAAAAAGGAGAGCGCCGGGGCCTTGCCCCAGATCCCTCCGTAGGTGACGATCTCCCGGCTATGGGTCCGCTCGTCCAGCATCCCGACGATGGCGAAGAGCGCGCCGGTGGTCACGCCATGGTTCACCATCTGCAAAATCGCCCCGGAAAGCGCCACCGGACTCCAGGCGGCAATGCCCAGGGCCACGAAACCCATGTGGCTCACGCTGGAATAGGCAACCAGCCGCTTCATGTCCTTTTGCGCGAAGGCGACCCAGGCGCCGTAGCTGATGCCGAAGACGGCGGCAGCATACAGAACGGGCGTGAAGGCACGCGCCGCCTCGGGAAAGAGCGGATAACCGAAGCGGACCAGCGCGTAGGCGCCGGTCTTCAAAAGGAGGCTGGCAAGGATCACGCTCCCCGCGGTGGGCGCGTCGGTGTGGGCATCGGGAAGCCAGGTGTGCAGCGGGAAGAGCGGGAACTTGATGGCAAAGGCAAAAAGGAACGCGGCGTAGAGCGCGAGGCTTATCTCATACGGTACCGTGGTCTGGATCAACTGGGTGAGCGAGAAGGTGTAGCTCCCTGTCTGGGCGCCGTGCATGAGGTAGAGCGAAATGATCGCCACCAGCATGAGCAGTGACCCGAAGAAGGTGTACAGGAAGAACTTCACTGCAGAATAGATTCTCCTGCCGTGTCCCCAGATGCCGATCAGGAAGAACATCGGGATCAGCATCACCTCCCAGAAGAGGTAGAACAGGAACAGATCGAGACCGAGGAACACACCCTGGATGCCGGACTCCATGGCGAGAATCAGGGCGAAGTACAGGGGGATCCGCTCCTTGATGCCGTCCCAGGAGACGATGACGGCGATGACGGTGATGAAGGAGGTTAAAAGCACCATCACCAGGCTGATGCCGTCCATGCCGACCGTGTAGCGGATACCGAAACGCTCGATCCAGGCGGCGTCCTCGAAGAGGAAGAACCCTGCGGGAGCCCCCGGCGGCGTGCCGAGGGACGACGCCAGGCAGACCCAGGCGCTGAGGCCGAGCTCTGCCAGAGAAAAGCAGAGCGCCACCTGACGCGCGACGGCGTCGCTGCGCCGGAAGGCGGCGAGGAGCAGCGACCCGGCAAGCGGGAGGAAGATCAGCACAGTCAGTATCGGGAAATCAAATGTCATCGCGAGTTCATCCCGTGAGGTGTTACAGCGTAAGCCAGGCGAGGTAGCCGAGCATCAGGGCGCCCCCGGCGGCGAAACTCAAGATGTAGATGGAAACGCGGCCGGTGCTCCAGCGCCCAAGCCAGCTCCCTGAGGATCCGAGACTTCCTGCCAACCGATCCAGGGAATCGTCGATCGCCCCCTCGTCCACGCGCTGCCACAGGACGCCGGAAAGGGCCTGATAGGGACGGACCAGGATGGCATGGTAGAGTCGGTCGAAATACCAGCCGTTTAGCAGAAAAGCGCCGACCGGCGAGAGCTGCGACCTCGATTCCCGCAGCCTCTGCTCCCTCGCCTTGCCGCCGTAGCGCAGGTGTGCGGCAAAGAGACCTGCCAGCGCCAGCGCCCCTGCCACTCCCTGCAGCAAAAGTTCTGCCGTGTGCGAGAGTTCCGCGGCTGCCCCGCCTGCCAGCCCGGCAAAGAAGTGGTGCAGGAACCCCCCGCCCAGGTATTCAGGGAGGTTCAGCACCCCGCCGAAGAGACCGAGGATGGCAAGCGGGATCAGGACCAGTTCCATGATCTTGAGTTCCGCATGGAGGTGCGGCTTGCTGTCCGCCCCGTAGAAAACCAGGTAGACCAGGCGGAAGCTGTAGAAGGCGGTCAAGAGCGCGGTCAGAAGCGCCAATAGATAGAGGCCGAAGTAGAGGGCGCCCCCTTTCAGCCAGACCGCGGCGAGGATGCTGTCCTTGCTGAAGAAGCCGCCGGTCAGCGGCAGCCCCGCCAGACAGACGGCACCGGCCAGGAAACACCAGTAGGTGACCGGGAGGGTGCGCCGCAGCCCCCCCATCTTGAAGATGTCGTGTTCGTGGTGCATGGCGTTGATGACGCAGCCGGCCCCGAGGAACAGGAGCGCCTTGAAGAAGGCGTGTACCAGCAGGTGGAAGGTGGCTGCCGTGACGGCCCCGGCGCCGACGCCCAGCATCATGTAGCCGATCTGGCTGATGGTGGAGAAGGCGAGCACCCGCTTCAGGTCGCGCTGCGCCAAGGCGCAGGTGGCACCGTAGAAAGCGGTGACCCCGCCGGTGACTGCGATGGCGGCCAGCACCGTGCCGGAGCCGCCGATCAGCGGGAACATGCGCGCTAGCAGGTAAACCCCTGCGGTGACCATGGTGGCCGCGTGGATCATGGCGGAGACCGGCGTGGGGCCCGCCATGGCGTCCGGAAGCCAGACCATGAGCGGCACCTGCGCCGATTTCCCCATGGCGCCCACCAGCAGAAGCAGGCCGATGGCGGTGATGATCCATCCCGGCATCAGGAACGCCATGCCGTTTAGCTGGGTGATCGATAAGGTGCCGTAGAGCTGGAACAGCCAGGCGATGGCGATGACCAGGGCGGTGTCGCCGATCCTCGTGGTGATGAACGCCTTCCTCCCCGCGTCCGCGTTGTCCTTGTCGCTGTACCAGAACCCGATCAGCAGATAGGAGCAGAAGCCGACCCCCTCCCAGCCCAGGTAGAGAAGCGGCAGGTTCTCGGCCAGGATCAGGGTGAGCATGGCGAAGACGAAGAGGTTCAAAAGGGCCAGGAAACGCGGGTAATCCTCCTCGGCCCTCATGTAGAAGACGGCATAGATATGGATCAGGCCGCAGACGAAGCCGATCATCACGGCGAGGGAGAGCGAGAGCGGGTCCAGGTAGAGCGAGATCGGGGCCTCAAGGTCGAAGGTGGTGAGCCACCGGCCGAGGAGCACGGTTTCCGGAGCCCCGTAGGCAAAGGCTGCGCAGAGCGCGCAGACGAAGCTCCCCCAGACCGCCGCGCAGGCGATCGCCTCCACCAGCCGGCGCGGCAGCTTGCGGCCGAGCAGCATGCTGATCAAGGCCCCGAGAAGCGGGAAAAGGAGCATGAGTGATAGGTAGATCCGCATCGTCTATTCCTTGCCGAGGTATGTCCGTTGTTTCCTCCACCTTAAAAGCGGAGGTCACTGCAGTCCCTCCTCCCTGTAGAGGAGGTCACTGCTAAAGTCCCTCCCCCCTGTAGAGGAGGTCACTGCTAAAGTCCCTCCTCCTTGTAGAGGAGGTCACTGCTAAAGTCCCTCCCCCTTCAAGGGGGAGGTCAGGAGGGGGATGGGGTTTAATGCGCCGGGGCTGCCCATCCCCACCCCAACCCTCCCCTTGAAGGGGAGGGGGTGTTTCGGAACATGAATAAGGTTTCCGTCACCCTTTCATGCTGTCGAAGTCGTCCGTATCCACCGACTGCTTGCGCCTGTGCAGGTAGACCACCATGGCGAGCGCGAGCGATACCTCCGCCGAGGTGAGCGCTATCAGCATCAGCGAAAAGATCTGCCCGTCGGCGATGCCCCATTGGGCGGAGCCCGCGACGAAGGTGAGCATGACGGCGTTCAGCATGATCTCGATGCCGATCAGCATCATGATTACGTTGGCGCGCCAGGCGATGACGCAGGCAAGCCCCATGGCGAAGAGCAACGAGGCGAGTATCAGCACGTGGTAGAGCGGTACGCTCATCGCCGCCTCCCCAGGTAGAGTGCCCCGACCAGCGCGAAAAGGAGCTGCATGGAAATGATCTCGACCGCGACACCGTAGCGGGTGAAAAGGGCCTCGGAAAACTGCCTCACTGAGATCTGCTGAAAGCCCGCCGCAGGCGCCTGCTGACTTGCCGCGGCGATGACCAGGACCGAGGCTACCAGCAGCGCCATCAGGACGAGAGCGGGCCACCAGTCCGAGAGCCGCGGGGTGGGCAACTTCTCCGGTTGCCCGAGCTGCAGCATCATGATGACGAACAGGAACAGGACCATGATGGCGCCGGCGTAGATGATCACCTCGAAGGCTGCCACCAGCGGCGCGCCCAAAAGATAGAAGATGAGCGCCAGCGCGAAGAACGAGGTGACCAGGTACACGATGGCGCGCACCGCCTGTCGTGCCGTGATGGCAAACAGGGTGCCGATCAGCACCACGGCGGCAAGTAGGTAAAAGACGATGGCTTCCATTTAGCTCCTGCAAGGCTTGAGACCGGTGAAGTCTAGGGTAGCAGGGATCTCGGGTCAACGGGCGGCTGCTCGTCCGCGTTCCCCCCGCGCGGGTTGACCACGCCGATCCCCGCATGGCGGTAGAAGTTGTATTCCGGATCCTTGCCGGTGCCGTCGATCAGCAGATCCTCTTTCTCGTAGACCATCTCCATGAGGTCCCTCTTGCAGGGAAACATCTCGGAGGACATCTGGATCGCCAGCGTGGGACACGCCTCGGCGCAGAGCCCGCACAGGATGCAGCGGGAGAAGTTGATCCGGAACCAGGCGGCGTAGCGGCGCCCGTTCTCGGCCTCTGCGGCGGCCATGGAAATGCAGTCGACCGGGCAGGCGCCTGAGCAAAGGTAGCAGGCAACGCAGCGCTCTCCGCCGTCGGGGTCCCGGGTCAGCACGATGCTGCCTCGAAAGCGGGGCGGCATGGTCCTCTTCTCCTCCGGGTACTGCACGGTGACCGGCCTCCTGAACATGTGGCTCAGGGTGATGGAGAGGCCTGTCATTATTTCCTTGAGATCGTTCAGTATGGACATCGGTTTCCCGGCTCGGACCCTGTCGGGCGCGTGACTGCATCGTTAAGGGGTAATCGCGGCAGGAATGCCGCTGCTACAAAGTACTCATCGTCCGCTCCCACTCCCTAGCCCGACTGCCATAAAGTTAAGGTCAGTGCCAATATCCCGCACGCTGCGCAAGCCCCCTCTCCCTTGATGGGAGAGGGCTGGGGAGAGGGTGAAAAGCTCGCACAAGCCTCACCCTCCCCCCCACCCCCTCCCATCAAGGGAGGGGGGGCGAGCAGCAGGTAGGGGCTTAACTTAATGGCAGTGCTCCCTAGCCCTCCCCCTCCGGGGGAGGGGGCTGTAGGCTGGAATCTTCTGCTGGTCGGAAAATCGCTGCTGCCAAGTTTAATTGGATCGCAGCGATTTCATCAGGATGTCGAGGGTCTGCGCATGACCGTTGTTTTCGGCATAGGCCAGCGCCGTGGTTCCCGTGAGCGACATGGCCAGCGCGTCGGCGCCGTGGTTGATGAGCGTCTGGCTGGTCTGGTTGCAGCCGTAATTGGCGGCGAGCATGAGAGGCGTATGACCGTCCCTGTCGCGCGGGTCCACCTCGGCGCCCTTGGACAAAAGCAGGCGGACCACTTCAAGTCTGCCGTGGGAGGCGGCGTAATGCAAGGCGGTCTTACCCTTGTCGCTTCTCGCCGCAAGGCTTGCCCCCCTCTCCAGCAAATCGATCACCGCCGCGACGTTCCCCTCCTTGGCCGCATCCATCAGTGCCGTGTGCCCGTCCTTGTCCACTGCATCCACCTGCTGCTTGAACCCCTCCCCAGACTCGACTTCCACTAATGTTTTCATCGCAGTTCCTCCTTTGGTGAGATTACATTGCCCGTACAGCGCCATTTATCGCAGAGTAAGCCACCACCCGGTGGCTAGGATGTTCAGTAGCGCAAGCGGTGTCAGGAACTTCCAGCCCAGATGCATGAGCTGATCGTAGCGCAAGCGCGGCAGGGTTCCCCGGACCCAGATGAACAGAAAGGAAAACAGGGCGACCTTGATGAAGAACCAGCAGATCGGCGGCAGCAGCGGGCCGCGCCAGCCGCCGAGGAAGAAGACCGAGGCGAGCGCGCCCAGAGCGATGATGTTGATGTACTCGCCGACGAAGAAGAGCCCGAAACGCATCCCCGAGTATTCGGTGTGAAAGCCGGCGACCAGTTCCCCTTCCGCCTCCGGCAGGTCGAAGGGGATACGCTTGCATTCGGCGAAGATGCTGACCACGAAGATCAGGAAGGCGAGCGGCTGGTAGACGATGAACGGCATCTGCGCCTGGGCGTTGACGATATCGGAGAGCCGCAGCGATCGGGCCAGCATCACCACGGGGACCAGGGAAAGCCCCATGGAGAGCTCGTAGGAGATCAACTGGGAAAGTCCCCGGACGCTACCCAGCAGCGCGTACTTGGAGTTGGAGGCCCAGCCCCCCAGCGCGACGCCGTAGACGGCGATCGAGGAAAGGGCCAGGAAAAAAAGCACCCCCACGTCCAGGTCGGTCACCTGCATGTTCACCTGCCGCCCCATGATCACGGCGGGCGCTGCCATGGGGACCACGGCAAAGGTGAGGATGGCCGGGATCGCGGCCATGGCCGGCGCCAGGGAAAAGAGCAGCCGGTCCGCGGCGCTCGGTATCAGGTCCTCCTTGGTGAGCATCTTGATCACGTCGGCAAGCGGCTGCAGGAGCCCCATCGGGCCGACCCGGTTGGGACCGATCCGGTCCTGCATCCAGGCGAGGACGCGCCGCTCCGCCAGCACCAGGTAGGCGGCGAGCGTCAGTATGATGAAGAAGAGCAGCAGTATCTTCCCCAGCATAAGGGCTATGTCGATGACGTCCCAGCTCATGATATCGTGTCCAATGTTGCTCTCATGCGTAAAATTACATCAGCGCCAAATCTCCCTCCCCTTCAAGGGGAGGGTTTGGGTGGGGATGGGGGCAGATTGGTGCTGAAACAACCCCATCCCCCTCCTGACCTCCCCCTTGAAGGGGGAGGGACTGTAATAGCCTGACCTCCCCCTTGGGGGAGCATCCCCTGTCTATTCCTCAAAGTCCGACGATGCGCAGCCCGCCGCCCTCGGGATCCAGATGCTTCAGTTTGCTCCATTTGCCAAAGAGCGGATCTACCACCCGCTCGCCTCCCAGCCTCTCCAGGAGTTGCGCCATCACCTTCCAGCAATCCCGCTCCGCGCCGCCCGGTATCTCGCTGCGGTGCACCCTGGGGGGGTGCGGAGGCGCTTCCTGGCTGCTGCGCGCGTGGTACTTGGCTTCCAGTCCCCTGAGCGGGAGACCCGCCCGCATGGCCCGTTGAAAGCGCTGCGCCCGCCCCTCGAAGTTGATGCTGGTCCCGTCCGACTCGACCCAGGTGGTGGTCGGAAGCAGCACGGACCCCCTTTGGGCGGCCTCGGTCCGGCGCCAGTCCGCGCAGCCGAGAACAGCCACAGCTTCCAGCATCTGCGCGCTGAGATCTGTCTCGAAACAGACCACCGCCTTCACCTTGTTGGCGGCGAGCAACTCGGAAAGGGAGCCGACGTCGTGCTCTAGGGAGAGGAGAGCCGCGCCAAAACCGTTCGGGCCCGGTTGCAGCAGGACGAGCTTGGCGGCTACCGAGGCCAGGTGGGCCAGCAGTTCCGGCTCTTTTTTGCCGGCGCCGCAGACGACGACCCCTTTGGATCCCCCCTCCAGCGGCACCTCGTCGATGGAAGTCACCACCGTGTACTTGAATGGCAGCTCCTGCTTCGCCGCGCCGGGCTCCTCAACCAGGTAGACCTGCGCGCCGGCAAGCGACGCCTTCCTCACGGCCGGAGCGAGCATGGGACCTTCCTGCATCAGGTCCACGGAGAGGAGCGCGATGCAATCGGCCCGCTCCAGGTCGCGCACGGATGCGGCGTTTTGCTCGTTCAACAGTCTCGCCGCTGCGATGCTTCCCTGCGCGAGGGATGCATCGGCATAGTAGCAAAGCTGCGACCCGTCCAGGAGCCGGGAGAGTTCGCCGAGCAGGATGGCCCCCTCCAGCGAGAGCCGCGTTGAACCGACGAAGGCAAGGCTTCCGGTGCCGTTGGTCCTGATGAAGTCGGAGATGCGGCCGGCAAGGGCGTCGACGGCCTCTCCATAACCGCAGACCGTTCCGTCGACCATCGGATCGCGCGGCCGTTGCGGGTCGTTCACGGCACCCTTGTCGAAGCGACCCCGGTCGCAGATGAACCAGCCGTTCACCTCGTCGTTTCTGCGTGCCACTATTTTTATCAGTTCACGGTGGTAATTCTGCGGGGAGGTGTTGCAGCCGACCGAGCAGTGCTGGCAGATGGAGGGGGCAAATTCGTAGTCCCAGTAGCGCGCTCGATAGCGCCCCGTCTTGTCGGTGAAGACTCCGGTGGGGCAGATATCCACCAGGTTCCCGGAGAACGGGGACTCCAAAGGTCCGTCGGCGGCCCTGCCGAAATAGACCCGCCCCGCGCTCCCCGTGACGCCGAAATCGGTTCCCCCGGCGTACTCCTGGTAGAACCGGACGCAGCGGTAGCACTGGATGCAGCGGTTCATCTCGTGGAAGATCCCTTCGCCGAGGTACTGGTTCATGTGGGTGCGTTTCTTCCCCTGGTACCTGCGGCGGCTGTGTCCACCTGCGATGGTGAAGTCCTGCAGCAGGCACTCCCCCCCTTCGTCGCAGACCGGGCAGTCGTGGGGGTGGTTCACCATCAGCCACTCGATGACCAGGGCGCGCAGCTTCAGCGCCTCGGGATCGGTGGTCGAGACCACCATGCCGTCCTGGGCCGGGAGCGAGCACGACATCTGGATCCCCTTGACCGGGCCGTCCAGAAGCTTGACCGCGCAGAGCCTGCAGGCGGCGGCGATGGCGAGCGCCGGGTGGTAGCAAAAGTGCGGGATGGTGATCCCCACGCTGCGGGCCGCCTCCAGCACGCTGGTTCCCGGCGGCACCTCAACCGGTATGTTATCGATGATCAGCTTCGGCATGTGAGCTCTTTTATTGCGGTTGAATTCCCCCTCCCTCCGGAGAGGGTCAGGGTGAGGGGGGCGCCATGATCGATGCATCTCCCCCGGCCACTATTCGAACGGGCAGCTTCCTTTCAATATGTGCTCCCGCACCTCGTCCTCGAAGTGCGTCAGGAGCCCCTCCAGGGGGGCCATGGCGCCCGGCGCCAGTGCGCAGAAGGAGTAGTTGAGATACTTGATGTGCTCGCGCAGGATGCCGATGTCGCTCTCCTCGCCACCGCCCGCCTCGATCCTCTGCAGGATCTCCTGGACAAAGGGAAGTCCGTCCCGGCACGGAGTGCACCAGCCGCAGGATTCCCGGGCGAAGAAGGTGATCATGTTCAGGGTGGCCGCCACCAGGCAGGCACCCTCCTCGAAGACGATGATCCCGCCGCTGCCGAGGCGGGAGCCGACCTTCGCCACGGTTTCGTAATCCATCTGCACGTTCAGGTGCTCCGCGGTCAGGAACTGGGTGGAAGCGCCTCCCGGGATGCACGCCTTGAACTTCTTCCCATTGCGCATGCCGCCGCAGGGTCCCTCAATGATCTCGCCCAGGGTGGTGCCGATGGGAAGCTCGACGCAGGCGCGCTTGGCCACCGCGCCGCTCACGCAGAAGAGCTTGGTGCCGGCCCCTTCGGGGGTGAGCGCGAGCCCCTTGTACCAGGCCGACCCGTTGGCGATGATGGAGGGGACGTTCGCCAGGGTCTCCACGTTGTTCACCACGGTCGGCCCGTTCCAGAGCCCCTTCACGGCGGGAAAAGGTGGTTTCTGCCTGGGGTTTGGCCGTTTCCCCTCCAGCGCGTTGATGAGGGCCGTCTCCTCGCCGCAGATGTAGCGGCCGGCGGAGAGGTGCAGGTCGATGTCGATCGAGTTGTCGCTCCCCAGGATCCGCTCACCCAGAAGTCCCGCCTCCTTCGCCTCGGCGATGGCGCGCTCCAGGTTTTGAGCCGCCTTCTCGTACCCTTTGCGGATGAAGATGAAGGCGTGCCTGACCCCGAGGGCGTAGCTTGCCAGGGTCATCCCCTCGATCAGGCTGTACGGGTTATGCTCCAGGAGTACCCGGTCCTTGTAGGTTCCGGGCTCCATCTCGTCGCAGTTGCAGATCAGCCAGCGCGGGCCGGGGAGATCGCGCGGCACGAAGGACCACTTCCTGCCGGTCGGAAAGCCGGCGCCGCCGCGCCCGCGCAGGCCGGAGTCCATCACGGTCTGCTGCACCTCTGAGGGAGACATCCCGGAGAGCGCCTTCTTGAGCGCCTCGAAGCCCCCCTCGTCGCGGTACTCCTCGAAGGTCACCGGGCGGTCCGGGCGGTTATGTTTGAACAGGGGCATATCCATGTAAAACCATTGTCTCCGGGCTAATAGCGTCGATCTTCTCTTTCCCCCCTTTTGAACCACATCTCCCCCCTTTGAAAAAGGGGGGTCGGGGGGGGATTTGGCCCAGGGTGATACAGGGTCCAGGCCCGGCAACGGGGATGAAATCCCCCTAAGTCCCCCTTTTTCAAAGGGGGACTTTTTGATCAAAGGTACAGGCTATTAAAAGGAATAGGCAATAGGCTACTCAAAGAACCTGGCTAACCCCGCCGCTCCCGCTCCAGTATCCGGTCCACCATCTCGGGCGTCACATTGCCGTAGAGCGCTCCGCCTACCGACATGGCCGGGCTGTCGCCGCACATCCCCATGCAGCAGCACGGGATCAGGGTGAACATGCCGTCCGCGCTGGTGCCTCCCGCCTCGACCCCCAGCCGCGCCTTGAGATGCGCCATGAGGTCGTCGCAGCAGGCGCACCAGCAGGAGATGGAATCGCAGACGTGGATCACCTTCCTGCCGACCGGCCGCCGGTAAATCATCTCGTAGAAGGTGGCGAGCTCATCCACCTGAAGCGGCGAGAGTCCCAGGAGTTCGGCCGCCTCGCCCACCGCCTCGTCGGTCAGCCAGCCGTAATGGGACTGCAGCTCCTTCATCACGTCGACCGCCGCCTCGCGCGTGGTGATGGCCGCGGCAACCCGGCCCTGCAGCGCAATTTTCAGTTGTTCCGGTATCATATGCCCTGGTTGCTCCGTCGTTTCCCTCTGTTCTCTACCTGTCCAGGTCCGCCAGCACGAAGTCGATCGAGCCGATGATGGCGAGGAAGTCCGAAACCAGCCAGCCGCGGCTCAGGAGCGGCAGCGACTGGATGTGGGGAAAGCTCGGGGTCCTGATCCTCATCCGGTAGGCGGTATGCAGCCCGTCGGAGACGGCGAAGTAGCCGCTCTCGCCCTTGGGCGCCTCGATCGGTCTGTAGCACTCGCCGCGCGGCGGCGACATGCCGCGCGTGCTGTTCACGAAGTGGTGGATCAGCGACTCGATGTCGTTCAGGGTGTCGTGCTTTTGCGGCAGCACGAAGCGGTAGTCCTGCGAGACCCAGCGCCCTCCCGGCATCCCCGCGGCCGCCTGTCTCACGATGGAGAACGATTGCCTCATCTCCTCCATCCTGACCCGGTAGCGGGCGTAGCAGTCACCACCCTGAGCCGTCGCCACCTCGAAATCGAAGCGCTCATAGCCGCCGTAGGGCATGCTCCGGCGCAGATCCCAGGCGAAGCCGCAGGCGCGCAGGTTCGGTCCGGAAATCCCCCACTCGTGCGCCTGCTCCAGGGTGATCGCGGAAACTCCCTCCAGGCGCGCCTTGAAGATCGGGTTGCCGGTGAGGAGCTTTTCGTACTCGGCGAGCCGCGGCGGAAACCACTCCAGGAACACCTTCACCAGCTCGAACCACCCATCCGGCAGGTCCTCGGCGACCCCTCCGATCCTGAACCAGGCCGGATGCATGCGCCCGCCGGTGATCGCCTCGACGATGTCGAAGATCTTCTCGCGGTCCGTGAAGGTGTAGAACACCGGGGTCATGGCGCCCAGGTCCGCCGCGAAGGTGCCGAGCCAAACCAGGTGGTTTGCGATGCGGAACAGTTCGCAGAGCATGACGCGGATGTAGACGGCCCGCTCCGGGATCTCCACGCCGCAAAGCGTCTCCACGGAGGTCACGTAAGCCATGTTGTTCTGCACCCCGGCCAGATAGTCGATCCGGTCCGTGTAGGGGAGGTACTGGTGCCAGTTCTGACGCTCCCCCATCTTCTCGGCGGCCCGGTGGTGGTAGCCGATATCGGTGTCGATGTCGACGATCTCCTCGCCGGAGAGCTTGAGGACGAAGCGGATCACGCCGTGGGTGCCGGGATGCTGAGGGCCGAGGTTCAGGATCAGGGTCTCGTCGTCCACCCGGTCGAAGAAGTCTCCTCCCGGAAGCGCCTTGTGCCTGCGTGCGTCCTCCGTGGTGTAGGGGGGGAGCTCGGTCGCCCTGGAGGGGTGCTCCTTCCTGAGCGGATGACCCTCCCAGTCGTGAGGCATCAGGATCCGTCTCAGGTTGGGATGGCCGGCGAAGCGGATGCCGAACATGTCGAAGGCCTCGCGCTCGTACCAGTTGGCGACCGGGAAGACCGAGGTCACGCTGGGGATCTCCGGATAGCGCCCCTCCAGTTCGCTCTTGATCCTGATCCTGCCGGGGGTGTCGAAACAGGTGAGGTGGTAGTTGACGGTGAAGTCGCGGAATTTGTCGCGCTCCCGCCTGCAGGAGTCGTCCACGCAGGCGATGTCTTCCAGCCGCCTGAACGGGGAGTCCCTGCGCTCCTTCAGGTGCCTGAGGAGCTCCGGTACCAGCCTTGCCGGAGCGCGATAGGTCAGCATGTCGCACGCCGAGCCGTCCAGCTGCACCTCGCTTCCGAAGGCCTCCTGAAGCTCCTGCTGCAGGCCGAAGTCCGGATAGTCGACCCTCGGCTGCTTGGGGCGCCAGAGCTCGTCGGAGCGCGGTGCGGGGAAATGGGGGTGCTGCATGGCGCTGCCGCGCACGGCGCACCCCTCCATGCCGGGCCCCCTGGGGTCGCGCGACTTGGTCACGGCGTCGACCAGCACCGGTGCGGTGGTACCCTGGGTGCCGCCCCGCATGCCGAGCACCGGTCGGGTCGGGCGCTCGTCGCTTCTGATCTTTTGCTGCAGCAGCATGAGCCCGTCCAGAAACGACTCCGGCCGCGGCGGACAACCCGGGATGTAGACATCGACCGGCAGGATCTGGTTCACCCCCTGCACCACGCTGTAGACGTCGTACATCCCCCCGGAGTTGGCGCAGCTCCCCATGGAGATGACCCATTTCGGCTCCGCCATCTGTTCGTAGAGCCTCAGGATGCTCGGGGCCATCTTCTTGAAGACGGTGCCGGCAATGACCATGAGGTCGGCCTCGCGCGGGGTGCCGCGCAGCACCTCGGCGCCGAAGCGCGATACGTCGTAGCGGGAGGTGAAGGAGGTCATCATTTCGACGAAGCAGCAGGAGAGGCCGAAGAACATCGGCCAGAGAGAATTCGCCCTCCCCCAGTTGATCATGTCGTCCAGGGAGGCGAGCAGGACATTTTCGGGTATTTTTTCGTCGTCCGTTTCGGTCAAGGTTGCTCCAGGCATGCAGTTGACGGCAGATGTTCCACGAAGAGAGGGGGGGCGCAGGTCAGTAACGCCCCGCTTTGCCGCGCAGCCGCGCGGCGGAAGGCCCCCACTCCAGTCCACCCTTCATCCAGAGCCAGACGAGTCCCAGCAAAAGCACGGTGATGAATACGGTGATATGGACCAGTCCGGAGAGCCCCAAGAGGTCCCAGGCGGTGGCCCAGGTGATGATGAAGGCTCCCTCGACGTCGAAGATGATGAAGAAAATGGCGATCAGGTAGAAGGGGACCTGTGAGGCGTGGCGGGCGCTTCCGGTCGGGAGAACGCCGGATTCGTAGGGGATTCCCTTGTCGGCTGCTTCCTTGCCGGAGCCGAGATAGTAGGCGGCCAGAAGGAGTGCGCCGATGAGTAGCACCGCGATCAGCGTGTAGACGGCAAGTGGGATCAGCTCGATCTGCTGCGCGGTAACTGGCATGATGGCCTTTCGAGACTGGAGGAATGGTCCTTCTGAACACCCGTATAATCTAGCGTAGAGAGTGCGAAAGTCAATGTTCCCGGGTCCGTTTTCGACGGCATGTTGCCACGGCTAAGCTAATAATATTTTATTCTTCAGGATCAGTATCTCGAATGCCATGGACGCCTTGCCCAGCAGTTTCTGCAGCTCGGGGAGCCTCTGGTCCAGCTGCAGGGTCCCCCCCTCGACGTAGAGGATGGCGACCACCCGTCCCATCATCATGAGCGGAATCAGGAGGTTGTTCACCGGATTTCCTCCGCCCAGTGCCGCGATCATCCTGCCGTTGTAGTGCGAGACCGGCAGCGGTCCCAGGTAATAGGTCTTGCTCTCGGCGACCACCTTCAGTACCGAGGGGTCGGCGAGCGGGATCTCCAGCAGGTCGAACTTGGGGACCGTCTTTTTGCCGCACTGGGCGACCCACCCCGTCGCCTTCCCCCCCTTGAGCAGGAAGAGGGCCGACCGGTCAAACTGCCGAGCGGCATAGTCGACGATGAGTTGCGCGATGCCGTGCCTGTCGTGCGCCTGCGTGAGCCCGTGCAGGATTCCCTCGACGCTGCACTCCTTTTCCGCCTCCCGCTGCAGGGCGCTCCCCGCCTGGGTATAGGCCCCGAGCGGCTCGCTCTTCTCCATGTCGCCGAAACACTCGTAGTCGGCCAGCAGCGGGAGTTCCAGGATGTCGTCGTCCGGTACGGGCGGGGCCAGCTTGCTGAAGGGAGCGGTGGCCGGGAGCGGGCCGTTTAGCCGTGGAGTGCCCGGGGGGTGGTTGCCGGCGGGGGGACTTTCCGGCGCCGGCCTGCTTGGGGCCGGCATCGCCTGCCTGGGGGGCTCCGGTTCCGGTGCGGCGCTCTGGGCGACGCGGGCACGGTTTCTCCCGCCCCCCTCGACCCGGATGTAGCGGACATCCCGCCTGATGTTGTAGTGCTTTTCCAGGGCGCATACCAGACGAAGCTCCGGCGTGATTACCGGGACCACGATGTAGCCGGTGAGAAACGAGATCTCGTCTATGGTTGCGAAGTCCGTGGGATCGGTCATCGCCACGGTGAGCTTTCGGTTGTTGAGGGCCAGCGGCATCACCTGGTACTTTCTTACCGCCTCCTCGGGGATGAGCCTGGTCACCTGTGGGGGGACGTCCATGAGCTGCTCGGGTGAGGCGTGGGCGATCCCCGTTTTCTTGCTCAGGAAGTGCGCCAGGTCGTGCTCATCGAGGTATCCCATCTCGACCAGGTTGGTCCCGAATCTGCCGCCGAAAATCGCCTGCCCTTTGAGGGTTTCCTCAAGTTGAGCCGTCGTGATCCTCCCGGCCTTGATCAGCAGTTCGCCTAGTTTCATCGTTACCAAGAAAACCTCCTGCGGTGATGCTCAAAGCTCCAGAGATCATCTGATGGAGCCGGAAAAATATCGACAGCTGCTTGACGCACTTCTGTAGCAGCGGCATTTTCTGCCGCCTTGAACTGCTGCGAGCATCGCTGCTGGAATGCCGCTGCTACGGAATCGTTTGACCCAGTGACTGTTCGCCCGGGGAAAAATAGTTTTTATGAGACGCTAATTTAGAATTCCCGCAGGCCAATGTCAATAGCAAACAGAGGCCATGCGGGTCGGCTGGGGAGCCTGAGGCGGGAGCTGGCTAGATTTCTCTGAGATTGACCACGGTGCGGCCGCGCAATTCGCCCCTCAGCATGGCGGCAAACTTCTCCTCCAGCCCGGAAAGGGGGGATTCCACGGCGTTTTCGATCAGGGCGGCAGGCTTCCACTCCCCGGCCAGCCGCTGCCACACCTCTTGTCTTAGTTGAGCCGGGCACTGGGCCGAATCGATGCCGATCAGCGACACCGCCCTCAGGATGAACGGGTAGACGTTGAGCGGCAGCTCCGGCGATCCGGCAAGGCCGCAGCAGGTGACCACGCCGCCGTAGCTGGTCGATTTTATCGCCGTCGCCAGCATCTCGCCACCGACCACGTCCACTACCCCTGCCCAGCGCTCCTTCAGCAGCGGTCGGTCCGCGCCGCGCAGGAAATCCTCGCGGCTCATGACAAGCCGCGCCCCGAGCCCCTGCAGGAAGCCGCTCTCCGAGCCTTTGCCGGTGACGGCGACCACGCCGTACCCCGCCTGGTTCAGCATGGTGACGGCGATGCTGCCGACCCCGCCGGTGGCGCCGGTTACCAGGATGTCGCCGCAATCGGGACGCACCCCGGCCCGGGAGAGCCTGTGCAGGGAGAGCGCCGCGGTAAGTCCGGCGGTTCCGATGATCATGCTCTCCTTGAGCGTGAGCCCCTCGGGGAGCCTGACCGCCCACGAGGACGGGACCCGGATGTACTGGCCGAAGCCTCCCGGGGAGTTCATCCCGAGGTCGTAGCCGGTCACGATGACGCGCTCCCCGGCTGCGAAGGCTCCGTCTGCGCAGGAAACGACCTCGCCCGCGGCGTCGATACCGGGGGTGTGCGGATACTTCCTGGTGACTCCGGGGCGTCCCAGGGCCGAAAGGGCATCCTTGTAGTTGAGCGAGGAGTAGTGCACCCTGACCAGCAGCTCACCTTCGGGCAGCTCGTCGATCGACCTGCTCCCGATCTGCCGGGTGAATTCGCCGTTTCCCTTCTCCTCGACCACCAGGGCAGCAAAGCTCTCCGGGATCATCTGAAACCTCCTCGTTTGGGCGGGACTCCCTTCAACAGAGCCGGACAATCTCGAAATCCCTTTTCCCCAGGTCCACCACGTCACCCACGCACTTCCCGATCAGGGCGTTGCCAAGCGGCGAGCCGGCGGTGATCACCAGTACTTCTGCGCCATCGACCTTGAGCTTCATCCCCCCCTCGTGGGGGCCGATGAAGAGGAGCCTGGTGTCGCCGTCCTCCGCCTCCAGGGTTACCAGCGCGGTCAGGCGTATCGCCGCGTCCGCCTCGAACTGCTGCAGCGTCAGGGTCTGGTAGCCATGCAGCGCCCGCTTTAGCTCCTGGGCGCGGTTCGCCTGCCCCTGTGCCACGTAGGAGGCCTCCAGGCTGAGCGTGTCGTATTTGTTGTCCGGGATGTTCTCCTCGTGGATGGATGCTTCGTGTGCGGTCTTCGCGGCGACCGATAAAACGGCGAGATCCGCCGCCAGTCGCTCAATAATGAGCTGCTGAATCCGTATCTTTTTGCTGACTGTGATGGGGGTACCTTCCTGTGGTAGCGATCTATTCGGTATCCTCTCCAGCGGAGAGGCGGCCGCAGCCCCGCTGAGGGACCGTCTCACCCTGCAGCTGAGAGAGTTGCAGGGGAGGCGCGGCTTTCGGGGCGATATTATATCTTCCGGCCCGATCTGTCATGGTAAAAAATCATGGTGAAAGGAACGGGTTTCTTCCTTGCTGCGCTACTCGGCAAAATGCCAGCTCAATCCGACCAGGTGCATGTTGACACCCGGGTTGCGGTCGCCGTTGATGCCGGCATTGGACATGTGCTGGTACCGGTATCCGAGTCCCAGAGCCGGGCTGAGCCGGTAGTCGACTCCCGCGTGCGAGATGAATTGCCCGTAGCCGTTGTAGTCCCGGTCTCCGAAAGTGTCGCGACTCAGGACGGCGAAGCTGAAGCCGAGGTCAAGATCCAGGGGGAACCCGGTTTTGCCGAAGCTCAGGGCGGGACCCGCCGAGCCGATGAAGCCGTATTCCCCGTTGCTGTTCATGGCACCTGCCGTCACTTGGAGTTGGGTAGCAACCCCCCATCCCGAGCGGTCCCGGAGTTCCCACGGGAGCTGGTAAACGGCAAACAGCTCCAATTGACGCAGGTGGCTGTCCTTGCCATCGGCGCTCAGCCCCCCCCTGATGCCGGTCGAACTCCAGAAAGGGTGCGCCGCAAGGCAGTGACTCGGGTAACAGGAGACAGCAATGACGATGAACAGCAAAAGTGATGGAAGATTTCTCATGTGGAAGCCTCGCGATGCAGGTAATTAACCGTACCTAAGATAGATGTAGCGTGTATCCGGCGAAATTCAACCATATAGCTTGAAATAATTCTCATTGACGTTCCTGCCTTTCCCGCTAAGGCTGAAAACAGCTCCGGAACGCTGCCGGTTCGGTGCCGCCCTGACGGGGAGCTGCAAATCGTGCGGCAGGTTTGAGCCTTCTAATAAGAATGGTATACTCTCCTTTTGCCGCAGGCCGCCACGGATGGCGAGCCGATACCATGAGCTAAAGGAGACCGGCTATGAGAGCGATCATCGTCAGCAGATTCGGAGGCCCGGAGGTAATGAGGATCGAGGAGGTTGCCGATCCCGTGCCGGGCGAGGGGCAGCTAGTGGTACGGCTTCATGCCGCCGGCGTCAATCCGGTGGATGCCTATATCCGTTCCGGTCAATATGCGCAGCAGGCACACCTGCCGTACACGCCGGGTATCGACGGCGCGGGAGTGGTCGAGTCGATAGGGGCGGGGGTCCGGCATCGCAAGGTGGGAGATCGCGTCTATATAGCCTGGTCGCTCTCCGGAACCTATGCCGAGAAGGTGCTTTGCAACCAGTTCCAGACCCACCCGCTTCCCAAGGGGATCTCCTTCGGCCAGGGAGCGGCCATCGGCGTGCCGTACGGGGCAGCCTACCGGGCGCTGTTCCAGAAGGCGCATGCGCTCCCCGGCGAGAACCTGCTCGTGCATGGGGCAAGCGGCGGGGTCGGCATCGCCGCGGTGCAACTGGCGCGCGCCGCAGGACTTCGGGTCATCGGCAGCGCCGGAAGCGACCAGGGACGGGAACTGGTCTTGAAGGTCGGGGCCCACGCAGTCATTGATCATCACCAGGCGGACCACCTGGCGCAAACAGCCGAGCTGACCTGCGGAGCCGGCCTCCACGTCATCCTGGAGATGCTTGCCAACGTCAACCTGGGTGATGATCTCGCGGCACTGGCCCAGGGAGGGCGGGTGGTGGTGGTCGGCAGCCGCGGCAGGGTGGAGATCGATCCACGCGACGCCATGGGGCGGGAGGCGGTCATCATCGGGATGACCCTGTTCAGCGCCTCGGAACGTGAACTGAGCAGCATGCACGCAGCCTTCGCCGCCGGATTGGAAAACGGCACCCTCGCCCCGGTGGTGAGCCGGGAACTGCCGCTTTCCGAGGCGGCAGTTGCGCATCGCGAGGTGCTGGAGACCAGTACGCTGGGAAAAATCGTGCTGACCGCGAACCAGGATGCAACATCTAAAACAGGGTGACTGTCAAGGAAACCTTGCTCCCTTTCCAGTTACAGAAGTACGTTGCATTACTGAGTTTATTGCTTACAATTAAAGTGTGCCGGATGTGGATTCGACACGACCTGGTCGATCCAGTCGGCAGGTTCGATACGCTAAGCAAATACTCATGCAGGGGTGTCGCCGTGAAAAAAATTGCTGCTATGTCAATGCTGTTGGTCGTAAGCTTTCTCTCCCTTGCCTATGCCAAGGGAGAGGAAAAAATCTACAGGGCCACGGTTGATCCGGACGGCGTGCAGAGGGTTGAGGTTCGTGGAGGAAGCTACTATTACAATCCCAATCGCATCGTGGTCAAGGTCAACGTGCCGGTGGAGCTCACCTTGAAAAAGGAGGGGCATATGGTCCCCCATAACATCGTCATGAAGGTTCCCGAGGCGGGGCTGGATTTCGACACCGCCATGAGCGGGGATCCCAAGAAGGTGACCTTCACGCCGAAAAAGAGCGGAACCTTCCCCTTTTACTGCAGCAAGAAACTGCTGTTTCTGGAGAGCCATCGGGACAAGGGGATGGAAGGTGTGCTAGAGGTGGTCGAATAGCCGTTGCGATTGTCGCTGGGCAGCGGGTCATTCGACGGCGTGAGCTTGCGGAATCGGTCCCCGGATGTAGTATTGGTCGCATTAGCGGGAACTCAGGGCGGGTCTGGACACGGTCCGATCCGAGGGAGGTTGGCCATGCAGGGACATGAACTGGTAAAGAAGATCCAGAAGGATAGCACTGCGCACCCGGAACGCATCTTTATCAAGTGGTGGCGCAAGGAAGAGGACTACATCGATTTCGACCTGGTCGCGAGGTTCCTGGAGAACCTGAATTACGGCACCGAAATCTCCGGGTACGATCTGATCGACCAGGAGGAGATGTGGCGCACCATCGAAAGACGCTGCAATGGCAGGGCGTCCAAGGTGCAGCGCGACGGCCGGACGGTGGTGCTTTGGAATCCGCCGAAAGGGGCTGAAGTGGAGGAGAGGCTTCCCGAATACCCCGATACCCCGGAGACCTTGTTGAAGATCCTGGATGTCGAAAGCAACTACAATTACGTCGACTGATCCGGGCCGGATCCGTCAGCCGGACACGATGGCAATCTGCAGGTCCATCACGTTCGTGCCGGTAGGTCCGGTTTTCAGCAGCCCTCCACAGCCATTGAGGAGGGTATAGGAGTCGTTTTCCGCAAGAAAGCGGCCGGGGTCGAGCCCGGCGCCCTTTGCCAGGGCCGCGGTATTGCCGTCCACGACGCCCCCCGCGGCATCGGTCGGGCCGTCGATGCCGTCGGTCCCGGCCGACAGGAAGGTGATTCCCGGCTCCCCCTCGATGGCCATGGCGCAGGCGAGCGCCAGTTCCTGGTTGCGCCCCCCCTTCCCCTTGCCGACCACGCGCACCGTCGTTTCACCCCCGCTGATCAGGCAGATCCGCTCGCCCGGTGCCAGCCTTTTCCTCTCCCTGATTACCATCTGCGCCACTCTTTGTCCCGCGTCGCGTGCCTCCCCGCAGACCGCATCCTCCAGAATGTGCACCTTGAGACCCATCTGGCGCGCGGCGTCTGCGGCCGCCTCGATGGCGTCCCGATTACGCGCCGCGATCACGGTGGTGACGCAAGAGAAAACAGGGTCACCCGGCTTGGGAGTCTCCTCGATGTTGCCGGCCGCTCCCTGTTCCAGCCGCAGCCGGACCGGAGCCGGGACCCGGGCCGAAATCCCCAGCAGCGCCAGAGTGGAGAGGGCGTCGTCAAAGCTGGTCGGATCAGGGTAGGCAGGTCCCGAGGCGATAACATCCGGGCGGTCGCCGGGCACGTCCGAGATGGCCAGGGAGATCAGCCGCGCCGGATGAGACAAGGCGGCGAGCCTCCCCCCCTTGATGTTCGACAGGTGCTTGCGGACCGTATTCAGTTGCTGGATGTCGGCGCCCGCCTCCATCAGCAGGCGGGAAGTCTGCTGCTTTTCTTCGAGGGCGATGCCTTGCGCAGGCGCGGTGAAGAGCGCGGAGCCTCCGCCGGAAATCAGCAGGAGCAGGAGGGTTTTATCGTCGGCGGCACGGGCCAGATCCAGGATGCGCCTGCTGGCGGCAACGCCGTCGCAGTCCGGATGAGGGTGCCCCGCGGTCGCCATCTCGATGCGGTGAGGGCGCTTTGCCAGAGTGGTATGGTGCGGCACGATCACCAGGCCGCAGCTGATCGTGGCACCAAGCGAATCCTCCGCGGCCAGCGCCATCGGGAGCCCCGCCTTGCCGAAGCCCGCAACCACCAGCCGTTCGAACCCGCCGGTGCGGTAGAGCTCCTTCACCTTGACCAGATGAGGCGTCAGTGCCAGAAAGGGGTCGACCGAGGCCAGCGCGGCGCAGAAGAGCCTGTCGAGCATTTCGCGATCAGTCATGCCGCCTCCGCGGGGGGCTCACCTGGCACCCTCTCCCCAGCTATCTCCCCTTGGCGAGCATCTTGAAGAAGTCCAGCACCTTGTCGGGGTGCTCAGAGGCCTTTGGGATGTTGGGCCAGTGCTTGATGACCGTTCCATCCGGCGAGATCACCACGGTGGAGCGGATGCTCCCGATGGTGGTCTTGCCGTACTGCACCTTTTCGCCGTAGGCGCCGTAGGCGGTCATGACCGCCGCATTCGGGTCCGAGAGGAGCGTGAACGGGATCTTGAAGTCTGCGATGAATTTATCGTGGGATTTGAGGGAGTCCTTGCTGACGCCGACCAGCACCGCGCCCAACTGCTCGAACAGCGGCTGCAGCTTGCTGAAGCCGACCGCTTCGGCGGTGCATCCCGGGGTGTTGTCCCTGGGATAGAAGAAGAGAACCAGGATCCTGCCGGCATAATCCTTGAGCGAGTGCAGCTTTCCGTCGCTTCCCTGCAGGCTGAAATTCGGTGCGCGCTGTCCTTCCAAAAACATGTCTTTCTCCTTCTGATGGGTATTCGGGTGTTTCGACGAGAGCTGTGGCAAACGGAGCAATTTGACATGAAAGGGTGGAAGCTAAGAGATGCGTCTCCGTCTCATGAAGTACTATACCATAGCAGAGGGGAGGTGATCCGGCAAGCGGGGCGGCCATCTAGCGGTTGTCAGCTGCGCTGAAACGAGATATGCTGCGGTCGACGCGCTTTGGGAGGACGGATGAACGGCACCATCATGCAGGCAGTGACAGCCGAGGGACATGAGCAGTGGCACCACTTTGCCGGGGTGCTGCTGGTGATATTGCTGGCCGTGCTACAGGGGAGGGTCGGCAGGATCGGGACCTTCTGGCAGATCTGCTGGGCGCTTCCCGGCACGCTGCTTCACGAGCTTTCCCATCTGGTAGTTGCCGCCGTCACCGGAGGAAGGCCGGTCGGCTTCAGCATCATACCGCGCCGTGAGGCGAGCCGCGGGTCCGGTCAGCGCTGGCAGCTCGGTTCCGTCACCATCAGCCGTCCCGGTCCGGTATCGGCGCTCCCCTCGGCGCTGGCGCCGCTCGCCCTGAATGTGGTTGCCTATTACCTTTACCAGGGGTGGGGGAGCTGGTTTCCCCGCGATCTTGCGCACACCCTGCTCATGTACGCCGCGGTGTACCTCTTTTGCTACAGCTCGATCCCGTCCGGGCAGGATGTCAGGGTCGCCCTCTCCAGTCCGTTCGGGTTGCTGCTCTATGCGGCTTTGGGTGCAGGGGCATGGTATCTGTGGAGCTGAACCTGGGACTTGGAAAGGCGCCAGCGCGGGGTGACAGCGTTGAAGCGGAGACCTTCCTTCAGGGTTTTTTTCTGCACTGGCTGCGGGTGCGGTAAAGGCGCTCGGTGAAGCCCCCTTCTTTTTCAAAAGCAGCGGCTTGTGCCGCTAGTTGACGGTCAAGCAGAGAGCAGGCGACTGCAATGAGGGTCAGGGCGGCATTGGCGGCCAGCTCGGGGTAGGCGGACGCAATGGACTTTGTGGACTCAATGGACTCAATGGACTCAATGGACGCTGTGGACGCTGTGGACGCTGTGGACGCTGTGGAGGAGCCATTTTGTCCATCGCGTCCATGACGTCCATCAAGTCCATCAAGTCCATCAAGTCCATCAAGTCCATCAAGTCCATACCGTCCATACCGTCCATTTCTGCTGGTTTCCATCACCCAGGCGGCGACCTCGTCGGCGCTTTTGCAGCGCCTTGCAATCAACTGCGCCCGCCGAGGGTCTTCCTTTTCCCATAGCGGCAGAGACCGCTGCCGCAGGAAGTCCACATAATCCAGACGCAGCTCTTCGAGACTGGCGCGGGCCACGTTGGTCAGCTTGAGCTCGGTCTTCTTCGAGGTGCCGGAGGCTTGGCTCCCCTCTGCGATGTTCTGCACGCCGCTTCGCGCCGCCTGCACCATCTGATCGTGGGTGCGGCTCCGTTTGCTGATATAGCGGTCGCAGAAACGCACGGTGATGTCATAGGCCAGCTGTGCAATCTGAAAACTCTTCAGGCTACGATAACCGCCATGCCTCGGGATCAACCCCTCATCATCAGACATACCGCCCTCCTCACCGAACCCAGTCCCTCTGCTGTGCGGAACGAGCAGATCGATCACCGGTCAGACAGTGTACCAAAAAGCGCACATAGTTCTGAGGATTCTATCATAAGAAGTGCGGCCGGGTGGGGGGATGAGCTGCGACGGTATGCCGGGGAGAGCCGATACCGGCCCTCCCCTTGCCGGGAGGGCCGGTCGGATGCTGCGGAATCGCTGCCTGTTGCGCTGTTTCAAGACTTTTCGCTCACAGGGCGCCTGATAACCTCTCGAACTCCTTGCGTGAGCGCACGATGCAGTCCTCTACGGCCATGCCTGCAAAATAGTTCCCTGTCACATAGAGCTTTCCTGAAGCGATGCTCCTGTCGATCTCTGCTGTCAATGCGCCGTGGCCGACGACCGGCGAGGGTAGCCGGCTCTCGCGCTGCACTACCTGCTCCAATTCCTCCTCCTTGACGCGAAGCACCCGGGCGATCCGCTTGAGTTTCGCCTCCAGGGGGAGACGGCCGGACTTGAAATGGAAGCTGAAGCCCCGATAGGAGGCATGGGGTACCGTGTCCCTGGATACGGCGGAATAGAAGTCGTCGTTGGTCGCGATGATGCCGGCTACCGGCGGGATCTTGAGCTTCTCCTTCAACACGGCAACGCCTACGCTCTCTATGGTCTCGACCTTGATCCGGGCCAGCACGCGGGAGAGTTCGGGGGCGATCTCGACCGAGAGCCGGGACGCCTCGGGCGGCGGGGTGGCGAGGGTCAGGGTGGCGCTCTCGAAGCCGCGGCCATCGGCGAGCTCCACGAGGAACCTCCCGCCGCTCTTGGCAACCCGGCTTATCTCGGCCTCGGTCACCAGGGTCACCCCCGGAATGGCGGAGATCCTGTCGGTGACGCTTGACAGCCCCCCCTTGAGGGTGAAGCTCTTGATCACGTCCTTTCTCCGCGGCCGCTTGTTGAACAGCATGTCGGCCGGAAAGTCATTGGCCCGCTGGGAGATGACTGCGTTGAAGGCGGGGGCGAAGACGCGCTCGTAGTTCCTGCTGCCGACTATGCGCCCATAATAGGAGGCTACGCTCTCCCCTTCCTTCTTCAGGCTGAACATGCGCCACGCGGAGGTGAAGAGCTCGGGGAAGGAGAGCTGCGAGGTGATGCTGCGGATCTCGTTATCGACCAGCATCTTGAAGGAGACCTTCTCCCTGGCGAGTATGCTCCCCATCAGGTCGTACTTTTCCATGAGCCCGATCAGGCCGCCGTAGGAGTTGTAGCAGGTATGGGCTCCGAGCTCCAGCCAGAAGCCGGCGGCCTCGCGCTCGAAGCGGTGCGAGTGGAAGCACCCCCCGGCCCGGCCGCTCTTCTCTATGACGAGGGTGCTGAGCCCGGCTGCAGCGGCGTAACTGGCAAGGCTCAGGCCGCTTATTCCGGCACCGATGACGATGGCGTCGTATTGCTTCATCTGGCAGCTCCTTTGGTCCTAAGTCTGGATTAACATCGGCATATATAAGCCCGCAGGCCCCGCCTTGTCAAGGTTTACAACTGTTGACAAGCGCCCGCGCACCGATTACATTCTGGAAAGCGTTTCTCCAAGGAAGTGAAAGGACTTTTATTATGGCACAAAGGGATTACTACGAGGTGCTGGGTGTCAAGAAGGGCGCCTCGGTCGATGAATTGAAGAGGGCATACCGCAAGCTCGCGGTCAAGTACCACCCGGACAAGAATCCGGGGGACAAACAGGCCGAGGAGCGTTTCAAGGAGATCAACGAGGCGTACGCGGTCCTCTCCGACCCGAAGAAGAAGGAGCAGTTCGACCGCTTCGGTTCCAACAATTTCCACCAGCGCTACTCCCAGGAGGACATCTTCAAGGGCTTCAACGTCGACGACCTGTTCAAGGACCAGGGCTTCGGCACCGACGACATCTTCTCCCGCATCTTCGGCGATGCCATGCGGCGCCAGCGCGGCGGCGCCGGCCGGATGGCGGCCAAGGGGGAGGACTTCTCCATGGAGATCCAGGTCACCTTCCGGGACGCCTACGACGGAGCCGAGAAGAGGGTCGCCTACATCCGCGAGGGGGTACGCGAGGAGCTCTCGGTGAAGATCCCGGCCGGCATCGAGAGCGGCGCCAAGCTTCGCGTCGCCGGGCGCGGCGGCCCGGGGCGCATGGGTGGGGCGGCGGGGGACCTCTTCCTCACGGTAACGGTCGGACCGGACCCGGTGTTCCAGCGCGAGGGGGAGGATATCGTGCTCTCCCATGAGCTGCGCTTCTCACAGGCGGTGCTGGGGGGCTCGATCGACGTGCCGACCATGGAGGGGACCAAGCGGATCAAGATCCCGGCTGGGATCCAGCCCGGTACCAAGGTGAGGCTCAAGGGACTCGGCTTTCCCCAGGTGGGGAAGCAGGGGCGGGGGGACATGTACGTGCGGATCGTGGTGCAGGTGCCGGAAAAGCTCAGCGCCCGCCAGCGGGAACTGTTGGAGCAGCTGGCAGCCGAGGGGGTGTAGAGGCGTAAAAATCGTGAAAGGTGAAAGGTGAAGGGTGAAAAAAAGCGTAAAGGCGTGAAGGGTGAAGGGTGAAAAGAGCGGTGAGGGTGAGGTTTTACCCTTCACCTTTCACCCTTCACCTTTCACGTTTTTTCACCGGATCTCGATGGCGGCGGAGGCGCGCAGGTCCTTGACCCACTGGGCAAAGCGCTCGTCCCCCTTCTTCTTGTAGAGGAACTCCTCGATCTCGTCCTTCACCTGCTCGAACGACTTGCCGCTTCCCTGGGTCCTCTCCTCCAGCTTGATGATGTGCAGGCCTGCCGGGCTCAGCACCAGGGAGCTGATCTCGCCGGGCTTCATGGCGGCCACGGTGTCGCCGATCTCCGGGACCATGTCGTCCTTCTTGAAGCTCCCCAGATCGCCCCCGTCCCTGGCGGCTGCGGGGTCGGTCGAGTACTTCTTCGCCAGCTCTGCGAACTCCTTCCCGGCACGCGCCTCCTTCAGCACCTCGCTCGCGCTTGCCTCCGCCTTGGCCAGCTCCTCGGCCCCCCCCTTCTTGTCCACCTTGAAGAAGATGTGCCTGGCCCTGAACTGCTCCTCGGCGCCGTACTTGGCGCGGTTCGCCTCGTAGTGCTCCCGGATCTCCCGCTCGCCCACCTGGACCTTGGCGCGCACTTCCTGGCTCATCAGCCTCACGCGCTCCAACTGCTCCTTCAGCTGCCTCTTGTACTGCTCGAAGCTCAGCCCCTGCCCGGCCAGCGCCTGCTCCAGCGCCTGCTGGTCGATCTTGTTCTGCTTCTTCACGTCCTCGATGGCGAGCCTCACCTCTTCGTCGGAGACCCTGATGTCGAGCTCGCGGATCTTCTGGTCGATCAGCCTCTTGTCCACGAGCCGGTTCAGGGCCGCACCCTTAAGCCCCATCTTCTCCGCCGCAGGGAGCTTCTCGAACTCCTTCTGCATCTGGAGGTATTCCTTGTCCACCTCGACCGTGGTGATCGGTTCTTCGTTGACGACTGCCGCGATGCCGTCTATCACCTGCGCGGCGGGTGAGGTGTTCGGGTGCAGTGCCAAAAGTGCCAGCAGCATGAAGCCGGTGATGATCTTTGCCATGGTTTCTCTCGATCCGTGTAAGCCTTCGTTTGCAAAAAACGGCCGGACTTGCGTCCGGCCGCCAGGTTCATCGCTATTGTGACGCGTGCTACGGCTTTTGCGGCTGTGCGGGGAGCCCCTTCCCCTCTTGCGGAGCCTGGCTCTTGAGCCCCTTCAGCGCGTCTTCCTTGATGCTCAGCTTGGCGTCCTTCTTGAGCTCTTCCTTGAGCTTCTTGAAGGTCTCCTGCTGCTTCTCGGGCACCATCGCTTCCTTGATCTGGTCCTTCACCTCTTCGAAGGAGCGCGGACCCGCCGGACGCCTGCCGGTCATCTTGATGATGTGGTAGCCGAACTTGGTCGGCACGATCCCGGAGGTCTCTCCTTCCTTGAGGCCGAAGGCGACCTTCTCGAACTCGGGAAGCATGGAGCCCTTGCCGAACCACCCCAGATCCCCACCCTTGGGGGCGGCGCCGTCGATGGAGTGCTTCTTCGCCAGCTCGTCGAACTTGGCACCCCCCTGCAGCTGCTTCTGGATCTCCTTCGCCTCGGCCTCGGTCTTCACCAGGATATGGCTCGCCCTGATCTGTTCGCCGGTGGTGAACTTGTCCTGGTTCTTCTGGTAGAATTCCTGCAGCTCGGCATCGCCTATGTTGGCCGATTCCTCGACCTTCTTCTTCAGGAACGCCTCGACGATGACCCGCTTCTTGAGGTCCTCCAGCTTGGCCGCCACCGCCTCGCTCTTGTCGATGCCGTCCTTTTTGGCCTGCTGCAGGATCAGCTCACGCACCACCATGGTGTCGAGCATCTCCTTTTTCCCCTCGGGGGTCTCGGTCATCGGCTTCAGGTAGGGGGGGAGGCTCTCCTGCTCCTTGTAGAAATCGGTGTCCGTGATGGTGGCACCGTTCACCTCGGCGAGCACGACGCCGCCTTCCTTCTTGGCCCCGGTTGCCCCTTCCTGCTTGCAGCCGGTCGCGGCGACGCACAGCGCGAGCACGAGCAGTGTGGCTGTTTTCCTAAAATGCACGGTGAACTCCTTTTGATGTCGGTAAGTATCTTCCAATCCGTGAAACGCTAGCATATCAGAGTAGGCATTTCAAGAGATTTCTGGCCTGCGAGAGCACCCCCTCGAAAGAGCTGTCGGCTACCCGCGCGTAGAGGCGGAACTCCGGGGTGAAGCGGTATTTCCCCTTTTCCTTCCTGAGCAGCGCGGTGATCGCGTCGGGCGAAACCGGGGTCCGCTCGTGGAAGGAGAGCACCAGATCGTTTCCCGCCAGCTCGATCTCCTTCACCAGGAGCCTCTTCAGGAGCACCCTGATCCGCATCACCTCCAGGAGGTAGAGCGCGGCCATCGGGAGCGCGCCGAAGCGGTCCACCAGCTCGGCGCGGATGTCGTCGATCTCCGCCTCGTCCGCCGGCTGGGTCAGTTTCTTGTAGATCATGAGCCGCTGGTTGGGGTCCCTCACGTAATCCTCGGGGATGAAGGCCGGGATCTTCAGCTTGATCTCGGGCTCGACCCGCTCCGGCATCTCCTCCCCCTTCAGGGTGCGCACCGCCTCGTCCAGGAGCTCCGCGTAAAGCTCGTACCCCACGGCGACGATGTCGCCGGACTGGCGCGCGCCCAGCAGGTCGCCGGCGCCGCGGATCTCCAGGTCGTGGGTGGCGATCCGGAATCCCGCCCCCAGCTCGGTCAGCTCCTGGATGATCTTGAGCCGCTCGCGGGCCTCGCTGGTGAGCGACCCCTCCCCCGGAATCAGCAGGTAGGCGTAGGCGCGGCTCTTGGAGCGTCCCACCCGGCCGCGCAGCTGGTAGAGCTGGGAGAGGCCGAAGGTGTCGGCCCGGTTCACGATCAGCGTGTTGGCGCTCGGGATGTCGAGGCCGCTCTCGATGATGGTGGTGCAAAGGAGGAGGTTCGCCTCGCCGTGCATGAAGGAGAGCATGACCCGCTCCAGCTCCTTCTCCGCCATCTGGCCGTGCCCGACCACGATGCGCGCCTCCGGGACGATGCGCCTCAGCTCGTCGGCCATGGCGCCTATGGTCTGCACCCGGTTGTGCACGAAGAAGACCTGGCCGCCGCGGCGCAGCTCGCGCAGCACCGCCTCCCTGATCAGCTCGTCCGAGGAGCGCGAGACGTAGGTCTTGATGGCGAGCCGGTCCACCGGCGCCGTGTCGATGATGGAGAGGTCCCTGATCCCCATGAGCGACATGTAGAGCGTGCGCGGGATCGGGGTCGCGGTGAGGGTCAGGATGTCGACCACGGCGCGGAACTGCTTGAGCCTCTCCTTGTGGGCCACCCCGAAGCGCTGCTCCTCGTCCACGATCAAGAGCCCCAGGTCCTTGAAGACCACGTCCTTTTGCAGCAGGCGGTGGGTGCCGATGACGATGTCCACCTCCCCCTTCTTCACCCCGGCGAGGATCTCCCTTTGCTGCTGCGGGGTGCGGAACCGGGAGAGCATCTCGACCCGGACCGGGTACTCCTTGAGCCTGGCCGCGAAGCTCTCGGCATGCTGCTGGGCCAGCACCGTGGTCGGGACCAGGATGGCGACCTGCTTGCCGTCCAGGGCCGCCTTGAAGGCGGCGCGCATGGCGACCTCGGTCTTGCCGTAGCCGACGTCGCCGCAGACCAGCCGGTCCATCGGGCGCGGGCTCTCCATGTCGGCGATCACCTGGTCGATGGCGGCCGCCTGGTCCGGGGTCTCCTCGAAGGCGAAGGCCGCCTCGAACTCGCGGTACATGTCGTCGGCGGGGGAGAAGCGGTAACCTTCCTGCACCTCGCGCGCGGCGTGGATCTTCAGGAGCTCGGCGGCCATCTCCTGCACCTCGCTTCTCGCCTTGGCCTTGGCCTTTTCCCAGCCGGCGGCCCCCAGGCGGTCCAGCTTGGGCTGGATACCCTCGGCGCCGACGTAGCGCTGCACCAGGTTGATCCGGTCCACCGGGAGGTAGAGCTTGTCCCCTCCGGCGTACTCAAGGAGCAGGAAGTCCCCCTCGATGCCGGTGAGGCTCAGGTGCTGCAGCCCCCGGTACAGGGCGACGCCGAAGTCGATGTGGACCATGTGGTCCCCGGGCTTCAGCTCGGCGAGCGAGGTGAGCAGCTGCTGCTTCCTCGCCTCGGAGAGGCCGCGCCTCTTCACGCGCCTGCCGAAGATCTCCTCCTCGGCGATCACGATGAGACGCTCCGCCTCGAGACGGAAGCCGCGCGAGATATCGCCGATCAGGATCTCCACGCGCCCCGGGGGGCGCAGGGCGGCCTGGGGAAAGCGCTCCTCCGAGATCTCCAGCGGGAGCCGGTAGTGGGAGAGGAGCTCGTAGAGCCGTCTCGCCTGTCCCGCCTGGTGGCACGGGACCAGCACCCGGTTCCCTGCCGCGATCCAGGAGACGATCCTGTCGGTGAGCGGCGCCAGCACCCGGTCACCCTCGGGGCTCAGCTCCAGCTTCAGGTCGGCGTTGGCCGCGCTCTCAAGCCGCAGCAGCTCTCCCCCCTCGCCGGCGATCTCCAGGCGGGGGAGGAGCAGGCGCCGGGCGCCGGCCAGCCGGCGCTCCAGATCCCCGGGGGAAAGGTAGAGCTCGGCCGGGTCGCAGGTGACGGCGCCGCGCAGCTCGGCCCGGCTCGCAGCTTCGGCGAGCTCGGCCGCGAAGCGCTCCCCCGCCTCGGCGATTGCGGCGGGGTCGAGCAGCACGGTGATCGCCTCGGGGCCGGCGTACTCCAGCAGCGTCTCCAGCTCCGGGTGGAACAGCGGCTGCAGGAAGTCGATCCCCGGCGGGTAGATGGCGTTTTGCAGCTGTTCCAGGAGTTCGCGGCGCCGGTCGGCGCCGACCCCCAGGTGGTCGCAGCGCCTCTTCAGCCTGGGGGCGAAATCCTTGAGCACCTGGTCGGAGAGGATCACCTCGCGGGAGGGGAGCAGCACCAGCTCGGAGAGCGGCTCCAGGGAGCGCTGGGAAGCCGGGTCGAACAGGCGCATGGTCTCGACCAGGTCGCCGAAGAACTCGATGCGCACCGGCTTGGCGAGGTCGGGGGGGAAGATGTCCAGGATGCCCCCCCTAACCGAGAAGGAGCCGCGGTCCTCGACGATCGGGACGTGGGAGTAGCCGAGCTTCACCAGCTTCTCGATCAGCCCCTCGCGCTCGAGCTCCTCGCCCGCCACCAGGTACTGGCAGACCTCCCCCAGCGTCCGGCGCGGGATGACCCGCTGCAGGGCGCAGGGAAGCGGCACTACCACCGCGCGCGCCCGGCCGTCCAGAAGGCGAACCAGCGCGTTCAGCCGCTCCCCCACGATATCGGGGTGCGGCGAGGCCCCCTCGAAGGGGGTGACGTCCCAGGAGGGGAAGGGGAGGATCGCCTCGGGCTCAGCGGCGAAGAAGCGGAGCTCCCGGCAGAGCTCGTCGGCCCCCTCCTGGTCCGCGGTCACGATGACGAGGGGGGGGCCGGTTGCCGGGATGAGCCGGGAGAGGAGGTAGGCCGGGGCGGAGCCTTCCAGCCCCGCGACGCTTACCGGGCTCTGCTTGGCCGCGAGCCTGGCGGCGATGCGCGTCATGTAGTCGGGGAAGGGTCTGTTCATAGGTCAGGGAGAGGCCCTTTCTGGGTCCGGAAGGTTGGCTTGCAGCTCACCCGCAGAGCATAGCAAAATCGGGGGCGATTATCCAGCTGTTATGGCGCGGGCAAAGTTCGGCCGGCGCCCAAATAAAGATAAAGAAAAAACAGCAGCAGCCGAATAGCCTTCCTAGGTACAGGAAAATTCCGGTCCCACGGGGCGAAAAGGTGAACCAATGAACGACGACGAAATCATTCACTCCGATATCCTGAATTACTTCAACGCGGAGTTCGATGCACTGGAGGAGCGCCTGAAGACGGGGAATATGGAAGACTACCGGGAGCGCGTGCTGGTGAGCCGGAAAATCGCCGACGCCTTGAACCTGCTGTCCCCCTACGTGCGCAGCGATCCCCGGGCCAGGCACCTGGTGCGCAGCGCCGAGGCGCTCAAGAAGGAGCTCCTGTCGGTGCGCGAGATGATCGTGAAGCAGGTGTTGCAGCAAAAGGACCAGCAGTCGCTGTTGCATGCCATCATCATGCAGAAGAAGGGGGGCGCCCCCCGCGACCCCGAGGAGATGTCCCGGTAATCCGGGGCGCCCCGACCGGGCGCCCGGGCTCCAGCCGCGCCGCGCGCCTATTTGCCTCGGCAGCAGAATTCGCTTTACAATCGTCCCGCCATGTATTATATATATCCATCTTGTGGAGAGATGTCCGAGTGGTTGAAGGAGCACGCCTGGAAAGCGTGTGTACGTTAATAGCGTACCGAGGGTTCGAATCCCTCTCTCTCCGCCATATTTATCCCTTTGCGGACAGACCTGATAGCTGGGTCCCGCGCAACGGAAGGTTACCAACCCCGTCAGGTCCGGAAGGAAGCAGCGGCAGTAACCGCCACCGTGTGCCGCGGGGTAGCCCAGCTATCAGCTCTTTCCGCAATCCCCGAAGCGCCTTCCCCCCCCACGCACCTATAAACAACCTGTGAACAGAACGATGCCGAGAGGTATTTCCCCTTGTCCTATCTCGTACTTGCTAGAAAGTGGCGCCCCCAGACCTTCAGCGACCTGGTCGGCCAGGAGCACGTCAGCCAGACCCTGAAAAACGCCATAGACGGCGGCAGGGTGGCGCACGCCTTCCTCTTCACCGGCGCGCGCGGGGTCGGCAAGACCAGTTCGGCGCGCATCCTCGCCAAGGCGCTCAACTGCGAAAGCGGGCTCTCCGTGGAGCCGTGCAACGTCTGCTCGGCCTGCCTGGAGATCACCGAGGGGAACTCGGTGGACGTCTTCGAGATCGACGGCGCCTCCAACACCGGGGTCGACGACATCCGGGAACTCCGGGACAACATCAAGTATCTCCCGTCGCGCTCCCGCTATAAGATATTCATCATCGACGAAGTCCACATGCTCACCATGAACGCCTTCAACGCCCTGTTGAAGACGCTGGAGGAGCCCCCCCCCCACGTCAAGTTCATCTTCGCCACCACCGAGCCGCACAAGGTCCCGATCACCATCCTGTCGCGCTGCCAGCGCTTCGACTTCAAAAGGATCGCGCTGCCGCGCATCGTGGCGAGGCTGCGCTACATCGTGGACCAGGAGGGGGTGCAGGTCAGCGACGAGGCGCTTGCCGTGGTGGCCCGCAAGGGGGACGGCAGCATGCGCGACGCCCTCTCGACCCTGGACCAGGTGCTCGCCTTCTGCGGCAACAAGGTCTCCGATGCCGACGTGGCGGCGCTGCTGGGGGTGGTGGACCGGCGCCTGATCAGCGAGGCGACGCGGGCCGTTTTGGCCCGGGAGCTGCGCGGCGTGCTGGAGATCGTGGCCCGGGTCGACTCCTTCGGCTACAGCATGCGGCAGTTCTGCCAGGAACTGATCGGCCAGTTCAGGGGGATCGCGATCCTGAAGGCGGTGGGGGAGGGAGGCGACCTCCTGGAACTCTCCGAGGCCGAGCTGGAAGAGCTCCGGGCCCAGGGACAGGCGTGCTCGGCGCAGGATCTGCAGCGCCACCTGACGCTACTTTTGAAGGCCGAGGGGGAGATGTCGCATGCGAGCTTTCCCCGGCTGATCCTGGAAATGGCGCTGATGAAGATGGCGACGCTGGCGCCGGCCATTGCCGTGCAGGAGCTGCTGTCGAGGCTCGCGGCGCTGGAGGGGGGAGCGCAAGCCGCCCCGCGCGCGACCCAGCCGGCGGCAGCCGCAGCACCCCGTCCCCAGGAGAGCCGTCCGGCCCCGGGATTCTCCCGTCAGCAGGGGAGCGCTCCGGCGCCCGTCGCCGCCTCCCCCGCCGCGCCGGCCAGGAGTGCCGCAGCGGCGTCCGATGGCGCCGCTGCTGCGACCGCCGCGCCTTTGCCTGCCGACGCCGGCGACCTCTGGGGGAGCCTGGTCCGTTACGTCAGGGGGAAGAAGCCGATGCTTGGGGCCGACCTGGAGCAGGTCTACCCGGTAAAGGTCTCGCGTGAGCTTCTCGAGATCGGCTGCCTCACCGGCTCCTTCCAGTTGAGGAGGCTGCAGGACCCCGATCAGATCGCCGAGTTGAAGTCGCTCGCCAAGGCCCATTTCGGGGTGGCCACGGTGATCAAGGTCGCCGTCCTGAGCGAAGTCCCCTCCGGTGCCGCACCGACCCTGTCGGAAAAAAAAAGCCTTGAAGACGCCGAACGCAAGGCCCTGCTGAGGCGCGAGGCCGAGGCGCACCCGCTGGTGGCTGCGGCGGTTGAGATGTTTGACGGTGAGATCGCCGAGGTGAAGGAGATGCCTAGAGGCGTGAAGGGTGAAGGGTGAAGGGTGAAGGGTGAAGGGTGAAAGGTGAAAGGTGAAAGGTGAAAGGTGAAAGGTGAACAAGTCTTGCGGGTTACTTCACCCTTCACCTTTCACAGATTTTATAAAAACAATCGGAGGATACGATGTCTAAAGGATTAGCGCAGATCATGAAGCAGGCTCAGATGATGCAGCAGAAGATGGGTAAACTGCAGGAGGAGGCGGCGGAGCGTACCGCCGAGGTGACTACCGGTGGCGGAGCGGTAACGGTGGTTGTCAACGGTAAAAACCAGGTGCTCTCGCTGCTGATCAAGAAGGAGGCGGTCGATCCGGAGGACGTCGAGATGCTGCAGGATCTGGTGCTTACCGCGGTGAACGAGGCGCTGAAAAAGGTGCATGAGGCGATGAGCGAAGAGATGAGCAAGATCACGGGTGGACTCAACATTCCGGGACTCTTCTAGCAATACCCCCCTTTTTGCCGGGGGCGAAGCGGGTTGGGGCGCACACCGCAGGTGTGCGCCAGTTAATTAATATTTGCAGCGTCAAAAAAATTTTTGGTTAAAATAACCAATAAAAAATTGTTTTATCCGCGGTGGGAATATGCTACATTTTTCGGGCTCGCTGACCAGGCTGGTGGGCGAGTTGAAAAAATTGCCGGGTGTCGGTGAAAAGAGCGCGCTGCGGTTGGCCTTTCATCTGCTGAAATCACCCGACAACATCGAGGCGCTCGCCGAGAGCCTGTTGCAGGTGAAGGAGCGGGTTCGCTTCTGTTCCGTCTGCTTCGCCATAACCGAGGACGATCCGTGCTGGATCTGCACCGGGGAGCGGGATGCCACCTCGCTCTGCGTTGTGGAGGAGCCCCAGGACCTGCTGGCGATGGAGAGAAGCCGCGCCTTCAAGGGGCGCTACCACGTGCTGCAGGGGGCGCTCTCGCCGCTAAACGGCGTGACGCCGCGTGATCTGAGGATCGCGGAGCTGATGCGCCGCCTCGAAGGGGGCGAAGTGCGTGAGGTGCTGATCGCCACCAACTTCAGCGTCGAAGGGGAGGCGACGGCGCTCTACCTGACCCGGATGATCAAGCCGTTGTCGATAAGGGTGACCAGGCTTGCCCACGGCATCCCGATCGGAAGCGACCTGGAATACGTGGATGCTGCAACGGTGCAGCGGGCCGTGGAGGGACGTTCGGAGCTGTGAATGAGACCTGAGAGGTGAATCTCCAACCCGGTTGAGAGTCGAGCGTTGAGGGTTGAGAAGGTCCTCATCCCTCAACGCTCATCGCTCAACATAATTAATAGATTGGCCGCAGCATCGTTGCTCCTATGTGAACACTGTTTTGAAACCCGATATCAACCGCATCCTTTAACCCAGAGCCTTGTGCCATTTTAAAAACTCACAGGAGGAAATTCAATGTCCCGCAGAATGGTAACGATCGACGGCAACACCGCAGCAGCTCATGTGGCTCACGCCACCAACGAGGTGATCGCCATCTACCCGATCACCCCCTCCTCAGTCATGGGGGAGATCTCTGACGAGAAGAGCGCCAGGGGCGAGAAGAACATCTGGGGCACCGTCCCGTCGGTTTCCGAGCTGCAGTCCGAGGGGGGCGCATCCGGTGCCGTCCATGGCGCGCTGCAGGCAGGCGCCTTGACCACGACCTTCACCGCGAGCCAGGGGCTCCTGCTGATGATCCCGAACATGTTCAAGATCGCAGGCGAGCTCACCTCCACCGTTTTCCACATCTCCGCCCGCGCCATCTCGGCCGCCGCGCTCAACATCTTCGGCGACCACTCCGACGTCATGGCGGCCCGCACCACCGGCTGGGCCATGCTCTGCTCCAACAACGTCCAGGAGGTCATGGACTTCGCGCTGATCTCCCAGGCCGCGACGCTGCGCGCCCGGGTCCCCTTCATGCATTACTTCGACGGCTTCAGGACTTCCCATGAGGTGCAGAAGATCGAGGAATTAACCTTCGACGACATGCGCGCCATGATCGACGACGAGCTGGTGCAGGCGCACCGCAGCCGTGCGCTCACTCCGGACCGTCCGGTCCTGCGCGGCACCGCCCAGAACCCGGACGTCTACTTCCAGGGGCGCGAGACGGTGAACAGCTACTACCCGGCCGCCCTGCAGATCGTGCAGGAGGAGATGGACAAATTCGCCGGCATCACCGGCCGCAAGTACGCGGTAGCCGAGTACGTAGGTGCGCCGGACGCCGAGCGCGTCGTCATCGTCATGGGTAGCGCTACCGACACCATCGAGGAGACCCTGGAGACCCTGAACGCCGCAGGCGAGAAGGTAGGCCTGCTGAAGGTCCGCCTGTTCAGGCCTTTCCCTGTCGATGCGATAGCCGCGGCACTTCCGGCCAGCGTCAAGAAGATCGCCGTCCTGGACCGCACCAAGGAGCCGGGTTCGCTGGGCGAGCCGCTCTACCTCGATATCAGGACGGCAATCGGCGAGGCGATGTCCGATGGCAAGACCGGCTTCCAGGGTTATCCGGTGATCGTCGGCGGGCGCTACGGTCTGGGCTCCAAGGAGTTCACCCCGGGAATGGCCAAGGCGGTCTACGACAACCTCGCGCTTCCCAAGCCGAAGAACCACTTCGTGGTCGGCATCAACGAGGACGTTACCAACTGCTCCCTCGAGTTCGACCCGCAATTCGTGAACCCCTCCGCCGGCACCTACGCGGCGATGTTCTACGGGCTCGGCTCGGACGGGACCGTCGGCGCCAACAAGAACTCCATCAAGATCATCGGCGAGCAGACCGACAACAACGTCCAGGCCTACTTCGTCTACGACTCCAAGAAGGCCGGGACCGTCACCACCTCGCACCTGCGCTTCGGCAAGGGCGTGATCCGCTCCCCGTACCTGATCGACCAGGCCGACTTCGTGGCCTGCCACAACTTCTCCTTCCTGGAGAAGTACGACATGCTGAGCCGGGCCAAAGCGGGGGGGACCTTCCTGCTCTGTTCCCACTACGACAAGGACCAGGTCTGGGACAACATGCCGATCGAGGTGCAGCAGCAGATCATCGCCAAGAAGCTCCGCTTCTACGTGATCAACGCGGTCGCACTGGGCGAGGAACTCGGTCTGGGCGCCAGGATCAACGTCATCATGCAGACGGCGTTCTTCAAGATCTCCAACATCATGTCGCTCGACACGGCGCTGGCCGCCATCAAGGACGCCATCAAGAAGAGCTACGGCAAGGCCGGCGAGAAGGTCGTGGAGATGAACTACAAGGCGGTGGACGCGGCCCTGGAGAACATCTTCGAGGTTCAGGTCCCGGCGACGGCGACCAGCTTGCTGAAAAAGCCGGCTGTGGTCGGCGCCCACGCTCCCAAGTTCGTCCAGGAAGTGACCGCGCAGCTGATCGCAGGTTACGGCGACGACGTCCCGGTTTCCATGTTCCCGGCAGACGGCACCTTCCCGACCGGCACCTCGCAGTACGAGAAGCGCAACATCGCGGTCGACATCCCGGTCTGGGACGAGGCGATCTGCATCCAGTGCGGCATCTGCTCCTTCGTCTGCCCGCACGCCACCATCAGGATGAAGATCTACGACGCCGACAAGCTCGCCGGCGCGCCGGCCACCTTCAAGGCGGTCGAGGCACGCGGCAACGAGTTCAAGGGGATGAAGTGCACCGTCCAGGTGGCACCCGAGGACTGCACCGGCTGCGGCGCCTGCGTCGCCAACTGCCCGGTCAAGTCCAAGGAAGACCCGAAGCACAAGGCGATCAACATGAGGTTCCAGGCGCCGCTGCGCGCCCCCGAGGCGGTCAACTACGACTTCTTCCTCTCCATCCCCGACACCGATCCGTCGCTGGTGAAGCTTGACTCCCTGAAGGGAAGCCAGCTGGTCACGCCGCTCTTCGAGTACTCCGGCGCCTGCGCCGGCTGCGGCGAGACCCCGTACCTGAAGCTCATGTCGCAGCTCTTCGGCGACCGGGCCATGATCGCCAACGCCACCGGCTGCACCTCCATCTACGGCGGCAACCTCCCGACCACCCCTTGGGCCAAGAACAAGGACGGGCGCGGTCCGGCCTGGTCCAACTCGCTGTTCGAGGACAACGCCGAGTTCGGCTTCGGCATGAGGCTCGCCGTCGACAAGTTCAACGAGGCGGCGCTGGAACTGCTGACCGAGCTGATCGGCTGCAGCTGCAGCTCGTGCGACCCGGTCAAAGGGGTGATGCAGGAGATCAAGGATGCCGACCAGTCGAACCAGGCGGGGATCGAGCTGCAGCGCGGCCGCGTTGCCAAGCTGAAGGAGGCGCTCGCCGGCTGCGACGAGCCGACCGCGAAGAAGCTCCTCTCCGTCGCCGATTACCTGGTCAAGAAGTCGGTCTGGATCGTCGGCGGCGACGGCTGGGCCTACGACATCGGTTACGGCGGCCTGGACCACGTAATCGCCTCCGGCAAGAACGTGAACCTCCTGGTGCTCGACACCGAGGTCTACTCCAACACCGGCGGCCAGGCCTCCAAGTCGACCCCGATGGGTGCTGTGGCCCAGTTCGCGGCAGGCGGCAAGCCGCAGGCCAAGAAGGACCTGGCGATGATCGCCATGGCCTACGGCAACGTCTACGTGGCCAAGGTGGCGCTCTCCAACCCGGCCCAGGTGGTGAAGGCGTTCATGGAGGCGGAAGCCTTCGACGGACCGTCCCTGATCCTTGCCTACAGCCACTGCATCGCCCACGGCATCGACATGACCAACGCCATCGAAGGGCAGAAGCGCGCGGTAGCCTGCGGCCACTGGCCGCTGGTCCGCTACAACCCGGCGCTGGCCGAGCAGGGCAAGAACCCGCTCCAGCTGGACAGCAAGGAGCCGAGCATCACCCTTGAGGAGTACGCCTACGGCGAGAACCGCTACCGCGTGCTGAAGAAGAACAACCCCGAGGCGGCTGCCGCCCTGATGGCGCGCTCCACCGAGCTGACCGCGCGCCGTTTCGATCTCTACAAGAGGATGTCGGAGATGGATTACGGGAAGAAATAAGGCCTTGACACCCCCGAGCACAGTGCAATAAAATCTTAGCTGTGCTCGGGGATTGTCCCGGCGGAATAAATCAGGAAAGAAGTAACAGGAGAATGCGGTAATGGCAAAAGGTGTGGTCAAATGGTTTAATGACAGCAAGGGTTTTGGTTTCATCGAGCAGGACAACGGCGATGATGTCTTCGTGCACTTCTCCGCTATCCAGGGCGACGGCTTCAAATCTCTGGCAGAAGGCGATGCGGTAACGTTTGACGTGCAGAAAGGGCCGAAAGGCCTTCAGGCAGCCAACGTGACAAGGGTTTAAAGTCAGCTTTAAACGACAAAAAAGCCCCGGAGCGATCCGGGGCTTTTTTTATGCGTGCATGGTTGCCTAAAAAGTCCCCCTTTGACAAAGGGGGATTTAGGGGGATTTGATTTTCCAGCCTGCCAAGGCAAATCCCCCCCACCCCCCTTTGTCAAAGGGGGGAGAATTGGGAGGTTGTGTAATCGTCACTCGATGCAGCTGCCGACCGAGCCCTTCTTGCAGATCGTCTTGTCGATCCAGAGCGCCCCGTCCATGCGGGTTCCCTCCAGACGGGTTCCCCGCAGGCGCGCCTGGTTCAGCGACGCGCCGCGCAGGTTGGCGCCGCTGAGATCGGCCAGCTCCAGGTCCGACTCGGCCAGGTCGGCCCGCTCCAGGTTTGCCATCTGCAGATTGGCGCGGTTCAGCTTGACCCCGCTCAGGTCGACCCCGACCAGGTTCATCCCGCTCAGGTCCGATCCGGAAAAGTCGCGGGTCGTAGAGAGAATCCCCCGCACCTCCGCCTCTGTCAGCCGCCTGCCGACGATCTTCTGCCCTTTGCCGATGTTCTCACCCCTTGCCAGGGCGGCACTCCGCGCCTTGCTGAGCCGCTTTTTGCGCAGCTGGGCCGGCCGCTTCTTTACGGCGCCCTTCTGGAGCTTCGGTACCTTCTGTGGAGCGGCCACCGCAGGAGCGCTCTCCGCCTGTGCTTCCTTTGCCAGCGCTGCCAGCTTCATCTCCGCCACCTTGAGCGCGCGGGCCTCGGCGGCGTTCCCCTGGTCAGAGGGTTCCACCGTGGACGCCTCTGCGGCTGCGGGTGATGCGGCGCACAAGGCATAGGCGCATAGCGGTATTGCCAGGGCAAGGTGAACTATTTTATGTGCGAAGCGGCTTTTCATGAGCGCCTCCCTGATGGTTGGTGAATCACTGCCCCTTCTGAATGGCCTCTGGAAATAAGGCACAGCTTGAAGGAACAAGTCATTACTGCTCTGGCACTTATCGGCAGGAGCAGGGAAAAACTGAAAGCTTTGCTGAACCGACTGTCGCAGGATGCAGGTTTGGATGATTGTGAACCTCGACATTGCTGGCGTTGGGTTACGCGATGAGGCCGCTAACCCAACCTACGGACTAATTTCCCGTACGCTGCACAAGCCCCCTTTCCCTCGAGGGAATGAGAGGTAGGGTGGGCCGTGCCCACCACAACCGCATCCTGATGTGGGCACGGCCCACCCTACATGATTCACGGAATCACCGATTAACTTAATGGCAGTGCCCCCCACCCCCTCCCATAAAGGGAGGGGAAGCCAGAAGCAGGGGCTTTTGTGGGGGCTGGGGGGTGGGGGAGGGGTGCTGGGCAGCGCTTTACCGGCTCTGCTTGCCGCGTGCAAAATAAGCCAGCTATGTGCTATATTTTATTGCTGCGCGGGCCGCGGCATGCTGCGCGAAGAAAATCTCAATGCGGGAGCGACATGGCAACGGACAGGATCGTGATAAAAGGTGCTTGCGAGCACAACCTGAAATGCATAGATCTCGAGATACCGAGGGACAAGCTGGTGGTGATCACCGGCATTTCCGGGTCGGGCAAGTCGACGCTCGCCTTCGATACGATCTACGCGGAGGGGCAGAGGCGCTACGTGGAATCGCTCTCGGCATACGCGCGCCAGTTCCTGGAGCAGATGGAGAAGCCGGACGTGGAATCGATCGAGGGGCTCTCTCCCGCGATCTCCATCGAGCAGAAGACCACCAGCAAGAACCCGAGATCGACGGTCGGCACGGTCACCGAGATCTACGACTACCTGCGGCTGCTCTTCGCCCGGGTCGGCAAGCCGCACTGCTACAGCTGCGGTCGCATCATCTCGTCCCAGACGGTGACGCAGATGGTGGACCAGATCGCGGCGCTGCAGCAGGGGGCGAAGCTCACGCTCCTCTCCCCGATCATCCGCGGCAGGAAGGGGGAGTACAAGAAGGAGCTGTTGCAGCTCAGAAAGGACGGCTTCGTCCGGGTCGTCATCGACGGAAACACCCTCGATCTCGCCGAAGAGATCACCCTGGACAAGAAGAAAAAGCACGACATCGACATCGTCGTGGACCGGATCGTGGTGAAGCCGGGGATAGAGAAGCGGCTCGCCGACTCGCTGGAAACGGCACTCTCCCATGCCGAGGGGATCGTGAAGGTGGCGCTCACGGCGGACGAGGAGCGCGGCATCAAGGCGGAGACGCTCCTTTTCTCCGAGTCGTCCGCCTGCATCGAGTGCGGCATCTCCTATCCGGAGATGACGCCGCGCATGTTCTCGTTCAACAATCCCTACGGCGCCTGTCCCGACTGCACCGGCCTTGGCACCAGGATGTTCCTCGACACCGACCTGGTGGTGCCCGACCCCGAACTCTCGATCCGCGACGGGGCGATCGCACCCTGGGAGAAGCGCTTCTCCGGCTGGTACCACCAGACCCTGGAGGCGCTCGCCAAGGCCTACCGCTTCGATATACGCCTGCCGTTCAAGGAACTCTCGAAGGCCGCGAAGGACGTGGTGCTGAACGGCTCGCGGGGCGAACTGGTCGATTTCTGGTGGGAGGACGACGGGGGGAAGCGCCACAACTACAAAAAGGCCTTCGAGGGGGTGCTGAACAACCTGGAAAGGCGCCACCGCGAGAGCGAATCGGAACAGGTGCGCGAGGAGCTGGAGAAGTACATGGACGTGATGCCCTGCCCCACCTGCCAAGGCGCCAGGCTCAAGAAGGAATCGCTCTTCGTCAGGGTGGGGGGGCAGAACATCCAGCAGGTGACCTCCCTCTCCATCAAGGATTCCCTCACCTTCTTCAACACCCTGTCTCTCTCCGAGAAGGAGGAGGACATCGCCAGGAGGATCCTGAAGGAGATCCGCGAGCGCCTCAATTTCCTGGTCAACGTGGGGCTGGACTACCTCTCGCTGGATCGCTCCTCCGGGACGCTCTCCGGCGGGGAGGGGCAGCGCATCAGGCTCGCCACCCAGATCGGCTCCTCCCTGGTGGGGGTGCTCTACATCCTGGACGAGCCCTCCATCGGCCTGCACCAGCGTGACAACAGCCGCCTGCTGCATACGCTGCGCCACCTGCGCGACATCGGCAACACGGTGCTGGTGGTGGAGCACGACGAGGAGACCATCATGGAGGCGGACTGGGTCATCGACATGGGACCCGGCGCCGGCGTGCACGGAGGCGAGGTGGTGGCGCAGGGAACCCCGGCCGAGATCATGGCCAACCCGCATTCGCTCACCGGACGCTACCTCTCCGGGGCGCTCACCATCGCCATCCCGAAACACCGCAGGAAGGGGAAGCGCTTTCTCACCATCGAGGGGGCCAGCGAGAACAACCTGAAGGACGTCACGCTGGACCTGCCGCTTGGCGTCATGACCTGCATCACCGGGGTCTCCGGCTCGGGTAAATCGACGCTGGTGATCGACACCCTCTACAAGACGCTGAACCAGAGACTCTACAAGAGCCGGGAAAAGGCGGGGGCCGTGCGCGGCATCCACGGGCTCGAGGTGCTGGACAAGGTGATCAACATCGACCAGTCCCCGATCGGACGCACCCCGCGCTCGAACCCGGCGACCTACACGGGGCTCTTCACCGAGATCAGGGAGATTTTCGCCCAGCTCCCCGAGTCGAAGATGCGCGGCTACAAACCCGGGCGCTACTCCTTCAATGTGAAGGGGGGGAGGTGCGAGGCCTGCTCCGGCGACGGCATCATCAAGATCGAGATGCACTTCCTGCCGGACGTCTACGTGCAGTGCGAGGTGTGCAAGGGGGCGCGCTACAACAGGGAGACCCTGGAGGTGCGTTTCAAGGGGCGCTCCATCGCGGACATCCTGGACATGACGGTCTCCCAGGCGCTGGTCTTCCTGGAGCACATACCGCGCATCAAGGGGAAGCTAAAGACCCTGGAGGAGGTGGGGCTGGGGTACATCAAGCTGGGGCAGTCGGCCACCACCCTCTCCGGAGGCGAGGCGCAGCGGGTGAAGCTTGCCAAGGAGCTCTCCAAGCGGGCCACCGGGCGGACCATCTACATCCTGGACGAGCCGACCACCGGGCTTCACTTCGCGGACATCGCCAAGCTTCTGGAGGTGCTGCAGAAACTGGTCGATGCCGGGAACTCCATCGTGGTAATCGAGCACAACCTGGACGTCATCAAGACCGCCGACTGGATCATCGACCTCGGTCCCGAGGGGGGTGACAGGGGAGGCGAGGTGATCGCGACCGGTACGCCGGAACAGGTTTCGCGTGTCGAGCGCTCCTACACGGGACAGTACCTTAAGAAGCTGCTTCCCTGAGAAGGGAGCTCTTCCACCTGCAGACCGGGGGCGCAGATCGGAGGCAAGAGCCATGACAAATAACCGATGTAACTGCGGCGACCATAAGGATCAGGGGAGCTGTGCCGCGTGCCATATCGATGATAATGCAGTTTCCTACTGGTGCCAGACCTGCAGCCGGCCGGTCCCCGACAAACGATGTCCCTATTGCGGGCTGAAGTCACAAAGAAAAAAGGCAACCGAGCCGGCTCCAAAGACGAAGTAGCGTCTCCAATACAGGCGCCGCTTTGCTGTTTGCCGTTCCCGCCACGCACAATAACTGCTGCAGGCCCATTAATCCAGGATGTTTGAGGATTATTGCCACCTTCGCTGTCATCGGCAAAAAGTTAGGCTATAATATTATCGTTCTTTACCTTGAACGGCACGGGCCGACTTCTACAGGGTGGTACGCTATGCGCCTGGATTTGTTGCTGCGGCTGATAATATTGACTGCACTCCTTCTGCAGGTGGGATGCGCCGCTTTGCTCCCCAGAGGGAAGGTGATTGCAGAATCGCCATGGCCTAGATATACCGATGCCAGGGACGCCTTCGATGCCATCGTGGTCGGTAAAACTACCACCGAAGATCTCAAGGTGCTCGGCTTCGACATCGTATCCTCTCCCAACCTCAAGGTGCTGAACTATCTGGACATAGCCGCCACCGTGCAGGCGATCCCGATCCAGGAGCTTGATCCGGGTCTGCAGGCCTGCCTTCGGGCCAGGTCCGACTGCCACGCCTACGTATTCGAGCCCAGGCGGACCTACACCAAGCGGGTGGGGAACTTCTGGCTCGACATACTCAACTTCAGGCGCAAGACTCATGAAACCGGCTGGCGCTTCAGGGCGCTGGTAGTCTTTGTCAACCACCATGTAGCCTACAAGCTATCCAGCGGAGAACCCAAAGTCGATCAGTTGCAAGACAATGTCAACCCGCTCGGTCCGTTCCAAGCCCCCGCAGACATGATAGTGCGTGCGCTTCCCATCTAATTCGCTTGAGTGGGGCAGCAGCCGAGTCGAAGATCAGCGCCAACCCTTTCTTGGCGCTGATCTTTTTTCTTCCCTACGGTGGTTGCCGCAGATGTTCCGCTGTGCCAAGGTGCATTCAGGGGGTTGGATTTTGTGGCAGCTCTCACCAGCTGGCCATGTGGGATAAATCCCCCCCACCCTCCTTTTCAAAGGGGGGAGCTGTCTTTTAGAGCTGCCAGAGAGCTGCCAGAGAGCTGCCAGAGAGCTGCCAGAGAGCTGCCAGAGAGCTGCCAGAGAGCCGTTTGCACTCTTTTCCCTTGATACCGGCCCCCAGACGACGTATAAAGACCAGCCGGAGGCGCACATGGAACGCAAAGACGGATATATTACTGATATCGAATACGTGCACGGGGTTTATCGCGAGTTGGGGCCGTCTGCGCTCAACTTGGTCCTCCTGATCCAAAGCCTCGAACCAATAGCGCTGCAGGAGGGATTCACCTACTGCGACCTGGGGTGCGGCCAGGGGGGGTCGGTAAACCTCTTTGCCGCCTGCCACCCGGAAGGGGCATTTCACGGCATCGACTTCAACTCTGTGCACATCGAGGGTGCCCGCGGCCTGGCCCGTCAGGCCGACCTTGACAACGTCACCTTCTGGGAGGCGAGTTTTGCCGATCTTGACGGACTTGATTTGCCCGCCTTCGATTTCGTCGTCATGCACGGAATCTACACCTGGGTCGGTGCCGAAAACCGCCGGCACATCCTGGAATTCCTCGGTAAGAAGCTGAAGCCTGGCGGCGCAGTTTTCCTGAGCTACAACTCGCTGCCCGGGTGGAGCCCGCACGCACCGCTCAGGCAGCTGCTCTCCTCGTATGCCGAGACGCTGTCGGGTCCCCTGGAGCAGCGCGTAGAAGAGGCGATCGAGTTTGTCGGACGGCTCAAGACAGCGCAGGCCTCGATCTTCGCCGGCAACCCCTCTACCGGCGAGTTTTTCGATTACATCTGCACCCTGCCGAGAAACTATCTGGCGCATGAATTCTTCAACAGCCACTGGACCCTGTTTTATCATGCGGATGTAGTGCGTGACCTGGCTGCTGTCGGACTCAGTTTCGCAGGTTCAGCCAACCTTGCAGAGAATCAGGACATGCTCAGGTTCTCCGCGGCGCAACAGCAGCTAGTGGACAGCGTACCGGACAGGGTGATGCGGGAGACGTTGAAGGATTTTGTGGTGAGCCCGCTGCTGCGCAGGGACGTCTTCACCCGGGAGCGCCGGAAGATCGGCCCCGGGCGCCAAATGGAGCATTTCTACCGGCGCCGCTTCGCTGTCGTCGTGCCGCCGGCGAAACTGGAGCGTAAGGCGCTCTTTCCTGTAGGGGAGGTGCTTTTCGAGGCGGAACTTTACGACCCGATATTGTCTGCCCTGGAGCTGAAGCCGCACACCCTGGAGGAACTGCTGCAGCGCGAGGAATTAGCTGCGCTGGGTCTGGCGCGGGTGACCGAGGCGCTCATGGTGCTCCTGTCGGCTCAATACGTGATGCCGTCGGTTGAACCGACCCTGCGCTCGGTGATGGCGACCGAGAAGCTGAACGCTATGCTGCTCGAGCGGCAGCAGAACGATCTCTCGCAGCAGTCCCTCGCCTCCCCGGTGCTGCAAAGCGCAATAAAGGTGGAGTGGCTGGAGCGGCTGCTGATCATCTGCGAGCTCAACCGCACTCTGGATCCGCTCTGGTTTGTCTGGGAGCAAATGAAGGCGCAGCAGCACAAGCTGACCCGAGACGGGGAGACGCTTCAAACGGAGGCGGAAAACATCGCCCAGCTGGTCCTGGAGATCAAATCCTTCCGACGCTGCAAACTGCCACTGCTGCGGCAGCTGGGAGTCCTGCCGTCGGCTGGTACTTCTCCCGTGTAGACGATCCCCGTCGTGCTCCTCTCTTCTCCTTGGTTCCCGCCGTGAATGATGTTATGGTAGCGGGGCCGGAAAAACCATGGCCGCTACGGAGAATGACCAGCTATGCCCGAAACCCCGCACCCGTTTCAGACCCTGACACCCAGCTTCATCATGGACGCCGTCGAGAGCCAGGGATACCGCTGCGATTGCCGCACCTCTGCGCTTAACAGCTACGAAAATCGCGTGTACCAGGTCGGCATCGATGAGGGGAAGCCGCTCATCGCCAAGTTTTACCGCCCCGGCCGCTGGAGCGACGAGCAGATCATCGAGGAGCACCAGTTCTGCTTCGAGCTGGCCGAGCATGAGCTGTCGGTGGTGGCCCCCTGCCGAAGCGAGGCGGGGGAGAGCCTGCTTCATTACCAGGGGTTCCGCTTCGCCCTTTACCCGCGGCAGGGGGGGCACGCCCCCGAGTTCGACAACAACGAGAACCTGCTGATCCTGGGGAGGATGCTGGGGCGCATTCACAGCATCGGGGCGCTGCGGCCGTTCCTGCACCGTCCGACCCTCGACAGCAGGAGTTTCGGGCACGAAAGCGTCGCCCTGATCGCCGAGCGCTTCATCCCCGACGAGTACCGGCTGAGCTACACGGCGGTAACAGGCCAGCTGCTGCAGGCAGTCGACGAGATCATGTCGGCCGAGGCGCAGCTGCGCTATATCCGGTCGCACGGCGACTGCCACGCCGGCAACATACTCTGGCGCGACGGCGCGCCGCACTTCGTCGATTTCGACGATGCGCGCATGGCGCCGGCCGTCCAGGATCTCTGGATGATGCTCTCGGGGGAGAGGCCGCGCCAGCTGGAGCAGCTTGCCCAACTGGTTAAGGGATACAGCGAGTTCTACGACTTCCGCCCTTCCGAGCTTCGCGTCATCGAGGCGCTGCGCGCCCTGCGCATGCTGCACTACAGCGCCTGGCTCGCCAGCCGCTGGGAGGATCCGACCTTCCCGCTCACCTTCCCCTGGTTCAACACGGTGCGATACTGGGGGGAGCACATACTTCAGCTGCGCGAGCAGCTCTCGGCGCTCGAAGAGCCGCCGCTGGAACTGCCGTAAGCCGGGCTTCCCCCTCCCAACCTCCCCCCTCCGGGGGGAGGAGAGTCGGTACAAGCTGTCTAGAGATGGGTACTTTATCCGGGTCAAAGCGCCGCAGAGCGGCGTGGGGTGCTAATAAGGTAACTTAATGGCCGTCGGGGCCGGGGGGAGTGGTGCAAGGCTTCGCCTCTTGGTACAAAGATGCCCCTGCTGCGATGATCGCAACAGGGGCATCTTTGCATGTCTGGGTAGGGTTTGCCGCGGCTCTTCTGCCCGGTCTTCTAGCGGGACTTCTGTTCGAGTTCCAGGTCGAGGTTCTTCAGCTGCTGGATGCTCTTGCTGAGCTCGCTGACTTCCCTGGCGAGGGACTGGTTGCTCGCCTTCAGATTCTTATTCTGCTGCCTGAGTTCCTCGGCGACCTCCAGCAGGTCGACGAGAGGCGCAGCCTGGACGGTCCAGGGGCTCGCGGGATATTCCTTTCTGAGGCGCCTCAACAACTGCTGCCCCTGCGCCGAAACAGGTTTTTCCCCGCTCGGCTTTAGCGAGAGGAGCGCCAGCCGGAACAGCGCCTCGTCGGTGACGCCCGGCACAGCACTTCCGGCGCAGATGGCGTTCAGTTCCTTGGCGGCAGCGGAGGTTTTCCCGTTTTCCAGCATCTCTACCGCCAGGGCAAGCCTTCTGGAGCCGGAGTAGCGTTGCACGAAGCCGTTACTTTCCCCATTTTGCACACCGGCACACCCGGCAATGAGGGAGGCGATCAGCAGAATCAGGATCACTCTGCTCATAGCGTCTGCCTTTGCCAGTTGATCAGGTAATTGCTTCCCGGCGACTGCTTGGCGGAATCCTTGACCACGGCTGCGGCCCTGGCGATGTCGACCGGGGAGGAGTACTGATCGCTGCCGCAGATGATGACGGCGATGGAGATGGTCGTGATCGGGAAGAACCGCTGCACCCCGTAACGGTCGCGCCCTGCTATTCCGCCGGCCTTCTGGTCCTCAGGGCTGAAATGGTTGATCACTTCGGCGTCGAAGGTTTTGATCACCGCCTCGCAGACCGGCGCCGCGCGATCGACGGAAAGCACCATGACGAAATCGTCTCCCCCGACATGGCCGACAAACCCCTCAGCATCGCCATGCGCCTTTACCGTTGCGAGGATCAGGTCGCCGGTTATACGGAGCAGCTCGCTTCCCTTGGCATAGCCGTAGTGGTCGCCAAAGGGCTTGAAGTTGTCCAGGTCGGCATAGCAGAAGGCAAACGGCGTCCCCCTTTTCAAGCGCTCTTCAAGAACCCGCTCTATCACGAAGTTTCCCGGCAGCCGGGTCAGCGGGCTGGCATCCAGGCTCATCTGCTCCAGTACCTTGAGTCTCGCCGCCATCCGGCTGAAATCCCTGGCCAGGTCGCTTATCTCGTCTCCCGCCGCTATCTGCGGATCATAGTCGAAATCCCCTGCGGCGATCTGGTGGGTCGCCCGCTGCAGTTTCCTGATGGCGCCGAAGGTGCGGTAGGTGACGAAGGGGGCCACCCCGATGGCGAGCAGGAAACCGGTGCAGGATATGACGATGGTCCACCTGATCGCGCTCTTCTGCTGGTAATTGGCGTGCCGCAAAACGGCTTGGAGCATGTCCTGGCGCTTGATGTAGAAGGCGTCCACCGCATTTATCAGCCTCAGTGCCGATGACCGCAGCTGGCCTGTGTTCCTGGCGGTGCCGGTGAAAAGCGTATCCGATGCCGTCTGGTAATCCAGGTAGAGTCTTTTCAGCGTGGCAAGATCCTTGGACGAGGCCGTCTTCTCCAGCACGGCAAGGTTGGCAAGAAATTCCTTTTCACGCTGGCGGAACAGTTCGATGAAGGCGGGGTCCTTGAGGATGGCGTACTTGCCGGCGAAACTCTCCTGCGCCAGCAGCGAAGTGCGCAGATTCATCACTGCGCTGATGACGGGAAGGTCGTTGTTGGCGATTTCGCGGGCGGTATTGTTGATGGCGTAGAGGTTCAGTGACGAAAAAACGAGCGCAGCCGTAGTAAAGAAGGCCATGGCTGCGTAACCTACCCCGATCTTCTGAATCAGCGAGAGTCCGGAGAAGCGGAATTTGGAGGAAGCTTTTTCCATTGTGGCGGATTCCATGAGTTAAATTCTAGGGGCGCGGATCGATAAGTCAATGAGGATCAGCCGGTTGCAAATCATTGGGCAACGCTGACAGAACCTTGGTCGCTGCTTCTTCGGTCGTTTCACAGTTGAAGCTGACAATGATGGCGGCATGGCGTCTGTAACAAGGAAGCCTCTGCTGATAGAGTTCCTCCAGGCCGCCTTCAGTCATGCCGACAATGCCCCTTGGGGCCTCGGACCCTATGTGCTTGCGAATCGCCTCGAGGGGGGCATCGAGAAAGATCACCGTCGATATCGAAGCCAGGTGCCGCATGGCTCTATTTGAATAGACCACGCTGCCGCCGGTGGAGATGACCGTCTGCTCCGGGATCGCCAGGTCGAGGATGGTCCCCTCCTCGAGCCGTCTGAAAGACTCGTCGCCCACCTGATCGATGAGCGCCTGCAGCCGGGTGCCGTGGCGCTCTTCGATGCAGCTGTCCGTGTCGAGGAAATTCCACCCCAGGCGCGATGCGATGATTCTCCCCACCGCGCTCTTCCCCGATCCCGGCATCCCTATCAGTGTCAATATACGCATGCCAACTCCTGATCCATCTAATATCGAGCTTGCAGAGTGCCAGTCAGGTCCCAAGGCTGGACCTGGTATGAGCATAATAACAGCTTAGGCCAAAGCGGGGGGAAAAAGCTGCCTCTGATCGATATTGATGAAGCACCTCGTCACGGCCACTCAGAGCAGATCGGGTAGCGTGGCGCTGATTGGGGAGGAGGAAAACTGCTGGTAAAGCTTTTGCTGTCCGTTATATTTGATTGCTTGAGGCCAGCGCCACCCCGGGAACCTCCCAATGACACCGGCTATAATTTGGAGAAGTGGCAGGCGCGCGGTCAGCGCAGGTTTACTGAAGGAGGACCTGAAATGGACCAAAGTGCTCCGTTCACAGCAGCATTTGACATAGCTTCGCCCTGGCAGGTTGCCCACACACCGTTCCTGGTTGAAAACAGGGGCGGTGAGACAAGGAGTCGAGGCGTCCCTTCACATGGTCCGGCTTTTGGCAACGAGCTTAGGGGGTATGACGCGAAGGAGGAGGGGGGGCGGCGTTTGAAGAGGGTGCTGAATCAGGAATACCTTCAGGAGCTTGCAACTCACGGGTGCGCGGGTCGAGAAGCCGGCCGAGACGCGGTTTGCGTTCCTTGGGCCAGACCGGGAACGGGTTGTACCCTGATGTTCGAGGCGCTGGTCATGGCCCTGTCACGGCGGATGCCGGTGAAGGAGGCCGCGATCGTCTTCGTATCCTGTGACCCCCGGCTCTGGCGCTTCATCGACTGCGACAGCGGCCGAAAGCAGTGGCCAGGGCGCCCGGAGCAGGGGGATAGCGACAGCATCTACGCGATACCGGGCAGGGAAATGCCGCGATACCTCCATCTTCTCTACGATCCGGATGCACCGTTTGATTGGCCTGCCGAGGGTGGCATTGCCGTCGGGCATTTGCCGCGGGTCTCAAGATAAGGAGGTAGGGTGGGCCGTGCCCACCACACCGTATCCTGATGGTGGGCACGGCCCACCCTACATGATTTATGGCAGCACCGCATGGCGCTGGGGGGATCTGCTCAGTACCAGGGATAACCTTTGGAGCGGCGGCGGATGAAATGCTCTACGAGGAAGTAGGGGCGAATGAAGATGATCCCCTTGCGACGCAGATCGAAGAGGTCGATGGCAAAGTGATACAGGCAGCCGGCCAGCAGAGCCCACGCCTGCGGGTAAAAGTTCGCCAGCAGAGCGAGCAATAAAAAGAAGTCGAAGGTGTGAAAGATGCAAAGGCCAACGTAAGGAATGCCGTGCTGGATGGGCTGAAGCTCGCGGAAATAGCGGAACATCCCGGGTATGCTGAAATCCCGCCTGCGCTGGATGTACAGGAAGTAGTGGTCTACATCGATCAGCACGCCGCCGATTGCGAAAAGGACGATTTCTTCGGCGCCCACCATGGGCGCGAGAGCCGCGGCTGCTACGCCAGTCAGAGCTAAATGCTGGGCAAGCGTCACTTTGTCTAGAGCAGGGTGGATTCGAGCAGGTTACGAAGTTCCTTGTTGCCGCCGGACTCTTTTTTGATTATCGCCTTGCGCTCTTTCAGAGTCAGGAACGCGGAGATGTGCTCGCCGGCAAGCGAGGAGGTTCCCGCTATGGAGGTTGCCAATTGACACAGGATCTGGACCGGCAACCCGTTCTTGTACCCCTGGACCAGCTTGCCGATTTCATCCTGGCACTGCTCGTGGCTCCAGGTGCGGTAGACGTCGTCCCCTATATTGTCAAGGTTGTTGAGGTTGTTAAGCATGATTCCTCCTGGCTCTGATTCCGCCATTGTCGTGCTGATTTCTGTACGGCCCGGGTTGGTAACATAGAACAAAAAAGGCCTTGAGGTCTAGTAATTTCGGGACCAGAGGCTCACTTTTTATGCTCATGACTGAAGATGTGATCCCTGCAGTAGCCGTGCTGTCCGGCGCATTGCGGGCAGTAGCGAAAGTCCATGTCCGGGTGACTCTTTTCCGTGATCCCGCAGGTCGTGCATTTGTGACTGAGCCTGCTGCTCTTTTGGGGGGTCCGGACCGCCTTTTTCACCAACTGCTTGCGCCCGTACCTGATGTTCACGACGATGTCGTTGGCAAAGAACAGCAGATAGTTGGCTATGGCGGCGAGGACCATGAGGCGCGTGGCCCAGTCGCCAAAGAGGAACTGGTAGGCGTAGCCCAGCCAGGTGATGAGGGCGAGCCATTTCATCCGGACCGGCAGAACGAAAAAGAGCAGGACCTGATAGTCGGGGAACAGGGTCGCGAAGGCGAGGAAGATCGAGCCCGCCAGAAAGGCGTTGCTGACCGGATAACCAGGGACCAGGAACGAGGCTGCGACGGTTATGATGCAGCCCAAAAAGAGATACACGTTGTAGCGGAATGCTCCCCAGTGCTCCTCCAGAGCCGAACCCAGCATGTAGAAGAAATACCAGGCGAAGAGGGTGAAGATCAGGCTTTGCCGCGGCGGATCGAAGGGGAGGGTGAACAGCCGCCACCATTCGCCGGCCATCAGGAGGTCGGCCGACAGGTAGGTCGCACCGCGCTCCAGCTTGCCGGTCATGTACATCAGATAAAAGAAGGACTGACCGGCGATGAGGTATATGGTCAGGTTTGGAATGGCGAAGCGCCCGATTTTTCTGTCCAGCTGGTCAATGAATTTCATTCGGGTCGATCCTGTTTGCGGGGCTACGGGTCGGCTTTGGACACTTCAGGGCCGGCAACGGAGATTCCGGAGCCGTTGTGCGTGGCAAGCGGCTGCTGGGTAGGCTTTGATTCGGAGAGTACTTCCTCGCGCTCCCGGGCAAGCTTTGGCTCCGAGAGTAACGCGTCGCGCTCTTGGGCGGTTATCAGGTTCATCCGGGCCAGCGCCTCTATGTCGACCGCTCTGGCCCTTTCAACCGTAAAGGCAAAATCTTCGGTATCGTAATCGGCGGGCCTTGGGTAGACCCGGCGGACCATGGCCCGCACAGGGGTCGGGTTGGCTTCCAGATGCAGACCCCATGCCTCCCGCTGTTTATGGGTCATGGAGCCGAACCAGATGTGGTGGGCCAGTTCATGGCACATCAGGCTGCGCAGTTCCTGGTCGTTGTATTGATGGTAAAGGTTTCGATAGATGAGCTTGGTGTCAGGGCGGTAGGCACCCAGATGGCGCATCACTTCGCTCGGCATCATCACCTCGTCAAACGATGCTCCCGACACGCGCAGTGTTTGTCGGTCCGGATCATAGCGGTTGAAGAGTATAGCCAGGGTGAGGTCCGAGCGGGAAAGCTGCTGGACCTTTTCCCCGAACCCCCAGCTGATCGGTACGTATGTGGTGGCGCAGCCGCCGGTCAAAAGCGCCAGGAGAAGGATTAGCGCAAACATTGCATGGCATGGCATGACAAGACCCCGGGGGTTCCCGTAAATTTTGCCTCAAACAAATAGCGGAACACTGGCGCCCAACCCGTGAACCACGCTGGTGAAGGCGTCCCTGTTCTCAAGCTTATCTGATCCGAAGCGTTCTACGAAAAGGCTCCGGATAAACGGAATGCGGGAGGTTCCGCCGGTGAGAAAGACGGTATCGATGTTGCCGTGTCTGACTCCGGATCTTGCAACGACCTCGTCTATGCAGCCGGCAATGCGCGCAATGTTATCGGCGTTGATTGTTTTGAACTCTTCCTTGGTGATCTCTTCGGAGATTGACAGATCACGCTCTCGAAAGCTGACTCTGGTCAGGTCAAGCTGTGACAGCTCGCATTTCGCCTTCTCAATCGACTGGAACAGGAAGAAGCCGTAATTGTCCGTGATCAGATGTTCCAGGTTCTCTATGGCCTTCTTGTCAGTGGCTGCATGCTTGATAAGTCTGATCTGTTCCCGCGTTTTTCTCGCCCTCAGTAGGGGGATCCTGTGCCATTGGCACAGAGTATATATTAAACTATGCGGAATGTCGAACACTTCTTCCTTGCCCATTCCTTTGTATTTGACGCCTCGGCCGAAGTACTTGGCGATCTTGTCCCACATGATCTGTGAGTCGAACTTGTCCCCTGCAGTATAGACGCCACCCAGTGAGAGGACGTCGCTGCGCCGGTCGGACCTGGCAAAGGCGCCCCCTTTCACCCGGATAACGGTGAAGTCGGAGGTCCCCCCGCCGAAGTCGCCGATGAAGACCAGTTTTTCGGCGCCTGCGGGGAGAGATCCCTCAAAAGAGAGTGCGGCTGCCACCGGTTCCAATTGAAACCAGATTTCCCTGAACCCGGCCTTGCGGGCGGCCGATTCGAGCCGGAGCTGTGCCAGTGCGTCCTTTTCCGGATCCTCGGAGAACAGCACCGGGCGCCCCAGAACGACGCGGTCGACCGGGCACCCGACCCGTGCCTCCCCCTTTGCCTTGATCTTCCTGAGGATGATGGCGATCAGGTCGTCGATGCCGTACTTCTTGCCGAACACTTCGGTGCTTTCGAAACTCCTGTTGGGCAGGAAGGTCTTGATGGACTGCATGAAACGCCCGGCAGCTCCTTCATTGACGTAATGGTTGATCGCCTCGTGTCCGGTGAAGATCTGGTTGTCCTCGTCGAAATAGAGCACCGAGCGCATCAGTGAGGTGGCTGCGTTGAGTTCATCGATGTTGACAATTTCTACCTGGTCATTTCTGTAAACGGAAAGCGCCGAGTTGGTGGTCCCAAAATCGATGCCAAATACTGCCTGCATGCAAACTCCTGGTCGGTGAAAGAAAAAACAGCAGGGGCGGGTCTAAGGACCCGCCCCGATGGAGGAATCGAAGCGAAAAGGTTGTCTGGGCCGCCGCCGGATCAGGTCACAATCCGGTTGAAGCCAAGGGCAATCTACCACATTATCGGGCTGCCGCGCAAGCCGGCCGCGCCATGAACCTTTCTCAAACCGCCCTTATGGGCAGCCAAGGGAGTGGGGCGGCAAAGGAAAAAACGTTCCATGCTCTGAATAATATTGATTATCCCTCTTGATTATCGCTCGTCCCTCCCCTAGAATGTGGCCCATGAATATGCGAAGTGAATCATGACGACAGTTCTCCTCATTACAGATACCGAAAGGGTGCAGCGGGTTTTCGCATCCCTGGAAGCCGAGGGCCTCCTGCAACTTCGGACTGCCGCGGCCCTGACCCAGGGGGATCTTGAGATAGCGGCCTCTGCTCCCGACTTTACCTTTGTGCAAAGCCGCATTTCCGGGTTTTCCGGGGTAATCGTGCTGCGGCATCTGAAAAAGGCTCTCCCCAAACGCGCCAAGCTCATGCTTTTGGTTGGAGACGCCGAGGATGCGGCGCAGGCCAGACAAGATGCCCTCCCTTTTCTTGATCTGACAATGGACGACGAGACGCTGGCGGGCGCGATAAGGGAGGTCGTCAGCGGGGTCGGTCCTGCTGTCCGGAAAAAAAGTGCCGCGCGCCAACCCGGAACCGCCGGGAAAGGCGTTGATGCCAAGGTAAAAGCTGTGGCGCCGGTGTCCCCTTCCGTTGTCGTCGGTGAGCCGGAAAAGAAGAAGGCGGCGGTCGAACAGGAGCCGCCCGCCGGTTTGCCCGCGCTGGAGGCGGAAGAGCCGGCGGTAGAGCAAGCGCCGGCTGCCGGCTCGATGGGGCTGGAGAAGGAAGAGCCGGCCGCACAGGAGCCGGCTGACGAGCCTCCGGCGCAGGAAGCGGACGAACTGGTGGTAGAAGAGCAGCCGGGGACCGCAACGGCCAAGGGCGGCTCCTTTGAGGAAATCATGCGTCGTGCTGCCTCCAAGAGCGGCTCCGGGGCCTCCGATCCGCTCGATGTGGAGGACCGGGTTTATCTAAGGAGGGCTCCTCCCGAGGCTGCCGAGGGACCGGAGCTGCCGCTCGCTCCCGATCTGGAAGACATGACCGCTCCGTTACCCGATGAGTTCCTTCGTGGTGAACCGCTTGCCGAGGCCATGCAGCGCGCCCAGAAGAAAAAGCACCCGCGCTGGATGCTTCCGCTGGCCCTGGCGCTCGTTTTCATTCCACTCGCGGTTTATATGGCCGGGAGACAGACGGCGCCGCCAGAACCGTTGGTTGCGCCGAACAGCGTGTCGCGGCCCGACCTGCGAGCATCCGAACCTCCGGCGCCTGAGCAGATAGCTAAGCCTGAAGCTAAACCGGTTGCTAAGCCTGAAGCTAAACCGGTTGCTAAGCCTGAAGCTAAACCGGTTGTGAAGCCGGGATTAAAGACCCTTCCGCCTTTCGTGGTAGGTGCCAAACTCGATGCCGACTACGGCAAAACGCATCCGGGATGGCAGCGGTATGTCGGCATGAAGGCCGAGTACAAACTGTTCAGGGAGGCAGATCTTTATAGGGCGATTCAGGTGATCGCGCTAGGGGGACAAACCATCTCGGAACAGCTTCTTAAGAAGATGCTGCTGGAGTTCGGCGGCATCGATAGCTATCAAGTGCGATCTAAAGAGAAGAAAGGGGATTACCTTGTGGAGGAAGGTGTGGCAAACGGCGGAGTCGCCGTCACACTTTACCGTCAAAAGGATGATCTCAGGATCAAGGGTCTCGTGGTTTACTACCGCTGATCGAAGCAGAGGCACAGATTGAGGTGTCAGAAAAAACGCTGAGGTATTTAATGATCACTCTGAAACATGGCGGAATCCTGCTCCTTCTGGCGCTCCTTTCACAGCCGTCCCAGATTCACGCCGCGCCGGCGCCATTTGATATCGATCTGAAGGAACTGGACCGGCAAAAGCCCGCGGCCGCCCCGAAACCGGAAAAAAAGAAGGAGAAAAAGGTTAACAAGGCACCTGCTGCAACAGCCAGAACCGGAAAAGCGAGACCAAGCACAGCTGATACCTCAGATTACCGCCGCTACACCGTAAAGCAGGGTGACCATATATTCAAGATTCTCATGGGGCCGTTCGGCATGTCCAACGAGGCTGCAGAACGGTTGATTCCAGAAATCATCCGTATCAATGATATTTCCGATATAAGGAGGCTCAGAGTTGGGCAGACCCTGCTGATTCCCGGGAAGAGATATCAGGAGCATGCGGCGAAGTCGGCGAAAAAAGTAAAAACAGAAGAGAGGGAGGAAGCAACCCAGGCGGCAGCGACGCCGGAAACGGCTGCAAAGCATGATGCACAACGTGCTGCCGGTTCCGACGTAGAGGTCGCCACAGGGGCGCGCGTGGCAGCTCCCATTGAAAAGGAAAAAAGCCACACCCCGCCAGCACCCGCTGCGCCTGCACCGGTTGCGCCTACACCCGCACCTGGGCGGCCTACACCCGCACCAGCACCCGCGCCCGTACCAGCACCTGCACCCACACCCGTACCCGTACCCGTACCCGTACCCGTACCCGTACCCGTACCAGCACCTGCGCCACAGGCGCCACCAGTTCCGGCGCCACCGGCAACCCAGGCACTCCCTGCGACCCTTCCGGCCAGCACCTGGACCTGCTCTGTCACTGAGCGGGAACCAGAGCGGATCGTTGACGCCGTGCTGAACGCCCTGTCGGTTTCCTGGAGCAAGAACAGGATCGTTCAGTCTAATGAAGGGGCAGCCACCGCCTTCAGCATCAGGGTGGATCGTTATTTCGAATACAAGGGAGGGCGCTATATCGTCAGCATTGGCGAGAGCGATCCTTACAGCTACACGCTGCTAAGGCTTCTGGAAACCGCAGGCTACCGGGTGCTCACCATCGGCGCCGGGGAAGATTTCAAGAGTGTCGGCGCGAAGCTGTTAAAGCTGATAGGGCTGGTTCCGGATTTCGGAAAGCATGCGCTGCAGGGTGGGAGGGAGAGTGCAGGATTTCTCATCCAGCCGGACGATGCCGGGGGAAGGCGTGTGGTCATCACCGGTGACCCGGTAGACCCGCGCCAGAAGTGGGTGATGACGCCGGGGTGCGGCGTCAGGTGACCTCTTGTTTAGGGCATAACGTCCGGGGTCGGACCCGGCTGAAGTGGTTCCATGCCGCCCTGATCGGCCATCTCATTCGGGTCAGGCGCAAACGACGCGAGGTTTTGGGAGATCCCCGGCAACGCAGTTTGCAGCGAGGTGTCGGTATTGAGCGACGGCTCCTCCTGCCGCACCTGCTTTGGCGCCGGGACGGAACCGGACGCTTTCTCGCTGAATGCCGCACTCTTTCCCTGTGCGGCATCTTCAACCCAGCTGTCTACCTTTGCTCTGACCAATTCCTCGACCTTGTCCTTCAGCGGTGAATAGGCAGCCTCCTGGGCCACGGGCTTCACACGCTGCAGTTGATTGAACACCATCCGTGAGTACCGGTCGCGCTTGTCTGGAGTCTGGCTGTTATAGCAGCCGATCGCCTTCCAGGTGTAGCCGTATTTCTCCATGCACATGGAAAGGATCCAGGCACCCGTTTTTGCGTTGACGCACGCGTCGCCCAGCATACTCCAGCGTTCCTTTCCGATGGTCGGAGCCCAGATCGAATTGATCTGCATCAGGCCGAAGTCGTAGCTGCCGTTGGTGTTCCTGTTGACGGCTGTGGGGTTGAAGTTTGATTCCACCTTGGCGATGGCACGCAGGATCTGGGGGTTGATGCCGTATTGTGCGCCAGCCTCCTCGAAACAGAACGGGAAGGCGTCGGTTGCGAGTGTAACGAACAGTATGGCAGCCAGGAAGACAACTCTGATATTACCCATGCGGGTCCTCTCTTTGGGAAAGCTCATCCGGAAAGTCGAGCAGCGGCCGGCCTCAGTTTTCCGGTTAGTTCCCCTTCCCGCACCACAGCTGCAGGATATCCCTGGAGGGTATCCCTGCAAAACGGGTGCTGGAAAGGGGGAACGAGGGGGATCGTCGGCTGTGAGATCCAGGTTTCCCGGCGCTGGCAGGGAGTGGAGGGCAATCCCGGGGCCGGCACAATTCCGTCAATAATACCTTTTTGAGATCGGCATGTCATCTGCTAATCTGATTTGAGGTTAAAGCCGCCAAAGGAATCCGGGAGCGGATGCACCGAAGGGTCCTATTTTGCAGACCATGAAGGAGTAGCAGATGAAGATGAATCTGAGCGAGTTGGAGATCAGGACTCTGGCTTCCCTGATGGAGAAGGAGCTCACCACTCCGGAGAACTATCCGCTGAGCCTGAACGCCCTGGTGAGCGCCTGTAACCAGAAGTCGAACCGGGACCCCGTTATGACCCTGACCGAGGCGGATGTGGTGCGCGGCCTGGAGGGGCTCGGTTCGCGGGGACTTGCGCGGCTAACCACCACCGGCGGGCGTGTCGCCAAGTATTGCCACAACGTTGCGGAAAAGCTGCGGCTGGCGCCTGCGGCTCGGGCGGTCCTTGCCGAGCTGATGCTGCGCGGTCCGCAGACCGTGGGGGAGCTTCGCAATCGTGCCGAGCGCATGGCGGAACTGGCCGATCTTGCTGCGGTGGAGGAGATTCTCATGGAGCTGCGACAGTGCGGCCCGCCGCTGGTCACCCGGCTGCCTCGCCGGGCCGGGCGCAAGGAGCAGCGTTACGCCCAGCTCTTCGCCGGCATGCCGGAGCCAGCCGAGGAGGAAGAGCCTGAAATGGAAGAGACCGCAGTGGAAAGGCGTGTGACGGAAAAGCGCGCTGCAGGACCGTCGCCTGCCAACGAGCGGCTGCTGCAGCTGGAGGCAGAGGTCGGCACGCTGCGGAGCGATATCGCCGCACTGCGCCGGGAGCTTGAGGAACTGATCGCTTCGTTTACCTGACAGGGGAGAAAAATCGACCCGAACCGGCTTTTGACTTATCTTTAATCCTGATTAGCGCTGATCTTCCGCTGGTTAAAACTCCCCCTCCCTTGATGGGAGGGGGAGTTTGCGCAGTGCGCGGAAGATTAACACTAATCAGGTCTTTAATTGGTGAACATCAGCTTGCGTTCCAGGTCCATGGAATGGGAGAGGCGCTTGGCGTCTTCCATGGTGATCTGCTCCTGCTCGTGCAGCTGAATCAGGTGCTGGTCCAGGGTCTGCATCTGGTACTGGCTCCGGCTGTTCTCCATGTGTCCCTCTATCTCCTCAAGCCTCCCTTCCCTGATGCAGCTTTGGATCGTCGTTGTGGCACGCATGATCTCCAGGGCCGGAAGTATGTATTCCCCGCTCTTGTTCATGACCAGACGAATCGATATGGTCGCCACCAGGATGTCGGCGAGCCTTTGCCGTACGATTTCCTGCGCCTCGGGCGGGAAGTTCCCGACGATGCGGTTGATGGTGGAAACCGCCCCCTGGGTGTGCAGGGTGGAGAGCACCAGGTGCCCGGTCTCGGCCGCCATCAGGCAGGCGTCGATGGTCGTGGTGTCACGCATCTCGCCCACCATGATCAGGTCGGGGTCCATGCGCAGAGCGGCCTTCAGGGCGGTGCTGAAGCTGTCCGTGTCGATGCCGACCTCGCGCTGGATGATGCAGCTTTTATGCGAGCTGAACAGGAACTCGATGGGATCTTCGATGGTGATGCAGTTGTAGCTGAAGTTCTCGTTGATGTAGCGCAGCATCGAGGCGAGCGTGGTGGATTTCCCGTTGCCGGTGGGGCCGGTGACCAGGATCAGGCCGTTGGGCGCCTTGACGATCTCGCCCAGTACCGGCGGCAGGCGGAGTTCCTCGAAGGTCCCGATGTTGGCGGGTATCACGCGCATGATGATGCCGAAGTTGCCGCGCTGGCGAAAGATGCTGACCCTGAAACGCGCGCCGCTTGGCAGCGAGAAGGAGGTGTCGAACTCCTTCTGGTCGGCTTCCCAGCGGCGGTTGTTGTGCGCCATGATCTGTGTGGCGATGAACTCGGTGTCCTCGGAGGTCAGGTTCGGCAACTTGGAGCGGATGATCTGTCCCTTGCCACGGAAAAACGGAGGGTTGTCGGTCTCGAAATGCACGTCTGAGACCTTCTTGCTGAAGGCTATTTCCAGAATCTGGACAAAAATCTTTGCATCCATGGCTGCCCCTTTGGTTGCTGGTCTGATTGGAACCGTTATTATACTCCCCCTCCGGGGGAGGGGACTTTTCGTCTAACCCGCCTTCTGCGCGCACCTCTTGCGGTACAGCACGTTGTCGATCACGAGACCCGCGTGCAGTGCCAGGATCTCCAGGAGTTCCGCCCGGGGAGCTCCCCCCGCGCGAGCGCCGAAGTCGCCGTAGATGAGCGCGATCACCCTGCCAAAGCTCTTCACCGGAAGCAGGAGGACCTTCGGGCTGGCCGGAGTTCCTATGGTGTCGAACAGGGTGGCGCGCAGCAGCGGATCGGCGTTTCCGTAATAGCTCTCCCCGGCGAGCACCTGCTGGAACAGCGATGGCTCGGAGATCGGGATGCGCAGCTTGACCGTCGAGGTCGCCCCCGCCTCGCTGATGCCGATGCCCCGCTCCGCGATCAGCTCCGAGCGTACCAGTACCAGGGTGACCACCCTGTCGAAGAAGGCGCTGATGGCCTGCAGCAGCAGGAAAGTCACCTCGGCCGGCTCCCTCTGCTCGGCAAGCGCCAGGAACTGTCGCTTGAACTGCTGCAAGAGCCCCTGCCCCGGTTCGGTACGGGCTTCCTTGAGATAGCGGTCCAGCGCCCGGGTGCACTCTATGGTGTCGGCTGCGAAACTCTCCGGCCGCTCCTCGCGGCTTGACCTCGGCAGGACGGCGCTGATCCCGGTCTGCAGTGCGCGCACGTTGAGCTGGTAGTCTCCCGGACAGGTCAGCAGGACCACGGCAAGCTCGGGATATTTTTCCCGCTTCTGCTGCAACAGGGCGACCAGCCCTTCCCGGGCGCTCCCCCGGCTGCTCGGCTCCCCGGCGTCCAAAAGCAGCAGCGGTACCCGCCCCTTGGAAAGCGAGTGGTCGATGATGGGATCGACCCCGGCCGCATCGTCGGTGGCCAGGAGAAAGTGCGGGCCGCAGACGGCCGACACGCACTCGCGCACCAGCTTGTCGCCGGTAACAAGGATCACGCCCGTGCCGTCTCCCGGAGCCTGCGGCGCAGCGGTCACTCCCTCCAGATAGCTCAAAAGCCGCTGCTGCTCCTCGGCCGGCACGCCGGCAAGCACCTGCTGCAGCCTCCTTGACGGCGAGTCCGGCTCGAACGCGCTCAGCCCGGTGAATACCTGGGGGATGACCCGCTCCAGGTCGTCGAGCGCGTCCAGGCCGAGATCAGCGTCGGAGATCTCGGCATCGGACTCCCGGGAGACCACGTTGCGGGCCGGCCCGAACATCGCCTCGATGGTCAGGGTGCCGTCGCGCTTGCGCTCGTCGTAGATGCGCAACGCATCCATCAGCACGCTCTGTGTGTTGAGCTGGATTTCCTTCTTCAACTGCTCCGGGAAGTAGCGGTACTCGTCGGAGACGAAGATCTTGTTCACGTCGAGCGAGAAGGTCCCCTTGGTCCAGGTGAGGATCTCGACTATGGTCATCTCGATCAGCGCCTCCAGGCCCTGGTAGGCGGCTTCCGTCTGCACCCTGCCACCCTCTATCATGGTCTGGATGATCGGCTTCCGGTGCGAACCGGCCCTCTGCTGCTCGTGAAGGGCGCTGTCCAGCTCCTGTTCGCTGATCTTTCCCATGTCGAGCAGGATCTGGCCGATGCGCACGCTGTTGTTGACATGGTTCGCGCTGACGATGTAGCCGTTATGAAAAACCAGCTGGCTCTCCCCCTTGAGGCTGCGGAGCGTCAAGGTCCCGGACTTGCCGGTGGCGTGCAGCAACTGGATGACATCCACAATTGGCAGGTGCTCTAAATCGCCGTCAAATGACATGGCAGAATCCTTTCTGTTGCGTGCCTGATGCTGCGGGAGCGCAGGGCGTGTCGGCTGCGGGTTCCTCCGGCCGGATTGCGTCGCTGCGGGCCGAGGGGAAACTGCCGCTTCTAATGGGAAGCGTCGGCAGCGGCTGAATGTTAGCATGCGGTAACGGCGAAGTAAACGGGAATTGTTCATTAATAGCGGCGGGGACCAGGAGCTTTGCAGGAGATTTGGGGACAGGCGGGCTTGTCTTGCATTCTCCCCGGCCCCCTCCCTTGACGGGAGGGGGCCGGGGGAGACTACCATTAAGTTACCCGATTAGCGCTGATCTTCAGTACGAGGCTCGATACTCGCTCCCCCCTTTGAAAAAGGGGGGTCGGGGGGGATTTCGCCCAAGGCGCCACAGAGTGCAGCTTTGCAACTAACTGCAAATCCCCCTAAATCCCCCTTTTTCAAAGGGGGACTTTCAGCCGCACCAAGCGTCACTGAAGATCAGCACTAATAAGGGTTAAGTTAAGGAGCTGACGTGTAGACGTGTAGGGTGGGCCCCGCCCACCAAACCTCAACCGACGGTGGGCTAGGCCCACCCTACGTGATCCGCGTGGCGCCACCTGTTAACCTAATGGAGGCCGGGGGGTGAAGTTGCCAACTATGGATATGCGGCACCTACCCCCACCCCTAACCGACTCCCGCTAGGCTCCGGCCTCCAGCTCTCCGGTATGGCTCAGCCAGGCGAAGGCCAGGGCGAGCAGGTCGGCCACCCCCCCCATGGTGAGGTTCCTGCTCACATAGTGGTCGTTTCGTTCCGAGAGGAAGCCGATGAAATCCTCCCGGTCGGCCACCAGCCGCTCCAGTATCCGACCGTCCTCCTGAAGGGTCAGGAGCCCGTCCCTGCCGCATCTGTGCAGGGCGGTGGTGTCGTCGACCGTCGCCATCAGGCGCCCCAGCATGGCGTACACGGCACTCCCCCTGTTGCCGCCGGAGGCGATCTCGCGCCTGAAGGCCGGGAGCGCTTCGTCGAACAGGGAGGGGAGCCCCCCCAGCGCCTCGGCCCTGACCCCTCCGGTCTGAAACCGGCTGCGGGCCAGGCTGCCGTTACTGGCGCCGCTTTGCTCCGCCGCGAAGAACTGCGTGGCGAGGCCGGCTACCGCCCGGCGCAGCGCGCTCTCGTCACGGCGCGGGGCCTGCGAGCTCGCCGAAAGGAGCAGGCCGCTCAGGAAGATGTACCCCTTGTGGCAGTTGGTCCCGACCGTCTTCAGCATGGCCCTCTCGGCCGCGCTCCCTATCCGCACCTGCTCCGCCAGATCCTCGCCGCCGCGCACCGCCCGGCTCAGGTCCAGCAGGTAGCAGGAGACGATCTTCAGCGACGCCTCCATCCTGGAGAGGGAGAGGTCCGGGTGCGAGCCGCTGTCGTACTGGTCGACGAGCCCCGGCTTCGGTGTCAGGTAGAGTTCCATGAAGGCGCCGCGCACCAGGTTCAGGGCGAATTTTTCCAGTTCAGAGTGCATCTATCACCATTTGCGCCCTTGCCTTCAGGGCCTCGCTTGTGTGGCGGTTGGCCCGGATGCAGGCCAGGGCCGGCTCCGGGCAGAGCAGGCAGCTCCTTGGCGGAAGCTCGAGTGCGGCCCGGTTAAGCGGCCGCCCCGAGGGGTCGTAGATGTCGAGGTCCAAAAGCCGCCCCGCCGGGTGCCCGGACTCCAGGGCGATGGCGATCAGCTTGGCCGCCCCGGCCTCGAGCCCGGTCCGGTACAGCGCGAAGGGGCCGAGCTGGTCCGACCGTCTGGTGGCGCAGAGAACCGGGAGCGCCTCCAGGAGCCCACTTTCCCCCCAGCGGAACAGCCGCTCGGCCCGCTCGCCGCTCTTCTCGTCCCCGGGGAGGTTCAGGGAAAGCATGAGCGTCGCCGGGAAGGGGGCGGGGAACCAGGAGTCCAGCAGCGCCTGGCGCCGGTCGCGTGCCTCCAGGAGGCTACTCCTTAACGCGTCGTACTGCATCGATGATGGTCCCGTCGCGGTATTCGATAAGCGCCACCACTTCGTCCTCGAACTGGAGCGGGCGCGGCGTCCCGGTGATCCGGCAGATCTCGCGCTGCAGCTCGCCGATCTCCTTCACCGGGAGCTTTCTCCTGATCAGCTCCTCCTTGAGCTCCCGGTGCTTTTCGTTCACCGCGATGCCGCGCTCGGTCACCACCACGCCGATGGTCTCGCCGGGGGTGGTTATCGTGGTGACCCGGTCCTTCACGATCGGGAGCCTGCCGCGGATCGAGGGGGCGACGATGATGGAGAGCCTGGCGCCCGCCGCGGTGTCGCTGTGACCGCCGGTATTGTGCAGCAGGTAGCCGTTCGATTCCGTGTTCACGTTGACGTTGAAGGCGCTGTCCACCTCGGTCGCCCCGAGGATCACGCAGTCGAGCCGGTTCACCACGGCCCCGGCGTTGAAGGGGTTGGCGTACTGGTCGGCGCCGATCTCCTGGTGCGCCCGGTTTCTCCCGATGGAGCGGACCGCATCCTGGTCGAAGCACTGCACGTCCATGAGCGAGTTGAAGAGACCCTCCTCCAGCATCTCCACGAAGTACCCCGTGATGCCGCCGCAGCCGAAGCTCCCCCGGATGCCGCCGCGGCGCATCGAGCTGCGCACCTTGTCGGCCACAGCGAGCGAGATGCCGCCGCTGCCGGTCTGGAAGGAGAAGCCGTCCTTTAACAACCCGGAGGCCTCTATCACCTGCGAGGCGTAGCTTGCGATCTGCAGCCCCACCGGGTCGGTGGTGATCCGCGTGGTGGTAGAGACGATCTTGGAGGGATCCCCCAGACGCTCCACCGTGACCACGTAGTCCACCAGGGTCTGCGGGATGCTGATCGGCACAGCCGGAAAGGGGACCAGGTTGTCGGTGACGGCGATGACGCAGCAGGCGTACAGGGCATCGGTCTGGGCATAGCCCAGGCTGCCGCAGGCGGAGGGGCCGTAGTAGCCGTTCATGTTGCCGTAGGGGTCGCAGCAGGGGGCCGCGATGAAGGCGACGTCGATCTTTACCGACCCCTCGATCACGGCGCGCGCCCGGCCGCCGTGGGATCTCACGATGATCGGGCAGTCGAGCTCGCCGCGGCTCGCCAGTTCGCCGATCAGGCCGTTCACGCCGCACTCGAACCCCGCGATGACGCCGCTTCTGATGTGGGGTATGATCTCGGCGTGCACCGGGTGCACCGAGGAGGAGGCGATCCGGATCCCCTTGAGCCCCAGCGCGGCGATCTCGGCGACCAGGGCGTTCAAGAGGTAATCGCCGTTTCGAAGCGAATGGTGCGTGGAGATGGTCATGCCGTCCTTCAGGCCGCTCGCCTCGATCGCCTCCCTGAGCGAGCCGAGGAGTTTGTCGGAGCCGGGGTTCCTGCGCCTGAGCGGCCTGCTGGCCGCATTGCCTGACGGGGTGAGCGAATAGGGGTCGCGGTACGGGGTGAGGGTGCGTCCTGCGTAGCTTTCCGGGATCTCCCGGCCCAGGCTATTGAGCGCCATGTATCGCCTCCTCGTCTATCAGGGTCTCCACCATGCCGTGGGCATAGGCGGTGCGCAGCACCCGCGCCGCCCTTTTCACCACCGGGGCGTCCACCATCTTCCCCCCCAGCGAGATGACGCCGGTCCCGAGCAGGCGCGCCCGCTGGATCGCCTCGATCACCTGCAGGGCGTAGTCGACCTCCTCCTTCTTGGGGGCGAAGACGTCGTGCACCACCTCGATCTGGCGCGGGTTCACCAGGCACTTGCCGGTGTATCCCAGCCTCTTGACCAGTTCGGTCTCGGCGCGCAGCCCCTCCATGTCCCCCACGTCGGCGAAGATGGTGTCCAGCGCCTGGATCCCCGCGGCCTTCGCGGCCCAGAGCACCTGGGTCCGGGCGTTGAAGAGCTCCTCGCCCCCCTTGGTCCGCTCGATCTCCATGCTGGCCGTGTAGTCCTCGGCGCCGAAGGCGAGCGCGAAGATGCGCTGCGAGCTGTTGGCGATCCCCACCGCGTTGATCACCCCGCGCGCGCTCTCCAGCGAGGGGAGCACCCCGAAGCGGCCGATCTCCAGGTCGAGCTCCTCCTCGAACTCGGTCAGAAGCGTGTCGAGCCGCTCCACGATCTCGGGGGTGTCCGCCTTGGGGAGCCTGATGCCGTCGGGAAGCGCCGGCAGCACCACCTTCAGGTCCTCATAGCCCCAGCGGCTGTCCAGCGGGTTGATCCGCACCAGGAGCTCCTTGTTGCGCTCGGTGTAATTCAGCAGGAACTGCTTCACCAGGTGGCGGGCGGCGTCCTTCTCGCTCATCGGCACCGCGTCCTCCAGGTCGATGATCACCCCGTCGCAGTCGAAGATGTGGATGTTCTGCAGCATCGACGGCATGTTCCCGGGGACGTACAAAAGCGAGCGCCTCAGCTTGAAGTCGGACATCATTCACCTCCCGCGTCGATGTAGATGGTCGGGATCCCCCCCATCTTGGAGACGTGGCGCTCGACCCCTTCGACGTCCAGTTCGGTCAGCACGATCTCGCAGGTGGCGAAGACCTCGGCCTCGTACAGGTGGCCGCCGACCACCTCGCCCGAGGACTTGGACATCATGATGTGGAAGTGGCAGTCCAGGAGGTCCGCCTCTCCCGGGACGATGTTTCCCTGGAGCCCCAGAAGTTCCAGCGGCCCCTCGATCTGGTGTATGGTGACGCGCGGGGTGGTGATCGGCAGCTTGGCGCCGGTCTTGATGCCGCGCAGCTTCACGTTCTTGACGCTTCCCACCGCCGAGACGATCATGGCGTAGCGCACGTCGGCGACGTGGGCGAACTGCAAAAGCCGCATGGTGAGGTTCTCGCCCGGCGTGATCTTGATGATGAAGCGTCTCCCCTTGGAGCACTCCTTGTACCAGAGCCCTTCCATCTATACCTCCGTCGCCCGTGACAGGGCCGTTTCCAGCCGCGCCTCGATGGCGTAGTCGAGCGCGCCCCGGTCCGTGATCCTGATAGCGCCCGTCTCGACGCCGTGCCGCGCCAGCACCTGGTCCACCTTGGCCCGGATCAGCTCCCCGAACTGCTTCAGCACCGTCGACTCGATGGTCACGGTCAGCGTCTCGGCCGGCTCCAGAAAGACCATCAGGTCGCTCGACTGCAGGGTCCCCGCCTGCACCTTTTTCATGATCTTCATCTGCGTTCCCCCTTGTCCCAGATTTTCCTCCCCTCGCCGGAGAGCAGGAACTCAAGCGTGCTCTCCGGCACCAGTTCCGCGACCCCTTCGATCTCCCCGCGGAAAAGGAGCTCCCGCACCCGGGAGGCGCTGATCGCCGCACCGAGCCGTTCCTTGCGCTGCAGCTCCCGGACCTCGACCCCCAAAGGGGGGAGGAGCCGGTGCATGGCGGCGTTGTAGGCTGCGGTCGTTCGGCAGAGCGGCTCGCTGCCGACGAAGCGTGTCGCGATATGAAAGTGGGGGGCGATGCGGCCTGCGAACAAAAGGAGGTCGAGCTCCATCTGGATCTCGCCGCCCGGATCGCCCTCCTTCAGGAAATAGGTGGGGAAGGTGACGCTGGAGACGGCGTAGCAGGAGGTGTCGAGCAGGGTGACGTTTCCCAGGTGACAGGTCCCCTCGCCCACCATCCGGAAGCGGCAGTCGAAGGGGAAGAGCGATTTCTCCTCGCGCACCACGAAAAGGTAGAGATGCTCGACGCTTGCCGCCGCCTGCTCGATCAGGTAGCGGTGCCCCAGGGTGAAGGGGTTGCAGTTGGCGACCACGGCGCCGCTTACGCCGGGGCGCATCTGCGGCTGATGCCGCGCCAGGTAGCGCCTCAGGCCGTCGCCGTACTCAAGGAGCGCGCTTTTGCCGGTGGAGGCGAGCAGGTTGAAATTGAGCCGCTCGAAGCTGGTGGCCTGGCCGGGAGCGGTGAAGATGAAGAAGGAGTCGATTCCCTCCTGGAAGCCGCGCCCCACCAGTTCGGTCACCACCTCGTCCAGGAGGCTCCCTCCCTGGTGCCCTTGCGCCACGGCGAGCATCTTCAGCACGCGCCCCCGACGGGCGCCGACCGCCACCAGGCGCCTGCTCAGGAAGATGCCGACCAGGTCGTCGCAGGGTGGTTCGTAAGAGAGGCCGCTCTCTTCGACAAGGGCGCGCGCCTGCCGCAGATCGTCGCTTGAGAGGAGTGAGGTAACCATGAGGCAAGCGTAACATTATTCACCGGCAAAGGTAAGCATGTATACGATGATTCAATGGGCGGCGGATCGGCGGCAGGTGCTGATCGACCAGCGCCCCAAGCGGAGCCGGCAGAAAGGAGGCCAACCACTCCCCCCTTTGAAAAAGGGGACGCAACCACTCCCCCCTTTGAAAAAGGGGGGCTGGGGGGGATTTGCCTCTGTTCGCCAGATGCTGTGAAGCTGCCAGCAGATACAGAGGCAAATCCCCCTAAATCCCCCTTTTCCAAAGGGGGACTTTCTGCGGCAACCCCCAGTTTTGTGACAAAAAAAGCTGCCAGGTCCGGAGACCTGGCAGCTATCGCTGCTTCTTGAAACGGTGCTAACTTGCCGGCGTCCCTAGAACTGGATGTTCAGGTTGGCCTGTGCCCTGGCCTCTTTCGGGTACGACTTCTCTTCGAACTGGGCGGTTTCCAGGCCGTAGGCGCCGTCCACCTCGAGGTTCACCCACCTGGTGCCGAAGGTGAGACCTGCGGTCGCCACCGGGCCGACGTCGTCGTTGGAGAGGTTCTTGTACATGCCGGCGCGCAGCTTGAACCAGGTGAAGGGGTGCAGCTCGATGCCGCCGCCCAGGTTCCTGCTGGTATAGTCGAGGCCGGAGAGAACCGTCTCGTTCTCGGTGATGTCGAGGTCGGCGGCGATGGTGAGCCAGCTGAACGGATCAAGCGCCACCCCCATCCGGACCTGCGGCTTCAGCTTGACATCTTCGTCCTGGATCGCGATCGCGGTCACGTTGCCGTTTCCATCGACGAACTCCCCCCTCTGGTTTTTCAGCTGGGGCGATTTGAAGGTCGGCGAGGTCAGGTTCTTGGCCACCACGCCGACGCTGAGCCACTGCTGGTATTTCCAGAGGGCGCCCAGGTCTACGGTGACTGCGTTGCTCTCCTCGAAGTTCTTGGTGAAGTTGTCGAGGATGTCGTCGGACTCGACGTTGTCGTCATCGTCGAGCAGCTGGATCCGCGACTGGTACACGCGACCCCTGATCACCTTGACCGAGCCGCCGATGCCGAGCTTGCCGAAGGCGCCGAGGTCGAAGGGGTGCCCGTAGGCCAGGGGGAATTCCACGTAGGCGAGGCTCTTCACCATGACGGCGGTCTTGTTCTCGTCGATGGTGTTGGCGGCGCCGCCGGGGGTGTTGCCGGCCACCAGCTGGTTGCCGAGGACGGTGGTCACGGTGTTGAAGATGGCTTCATTGGAGAGGCCGGTCGGGTTGGGATTGGAGCCGATCTGCCGGTCGAGCTCCTGTGCCATGGCAAGGGCTTGGTCGCGGTTGTCGAGAGGTTCGTTGGTCAGGACGCCGGGCCTGAAAAAGGTGTCCGCGATCCCCTCGAGCTGCTCGTTGGTGAAGAACTGCGGCGTGTACCCCGGCGTGGAGGCCCCGGTGCCCAAAGCGGTACGGAAATCCTGCGGGGTGGAGATGGAGGTTGCTCCTTCGTCGGCGGAGGGGAGCACGTTCACCAGGTCCGGGAGCGGCCGGGCGAAACCTTCCATGGTCCCGAAGGCTCCGAAGGAGAGGTGTTTGTACTGCATCGCCACCACGGCGTTTGCGGCAAGGGAGAGGGTCCCCTTCTTTTTATCTATGTCATCGATGACCGCCAGCAGGTTCACCAGGTCCCCCACGGCCTTAGGATCGGTGCCGTCGAGATTCTCCAAGGAATCGATGACGGAGTCACCGTTCTCGTCCTCCTCGGTGAATTTGCTCAGCCGGTCCACGTTGTCGGCGAGCCCCTTCGAGACCCTGAGGCCTGTGCTGGCGCCGACGACCGTGGAAAAGGTCATTTCGTTAAAGGCGAGTCCTGCGGGGTTCCAGTACCCCGCGTAGGCGTTGGTGGTACGCGCAACGCCGGCTCCGCCGATGCCGAGTGCTCCCATGGGCTGGAACTCGGCGGCGAACGCACTCCCTGCCAGGGAGATGAGCGCTGCGGTCACCGGTAAAAGCATCTTCTTCATGTGTGATCCCTCCTTCTAATTAAGATGATGTCAGAAACATTTTAATGCGAGATATTGTACCCGTATACATCGGGTCGGTCAAAGAAAAACTTTAGCTTTATTTGCATGCTAGCGGACTTTGAGGCTCTGCCCGCGACCCGGTCGGGGGAGGCGATACACATTAACCTTGAATTCATCGGCTAAGTTGGGATAATCTTTCCCCTCGTGGCAAGGCGCACGATTTGCGCTGACAGAACCACCTTCCCTCAGTTGGTACCAAGCGGGCTTTTGCTACTTTGCGGAGCGAACATCTTGCCGCACGCTGTAGCGAACCGTCTGGCAGGGCACCGCCCAAGGCTCTTTCGGCATCGGGGAGCCGGTTGTCAGGGGAGCCTCGGGCATCGGAGAATCAATCAATATGGAGATTTACAAGGCACAGCCGCGCCGGTTGAAGACGCGCTCGGGGTGGAAGCTTCTTCTGGCAGCTTTGGCGGGATGCGCCACCGTTTTGCTGGTCGCGTTCATCGGCTACTTCTTTTACCTGCTGGGCGCTCTCCCCAAGGTGGACCGGCTGGCCGACTACCGCCCCCCGATCCTCTCCCAGGTGTTCGGCGCCGACGGCAGCCTGGTCGGCGAATTCTACCTGGAGCGGCGCACCGTGGTGCCGGTGGAAAAGATGCCCAGGCGGCTGATACAGGCCTTTGTCGCCGCGGAGGACTCCAACTTCTACCAGCACAAGGGGATCGACTACCTGGGGGTGGTCCGGGCCGCCTTCAAGAACGTGATCTCGATGCGCAAGAAGGAAGGGGCCTCCACCATCACCCAGCAGGTCGCCAAATCGATGCTGCTCACCCCTGAGAAGAAGTTCTCCCGAAAGCTCAAGGAGGCGATCCTGGCCAAGAGGATGGAGGAGCGTCTCTCCAAGGACGAGATCCTCTACATCTACCTGAACCAGATCTACCTGGGCGCCGGTGCCTACGGCGTGCAGCTCGCGGCGGAGACCTACTTCGGCAAGGAGGTCGACAAGCTGAACCTGGCCGAGATGTCGATGATGGCGGGGCTTCCCAAGGCTCCCAACAGCTACTCGCCGATCAAGCACCTGGACCGGGCCAAGGAGCGCCAGGGGTACGTGCTGGAGAGGATGGTGAAGGAGGGGTACGTCACCCAGGCGGAGGCGGACCACGCCAAGGCGACCCCGATCGTGATCCAGGCGCTCAAGAAGGTGAACGCCGACCAGTCCGCCTATTTCCTGGAGGAGGTCAGGAAGCAGCTGGAGGAGAAATACGGCGAGGAGCGGCTCTACAAGGACGGCCTCAAAATCTACACCACCATGAACGCGGAGATGCAAAGGGGGGCCTACGACTCCGTGGTGAACGGCCTGAAGGCGCTCGACAAGCGGCAGGGGTTCCGGGGGGCCGCCAAGTACCTCGAAGCAGAGGAGGTGGATCCCTTCTGCAAGAAGGTTGAGGACGGCATCGACTACCTCGCCCTGAAGCAGGGCTCCATCTACCAGGGGGTGGTGACCGCCGTGGACCCGGTAAAGCGGGAACTCACCGTGCGGGTCGGCGACCGCACCGGCAGCGTCACCAGGAAGAACATGGAGTGGGCCGGGAAGCTGGAACTTGTCAACAGCTACGGCAAGCCCGACTCCAAGCGCGCCATAGCCCTGGGCGCCGTGCTGGAACTCCAGGTGAAGGAGCCCGACGTGAACCGCGCCGGCGCCCTGTTCGCACTGGACCAGGTGCCCGAGGCGCAGGCGGCGCTGATAGCGATCGACCCGCTGACCGGCGGGGTGCGCGCCATGGTCGGCGGGTACGACTTCAAGAAGAGCCAGTTCAACCGGGCCATGCAGGCCAGGAGGAATCCCGGCTCCGCCTTCAAGCCGGTGATCTACGCCGCCGCCCTGGACCAGGGGATGACCACGGCGAGCATCATCGACGACTCCCAGGTGGAGTATGAAAGCGGCAAGGAGAAGGCCTGGAAGCCCAAGAACTACGACAACGTCTACCGCGGCCCGGTCACCATGCGCGAGGCGCTCACCGATTCGATCAACGTGGTCAGCGTGAAGATCCTGGAGAAGATCGGGGTCTACGCCGCCATCGAGTACGCCAAGAAGCTCGGCATCAACTCCGCCATGGCGAACAACCTCACCCTGGCGCTGGGCTCTTCCAGCCTGACGCCTCTGGAGCTCACCAACGCCTATGCCGTGTTCGCCTCCGGCGGCTACCGGACCACCCCCTATTTCATCACCAAGGTGCTGGACCGGGAAGGAAACGTGCTGGAGGAGGTGGCGGAACCTAAGCTCCCCGTTTTCACCGCGCTCTCCAGCGCTTCGGCCGAGGGGGAGGAGGAAGGCGAGGGCGAGGGGGGAGCTCCCGCCGGGAGCGTGCCGCAGCCTGTGCCGCAGCCTGCCGCGCCGGTCGGCGTGCAGGTCATGAACGCCATTCCGGTGATCTCGCCCGAGACCGCCTTCATCATGACCAACCTGATGCAGAGCGTGGTCACCAGCGGCACCGGCGGGCGTGCCCGTGCCCTGGGGCGGCCGGTGGCGGGAAAGACCGGCACCACCAACGACATGAAGGACGCCTGGTTCGTGGGGTACGTGCCGCAGCTTGTGGCAGGGGTCTGGGTCGGCTACGATCAGGAGCGCAGCCTGGGGTACAGCGGCTCCGGCGGCCAGGCGGCCGCCCCGATCTGGACCGAGTTCATGCAGCGCGCCCTGGCCGGTGTCCCGGTAAAGCAGTTCGGCGCGCCGTCCAACGTCACCTTCGCGCTGATCGACCCGCACAGCGGGAGGCTGGCCCGGGAGGGGACCCCGGGGGCGGTCCAGGAATGCTTCATTAGCGGGAGTGAGCCGACCAGCTACGATCCGGAGCCGCCGGCGGAACAGGTCGTTCCGGCCGCACTCCCCTAACCTGCTGTTTTTGCGCGAATAAGCGGCTGGCGGCGCGCTGCGGGCCGGGCCGGCGGCCGGCTCGGTAAAGCCTTGACTGGCGCGGCCTGACGAGGCATGCCTGAGCTAGAACCGCTCCTGTCCTGGAGAAAATGCTGCGGCCGCCAAGAAAACCCTTGCCAATTGCAAATTTATGATTATAGTGACACTAATTTAATACATCCAAGGAGGGTTTGACATGACTAAAGCAGAACTCGTCGAAGCAGTGGCAAAGTCCGCTAATATTCCTAAGGCTGCCGCCGAGAAGGCCGTCGGTGCCTTCATTTCCACCGTGAGCGGCGCGCTGAAGCAGGGAGACAGGGTCACTCTGGTCGGTTTCGGCAGCTTCGAAGTGGCGCAGCGTCAGGCGCGCACCGGCAGAAACCCGCAGACCGGCAAGGAGATCAACATCGCCGAAGCCAAGGTGCCCAAGTTCCGTCCCGGCAAGGCCCTCAAAGACGCCATAGCCAGCAAGAAGAAATAATCCAGGCCTCGGGGCTCGGCGTGCCCCTCCACGACCGCTGCACCGAGCTGACGAAAAAAACCCCGCAACGACGCGGGGTTTTTTTGTGCGGGCAGGGTGCCGGTGCTGCGCCGACATTCTGGTGGACTTAATGGACGGGGTGGACTTGGTGGACGGAATGGACTTGGCGACGGGCTGACGAGCTGGCCCACGACCCGCCCCCCAAAAGAAAAGCTTGCTTTCCCGTACCGGCTGTAGTAGATATGTTCGTCTGACTGACATCAGTTCCATCTGGGAGAAGGTTTCCCTTCCCATCGATCCAACCCCTCGCATTCAGGCTAATCCCCACAAGAAATGCGGCAGCAGGCTATTGGTTGGCGACGATGTATGGTTTGCCGGTCATTAGGCGTGTTGCTGTTCCCGAATTAATGCATGTGGCAAATGTTGCCGCAGCGGTCTTTCACGCCCACACTCTCTGCACCCCCTTTTCAAAAACTGCTCGCACGCCGACCGTCGGGGATTCCTCGGTCCTTTGCGCCGCGCTGCGGTTTTTTACCCGAAGGGAAGAAAGGAATCACCATGTCTTTTGAAACACTCGCGCTCTCCGAACCGATCCTCAAAGCTATCGCCGCCTGCGGCTACACCGAACCGACCCCGATCCAGGCGCAGTCGATACCGCTCGCCATCGCCGGCAAGGACCTGATCGGCAGCGCCCAGACCGGTACCGGCAAGACGGCTTCGTTCGTGCTCCCCGCCCTGGAGCGCCTGCTCACCCCGTCCACCTTGAAAGGGAAGGGACCGCGCATCCTGGTGCTTACCCCGACCCGCGAACTCGCCAACCAGGTGACCGACGCGGTCAGGACCTACGGCAAGTTCATGCGCGTTAGATGCGGCGCCATCCTGGGCGGCATGCCCTACCGCGAGCAGATGGCCCTCTTGTCCCAGCCGGTCGACATCATCGTGGCTACCCCGGGACGGCTGATCGACCACCTGGACCGCAGAAGCATCAACCTGTCGCGCCTGGAGCTTCTGGTCCTGGACGAGGCGGACCGCATGCTGGACATGGGCTTCTCCGAGGACGTGGACCGCATCGCCGCCGCAGCACCGGACGAGCGCCAGACGCTCCTCTTCACCGCCACCATGGACGACGCCATGGCGAAGCTCGCCAAGCGCCTGCTGACCGACCCGATCCGCATCGCCGTCGAGGCGACCAAGGTCCAGGAACTCCAGATCGAGCAGCGCCTGCACGTCACCGACGACATGCGCCACAAGAACCGCCTGCTGCAGCACCTGATCGCCGACGCCAGCGTCACCAAGGCGATCATCTTCTCCGCCACCAAGCGCGACGCCGACATGCTCGCCGCCGAACTCTACGCACAGGGACACGCGGCTGCGGCCCTGCACGGCGACATGTCCCAGGGGGCGCGCAACAAGACCATCGTCAATATGCGCCGCGGCAAGGTCCGGCTCCTGGTGGCGACCGACGTCGCCGCCCGCGGCCTGGACGTGAACGGGATCAGCCACGTGATCAACTTCGACCTCCCCAAATTCGCCGAGGACTACGTACACAGGATCGGCAGGACCGGGCGCGCCGGTGCCTCAGGCATCGCCATCTCCTTTTGCTCCGGCAACGAGGTCGCCTACCTGGACCGTATCGAGCGCTTTACCGGCAAGACCTTGCCGCAGCACGTCATCGAAGGGTTCGAGCCGACCCGTCCCCTGAGAAGGGCCGGCGGCGGTGCGCCCGGCGCCAGGAAGGGGCGCCCCTCCTCCTCCGATCCGCGCAAGAAGACCTTCGGGGCAGCCAAGGGTCGTCCCGGTGCACCCAGCGCCTCCGGCCGTCGCGATCAGCAGGTCGTAGTCGAGTACCGGCGCGGCAGGGGCGGCGCTGCGAAGTAGCCCGTTTACGGTGTTGCTTTCACCTGGCCTTTTTGGTATCGTCTTGCACTAATCAATGGCCCCCGCGGATCACACTGCGGGGGCCGCTTCTCAAGCAAGATCCGCCGCCGGAATATCTGCGGCAGCAAAAAAGATTCCCATAGGGGGTGTAGCATGTCTGGAGCTGTAGAATTAGGGAAGGGGCTGTACTGGATCGGGGTGAAGGACCCGAGCCTCACCGTGTTCGACGACCTCTTTCCCACCGAGCACGGCACCACCTACAACTCCTATCTGGTGCAGGGCGCCACCCACACCGCCATCGTGGACACGGTCAAGGCGAAGCGCTGCGAGGAGTTCCTCGACAAGCTCCGCTCCGTCCAGGATCCGGCCGAGGTGGACTACATCGTCGTGAACCATTCGGAACCGGACCACTCCGGCTCCCTCTCCTTTCTGCTCAAGCACTGCCCGAAGGCGGTGGTCATCTCCAGCCAGGCCGCGCATACCTTTCTGGGGAACCAGATCCACACCCCCTTTAAATCCCGCATCGTCAAGGACGGCGAACTGCTCGACCTGGGCGGCCGCACCCTGAAATTCATCTCCGCCCCCTTTCTGCACTGGCCCGACACCATGTTCACGCTCCTCGCGGAGGACGGCGTCCTCTTCCCCTGCGACGCCTTCGGCGCCCACTATGCCGGAGACGGGCTTTTTGCCGACGAGATGGCCGACTTCTCCGGAGAGACCCGCTTCTATTACGACTGCCTGATGCGCCCCTTCAAGGAGCGGGTCCTGGCCGCCGTGGCGAAGCTCGACGATGTCGAGTTGAACATGGTCTGCCCGAGCCACGGCCCGATCTACCGCAGCGAGGCGCGCCAGCCGGTCGATCTCTACCGCAAGTGGTCCCAGCCCAAAGCGGGGGGGAAGCGGATCGCCATCTTCTATCTCTCGCCCCACGGCAATACCGAGCAGATGGCCGAGGCTGTGGCAAAGGGTGCCGGCACTGCCGGGGTGCACGTGACGCTATGCCACATCAACCATGCCTCGTTCGCCGACGTCCGCGACCTGATGGAAGAGTGCGACGCCCTGATCTTCGGCTGTCCCACCATCAACCGCGACATTCCCAAGCCGATGTGGGACGTACTTTCCTATCTCTCATCGGTGAGCCTCAAGGGGAACCTGGGAGGGATCTTCGGCAGCTACGGCTGGAGCGGCGAGGCGTGCCGCATGCTGGAGGAGCGTCTCAAGGGGATGGGCTTCAAGCTTCCGATCCCCTTCGTCCGTGCCCCGTTCCTCCCCAAAGCCGAGTCGCTCGCAGAGTGCGAGGCGCTGGGCCGCGGCATAGCCGAAGAGGTCCTGAAGAAGTAGATCGATGATCCCCCCTTTTTCCAAAGGGGGGATTGCTTTTAAACAGCAGCAATCCTCTTCTCCTTCCATTGCCGCGACCGCTTCCCGCGTAGCGCGAAACCCGAATCGAAATCCTCCCATGCAGACATCCACCCATCACATCGTAGAGGTCGCCATCCCCCTGCCGCTGGAAGGGAGCTTCCACTACCTGGTGCCCGAGCGCCTGTCGCAGCTGGCCGTCGCGGGGAAGCGGGTGCTGGTTCCCTTCGGCAGGCGCAAGGTGACCGGCTACCTGTTGGGCGACGCCGTCGCCACCGGCGCAGAGCTGAAGGAGCTGCTGGAGGTCCTGGACGAGGAGCCGCTTTTCACCGGGCCGGAGCTCGAGTTTTACCGCTGGATCGCCAATTACTACCTGCATCCGCTGGGCGAGGTGATCAAGATGGCGCTTCCCGCCGGGATCAACCTGGTCAGCCGCTACCGCTGCGAGACGGCCGAGGACGGCACGCCGGTGCTGCGGGAGTTCTTGAGCGGCGGCAAGAGTGTCCGGACCGAGAGGATCTACAGCGCGGTTGACGGGGCTGAGAGACTCCCCCGGGGCAAGGGGCTGGAGATCCTGGAGTACCTGGGGGAGGCGGGGGCGTGTTCCGCAGCCGATCTCGGCAAGCGTTTCGGCAACTGCAGGGCGCAGCTGCGCCGGTTGGTCGAGCTTGGAGCGGCGCGTCTCGAGGAGCGCGAGGTCTATCGCGACCCCTTTCGCGCCGAGAGCTTCGGCCACGACTCGTCCCTGCCGCTAAACGCAGACCAGCAGGAGGCCTTCAACCGGATCTCGGACGCCATCGGCTCGCGGGCCTTCTCGCCGTTCCTGTTGCACGGCGTCACCGGCAGCGGCAAGACCGAGGTGTACCTGCAGAGCATCGCCGTCTCTCTTGCCGCCGGGAACTCGGCGCTGGTCCTGGTGCCGGAGATCGCCCTGACCCCGCAGCTGGTCGGCCGTTTCAAGAGGCGCTTTGACTGCGGCATCGCCGTTTTGCACTCGGGACTCTCCGACGGGGAGCGCTACGACGAGTGGCGCCGCATCAGGCGCGGCGAGGCGCTGATCGTGATCGGCGCCCGGTCGGCGCTCTTCGCGCCGCTGGAGCGGCTGGGCGTCATCGTGGTCGACGAGGAGCATGAGGGAAGCTACAAGCAGTCGGAGGGGGTGCGCTACAACAGCCGGGACCTCGCCCTGGTGCGGGGGAAGCTCGCCTCGGCCGTGGTGATCCTCGGCTCGGCCACCCCGCTTGTCACCAGCTACCATGCCGCGAAAAAGGGGCGGCTCGGCTTCCTGCACCTCCCCAGCCGGGTGCGCGAGCTCCCGATGCCGGAGACGGTCATGCTGGACGCCAGGAGGCAAAAGGGGAAGACCTTCCTGCAGCCGCTCGTCGACGCCATCGGGGAGAACCTCGATGCCGGCGGGCAGACCCTCCTCTTCCTGAACCGGCGCGGCTTCGCAACTTACGTGGTGTGCCAGGATTGCGGCCATGTGCTGCGCTGCCCCAACTGCGAGGTGACCCTCACCTATCACCGCGGCAAGGGGCGCCACATCTGCCATTACTGCGACTATTCGATCCCCGCCCCCTCCATCTGCCCCGCCTGCCAGGGGAGCGACATCACGCTCCTTGGGCGCGGCACGGAGCGGGTCGAGGAGGAGGTGCAGGAACTTTTCCCCGAGGCGCGGGTCTCGCGGATGGACCGCGATTCGACCAAGGGGAAGGGGGGGCACGCCAGGGTGCTCAAGGAACTGGAGGACGGTACGGTCGACATCCTGATCGGCACCCAGATGATCGCCAAGGGGCACGATTTTCCCGGCGTGACCCTGGTCGGCGTGGTCTCCGCCGACGCCTCGCTGAACCTCCCCGACTTCAGGAGCAGCGAGAGGACCTTCCAGCTGGTGACCCAGGTTATGGGGAGGGCGGGGCGGGGAGACAAGCCGGGACGGGTGCTGGTGCAGACCCTGGCGCCGGAGCATTACGCCCTGACCCATGCGGTGAACCACGACTTCGAGGGGTTCTATGAAAAAGAGATCGCCTTTCGCGAGGACGTAGGCTACCCCCCCTTCGCCCACCTGGCCTCGCTCACCATCTCCTCGATCGCGGCTCCCCAGGCGGCGAACTCGTCCGATGAGGCGGCCGCTCTGCTCAGGAAGATCAAGGGGGAGTGCCGGCTGCGGGTGGAGATCCTCGGGCCGGTCACAGCGCCGCTTGGCAAGGTGCGCGGACGCTTCCGCTGGCAGATCCTGCTGAAGGGAAGGGAGCGCTCCGAGCTGCACCGGCTCCTGTTTCATTTCCGGGGGGCGTACAGTCATCCGTCAACGGTACGCCTGGTGGTCGACGTGGACCCCGTAGAGATGCTGTAAAAAGTCCCCCTTTGTCAAAGGGGGGAGAGTTGACAAAGCTGGATGAAGCTGGACGCCACAGCCTGTCTATAAAAAAAGGGGCACCCTTTCGGGAGCCCCTTTTTTCGTGTCCTTGTCGCCTGTTTCCTAGTGGTGCGGGAAGAGGAAGGCGTAGACCATCAGCATGAGCAGCGTGATGCCTATGAAGAGGGCGGTGAATCCGAAGGTCTTCAGGCAGAAGTCGTAGACGATGCCGCTAGACTTCTTGGCCTTGAACTGCTCGGTGATGCCGTCCTTCTCGTAGCGCGCCCACTGGTCGCCACGCTCCTCGACGAACTCGTGCTTGGACATCTGGCCGTTGAAGATGACGAAGTCCATCGGGAACTTCTCCGGACGTCCGTGGGTGTTGAAGAAGTGGACGCTGAAGATGAAGCCGGTAGCAAGCAGCGCCTCATCGGAGTGGATGATGGTCGCCACGTTGAAGGCCCACCCCGGCAGGAAGCTGCCGAAGAACTCGGGGAACCAGAGCATCAGGCCGGAGCCGCCGATGGCGAACATACCCCAGAAGACCGCGATGAAGTCGAATTTCTCCCAGTAGGTCCATCTCTCGAAGGTCGGTTTGGGCCCCTTGAAGAAGAACCAGCGTACCATGCCGACTACGTCGCTGATGTCGCGCAGGTTCGGGCAGAGTGAATCAGGTCCGAACAGCCTCTGCAGCGGGTTGCCTTTGATGTCCTTCCTGATGAACAGGAAGTGGATGCTCATGTAGATCGCCATGGCGAAGTAGACGAAGGTGATGCCGGCGCAGATCCTGTGGAAGCCGGCCGCGTTGGGTGCTCCGCCGTAGAGATCCATCAGCACCTTGGCCCAGGCCTGGTCGCTGAACTTGAGCGGTAGGCCGGTAAGCGAGAGCCCGAGGAAGCTGATGATGACCAGCAGATGCATGAACACGTGAACCCTTCTGAAGCGGCGGTACTGGCTGTGCCCTTCGGGTACGTGGTGCATGATGTGCCCTTCTTCGAGAGCCGCCGCCTTCTCCCTGTTCTCCACGAAACCGCGGATCATCCAGAGCAGGGTGTGCAGCCAGAACACCGCGAAGGTGGAGACCAGCAGGCCGGTCATGGCGATGAAGGTGTAGTAGAGGATCGGATAGTTTTCGCGATCGTTGTGCTCGCCGTGGGCGTAGAACTTGGTGAAGAGCGCGCTGCCCTTCTTGTGGCAGCTGCTGCAGGTCTTCACCAGGTTGTTGGGGTGTACCGAGGAGTTGGGGTCGGCGGACGGCAGGATCGCATGGGCGGTGTGGCAGTCGGCGCAGCCGGCCACCTTTTCCGGGTAACCCAGGCGGTAGTTCTTGCCGTGATAGCTCTCCATGTAGCTTTCCACCGCCACCTTGGAGATCTTGTTGCGCTCCACGAGCTTCTCGTCGGCGTGGCACCTGAGGCAGACCTTGGTGTGGAACTCGCGGTTGGTGTGCGAGGAGGGGTCGCCCAGCGCCTGGATCTCGTGCAGGGCGTGACAGTCGTTACAGGCGGCCGAGTCCTGGTTTCCCGCGATTACCCCCTTGCCGTGCACCGACTGGGCGAAGCCGCGCTCATCCTTGTGGCACTTGACGCAGATGGCGAGCACCCGGCGCTTGTCCTGGTTCCAGGAGGTGTGGCTGTGCATGTCGGTGTGGCAGTTGGCGCACTGGACCCCTTTCTGCGTATGAATGCTGTTGGCGTGTTCCGCACTCTCCTTCTTGTGGCAGCGAACGCACTGTACCTTGCCGACAGCCACCTCGCCCCTCATGTGCTTGGCGAGCTCGACGATCTCGACGTGGCAGCTGGTGCAGCCGTTTTTGCCGTGCACCGATTTCGCCATCAGTTCGGCGGAGATCTTGTCGCCGTGGCAGCCGAGGCAGGTCGCCGGGTCGATCGCCATCCCCTGGGTGGCGGCCGCGGGTTGGGCCATTGCAAGGAGCAGTAGCAGCGGGATGATACGTGTGAAGACATGGACCATTGTAATCTCCTGTAAATTAAAAAAACATCGTTTTGCAACGCCGTATTCGGCTTGGTGGCGCTCGGAACGGCGCCTAATGTAATACGCGGCGCTGCATAAATCAACTGAAAAAGTGCCAATTAATAAGCAAGATACAACTTTGTCGCCGGTCATTTGGCGTAATTGCGGGGGGATGGTCGGTTAAATCGCTGAGTGAGAGTTTCTATTAATGAATCAAAATTTCGGAATGAATTGGCGCCCGTGCCGGCCCTGGAAAAAACCGGGTATGACGATTTTTATGAAGCCGCCGCAATAAGGGGGGGAGCTTCTGCAGGCGCGGGGTGGTGCCGTTCGGATCAGGAGGAGATCCTGCCCGATCGGTGCCCGAGGCAACCCGGTCGGAGCAAAAGGATCCGATCAATATTGGTTAGAAACGCTGCATGTATCAAGGGCGCGGGGGTGACGCTTCCGGGAGGGAATCTTCTGCTGCATTGGAGGGGGTGAAGTCGGCGCTGGTCGGTGTGAATTAATGGCCGGAGGGCCGCTTCAGGCCGGCCGGGACAGGGTGACGATCCCTTCGGAGAGGGCGAACTCCAGGAAGGGGAGGAGTTCCGCCCCGGGGAGCCCGAGATCCCGGCAGAGGGCGAGCGCCGTGCGTTTGCCGTCCAGCGCGAGCAGGAGCTCGAAGTAGGGCCTGGAGACCGATTCGGTGCAGACCTCCCCGGCGGCGGGATAGATGACGGCGTACGATTGGGCAGGCTTGAAGCAGGAGGCGAAGGCCGGCAGTTCCATGTCGCCCGCCTCCAGGATGTCCAGGATCTCGTAGTTGAACCGGGCCAGCGCGGCAGAGGGCGCCAGTTGCAGGGGGCGCTGCAGAAGGTCGATCCCTTTCAGCTCCCTCGGGGCCGGGGGGACGGGAGGGGTTGCCAGCAGGGCGCAGGCGTAGTGGTGGTGGTAGTCGGCAAGATCGAGGGCGAGCGGCAGGAGCCGGCTCTTTTTCCTGTCCCGGAAGATCTCGCTCAGGAATTGCCGCTGCAGCCCCCAGATCTCCTGCTCCGCGATCTCCTGCTCGCCCAGGGCCGACCTGGAGCCGAGGAAGCGGGAAAAAGCCGAGAGGAAGGCGGCTGGGGAGAGCTTCAAGGCCGCCAGCGTCGCGTTGAACCAGGCCACCGCCTTGCCGCGGCTGTAGAAGATGTCGCAGGCGGCCGCCAAAAGGCGTGCCTCCTCAAGCTCCCCGGCCGTGAAGTCGGGCGTGGAGAGGAGCGTATAGGGGGGGGAGGGGAGGTGTTTCAGCCCCAGCGCGTCCGCTTTGGCGTAGAGCCTGGTCCCCGGGAGCACGGCGAGCGGGAAGATGTCCAGGTGGTTCGGGTACAGGGAGAGGGCGAAGTCGAGCGAACTCCGGAACAGCGACAGGCTGTCGCCGGGAAGGCCGTAGATCAGGTCGAAGCCGAAGATGGCGCCGTGCCGGTTCAGAAGCGACACCCGGTAGGAGAAGTCGTCGGGGTCGAATCCGCGGCCCACAGCGCGCAGCACCCCGGGATCGGCGCTCTGCAGGCCGATCTGCAGCGAGCAGGTGACGGAGGCGAACAGCTCGGCCATTTCGGCGTCGATGAACTCGCTGCGCACCTCGAAGTGGAAGTGCACCTGCGGGGCGAGCCTCCCGATCAGCCGGAGGATCTCCTTGGCGCGCTTGGGCAGCTTGTTGAAGGTGGAGTCGAGCACGAACACCTGCGGCACGCGCAGGCGGGCGAAGAGGCGTAGCTCCGCCTCGATTCTCGCCAGCGCGAAGCGCCGCACCCCGCCGGCCCCCTTGTGGTCGAAGCAGAAGGCGCAGGCGAAGTCGCAGCCGCGGGAGAGCTGCCAGAGCGCGCCGCCCGGGAGGGCGGGGTCGAGCAGCCCCGAAAGGTAGGGGGACGGGATCGAGTCGATCTCGGCCGGCACCGGAAGCGCTCCGGGGAGCTCGCCCGGCATCAGGACTCCCGGCACCCCGGCCGGCCCCGCTCCCCGGAGCGCCAGGCGGACCGCCTGCACGAAGGGGAGCTCCCCCTCGCCGCGGACCAGGAACCGGAACACTCCGGAGTCGAGGAGCCCCGCCGGGTTGGCGGTGGGCTCGGCGCCGCCGGCGCAAAGCGTCAGCGCGGGGGCGATCCGGACCAGACGCTGCGCGATGGAGAGGGCATGGTCCCGGCTCCAGACGTAGATGGAGAAGGCGACCAGGTCGGGGGCCGTTTTCAGGATCGCCTCGGCGCACTCCCCGGGGGAGTCCTCCAGGAAGAACTCGGCGATCTCGACGCGGACCGCTCCCGAAACCTCCGGGTCCGCCAGCAGCGCCTCCTTCAGGAAGGCGCAGGCAAGGGGGACCGCCTGCGGGGAGCGCTGCGGGTGTATGGCGACCAGTGTTATGTTCATGAGCTCTTCGGGCGGGCCTTCAGGCGCGGCTTGCCGTCTTCGATCACCACCACGAAACTGACGTCGCTGCAGCGGTACTTTTCCATTATGGCGGGCTTTTGCCGCTCGATCGCCTGGGCGATCTTCTCGCGGGAGAGATTTTCCACCGGGAGGTTGCACGAAACGCGCGCGTTGCGGTACTCTTGGTAGATCCTGTCGAGCTGCAGTTCGGAAGCGGGGGGGGGCGCTTCGGCGCCGCGCTCCCTGGCCGCGTCCGGGCGGCGCAGCGACATCTTGAAGCGGTCCCTCTCGTACTTGCCCTCCTCCATCAGGCGGTTGATGCGGGTCCATTTCTGCTTGTGGACGCTGAGGGCCGCGGCGAGGGAATCGTACTTGAACCTTTGCATGGTGTTGGGGATGCCCACGTTCCGGTAGCGCATCACCAGACGCTCCACCTCCTCAAGCAGCTTGAGCGGTTCCCTCTTCTCAACCCCGAAGAAGTACTGCTCGTACTTGACGATGAGCTCGCGCAGCTCCAGTTCCAGTCGCGCTATGTCCTCGGGAATTCCCATGCATCCTCCAAGGCGACTATAACGGGAAGTTACAGTCGTGTAAATGGTAAAAAACAGCCGGTGAACGGCCGGAGCAGTGAGTGAAACACCTTGACGAGCTGGGCTATTGTTGATAAAAATAACCTTTTCCTCTAGCATGCATCAGGCCAAAGGAGGTCCGAGATGGCGAAGATATCTGCAATCGTGCTGGCGGCCGGTATGGGGACCAGAATGAAGTCCGGCTTGGTCAAGGTGATGCACCCGCTGGCGGGCCTCCCGATGATCGCCTGGCCGGTCGCCGCAGCCTTCGAGGCGGGGGTTTCCGGCTGCGTGCTGGTGGTCGGGCATCAGGAGGAAAAGGTGCGCGCCCACTTCGCGCAGCGGCCGGAGATCCGCTTTGCCGTGCAGTCCGAACAGCTGGGAACCGGCCACGCGGTCCGCTGCGCCATGTCGGAGCTGGGTGAGGGGGCGGGTACCGTCCTGATCCTCTGCGGCGACACCCCGCTGATCACGGCTGCGACCCTGGCGGGGATGCTCCGGGCACATGAGGCAAGCGGTGCCGCCGTCACCGTGATGACCGCGACCTTGGCCGAGCCGTTTGGCTACGGCCGGATCGTCAAGGTGGCCGATGCATACGTCACGGCGATCACCGAGGAGAAGGACGCCTCCCCGGAGGAGCGGCAGATCCGCGAGGTGAACGCCGGCGTCTACTGCGTGGACCGGGAATTTCTCCAGGGGGCCGTGGCCTCCCTCAATAACGACAACGCGCAGGGCGAATATTATCTGACCGACGTGGTGCGTCAGGCGGCCCGGCAGGGGCTCAAGTGCATGAGTTTCGCCGTGGCGGACGCCGAGGAGATTACCGGGGTGAACGACCGGGTGCAGCTCGCCGAAGCGGGGAGGGTGCTGCGCGGCCGCATCAACCGGGAGCTCATGCTCTCCGGCGTCACCATGATCGACCCGCAGGCGGTCTATGTGGACCGCGGGGTGCGCATCGGCCGCGACAGCGTGATCCATCCCGGTGCCACCATCACCGGCGAGACCGTGATCGGTGAGCGCTGCGAGATCGGGCAGGGGGCGCTGATCCGCTCCTGCATCATAGCCGACGACGTGGTGGTCAAGGCGGGGAGCGTCATGGAGCAGTCCCTGGTGCGCGAGGCGGTAGCGATCGGACCGATGGCGCATCTGCGGCCGGGGAGCGAGCTGTCGGCCCACGTCAAGATAGGGAATTTCGTGGAGACCAAGAAGATATTCATGGGAGAGGGGTCCAAGGCCTCCCATCTCACCTACCTGGGAGACGCCACCATCGGCAGGAACGTGAACATCGGTTGCGGCACCATCACCTGCAACTACGACGGCGTCAAAAAGCATCAGACGGTGATCGAGGACGAGGTCTTCGTGGGAAGCGACGTGCAGTTCGTGGCGCCGGTCACGGTGGGGAGAAATTCGCTGATAGCGGCCGGCACCACGGTGACCGCGAACGTCCCCGCCGACTCGCTCGCCATCGCCCGGGCGCCCCAGGTAAACAAGGAAGGCTGGAAGCTGAGGAAAAAATAAAATCGTTCCCGGTTCTCGGATCGGGTGGCACTCCTGCCCCCCGGAACGCCCGGAAATTTCGGAGTCAAAATGTGCGGCATTGTAGGGTATACCGGCAGGCAGGACGCCACCTCCATCATCATCGAGGGGCTTAGAAAGCTTGAGTACCGGGGTTACGACTCGGCGGGAATCTGCACCATAAGCGGCGGCGCGGCGAGCATCAGGCGCAGCGAAGGGAAGCTGGTCAACCTGGAACGCCTGCTCCTGGCAGAGCCGGTCGCCGGGTCGCTCGGCATCGGGCACACCCGCTGGGCCACCCACGGCAGACCGTCCGAGATCAACGCCCATCCGCACCAGGCGGGGAGCGTGGTGGTGGTGCATAACGGCATCATCGAGAACTACCTGCAGCTGCGCGACGAGCTGAAGGCGGCCGGGCATATCTTCAAGAGCGAGACCGACACCGAGGTGGTTTCCCACCTGATCGAGGAGCGCCGCAAGGTGAGCGGCAGCTTCGAGGCCGCGGTGCGCGAGGCGCTTTTGCTGCTCAAGGGGGCCTATGCGCTTTGCATCGTCAGCGTGGAGGAGCCGGATGTGCTGATAGCCGCGAAGCTCGGCTCGCCGATGGTGGTAGGCCTTGGAGACGGGGAGTTCTACGTCGCCTCCGACATCCCCGCGATCCTCGCCCACACCCGTTCCATGATTTTCATGGAGGACGGCGAGATGGCGGTGTTCAGGGGGGGGGCGGCCTATTTCAGCACCGTCGAGGGGGTCCCGCTCGAGAAGAGTCCGCGCCACATCGACTGGTCCTCGCACATGGCCGAGAAGGGTGGCTACCGCCACTTCATGCTGAAGGAGATCTTCGAGCAGCCCCGCGCCGTCAGGGACACCATCGCCGGGAGGCTCAGGGAAGAGCAGGGGGACGTCTACCTTGAGGATCTTGCCATGAGCGACGCCGATCTGAACGCCGTGGACAGGATCTGCATCATCGCCTGCGGCACCTCCTGGCATGCCGCGCTGGTCGGCAAGTTTCTCATCGAGGAGCACTGCCGCGTTCCGGTGGAGGTCGACATCGCCTCCGAGTTCCGCTACCGCAACCCGGTGATCGACCAGAAGACCCTGGTCATCCTGATCTCCCAGTCCGGCGAGACCGCCGACACCCTGGCCGCCATGCGCGAGTCGAGGAGGCGCGGCGGCAAATGCGTCGCCGTCTGCAACGTGGTCGACTCCTCCATCGCCCGTGAGGCCGACGGCGTCATCTACACCCATGCCGGGCCCGAGATCGGAGTCGCCTCGACCAAGGCGTTCGTCACCCAGCTGATTGCCCTTTATCTCTTCACCATCCGTCTGGGGCGTGCCCGCGGCAAGATGGACATCGAGCAGGGGAGGGCGCTGATCGCCTCCATCGTAAGGGTCCCCGCCCTGATGGAGGAGGCCCTGAAGCTGAACGAGCAGGTGGAGAGGGTTGCCCGCAACTACATGCAGGCCCGCGACTTTCTGTATCTGGGGCGCGGCATGAACTATCCGATCGCCCTGGAAGGTGCGCTGAAGCTCAAGGAAATCTCCTACATACATGCCGAGGGGTATGCGGCAGGCGAGATGAAGCACGGGCCGATCGCGCTGATCGACGAGCACATGCCGGTCGTGGTGCTGGTCCCCAAGGGGCCGAACTACGAGAAGGTCTGCTCCAACATGGAGGAGGTCATCGCGCGCGGCGGGCGGGTCATCGCGGTCTGTTCGGCGGGAGACGCCGAGGTGCGGGACAAGGTGGAGGTCGCGCTGGAGATTCCGCTGGACGGCGAGGAAGTGAGTCCGATCATCCTCTCCATTCCGATGCAGCTTCTGGCCTATCATGTGGCGGTGCTCAAGGGGACCGACGTCGACCAGCCGAGGAACCTCGCCAAGAGCGTCACGGTGGAGTAGGGGTGGAGAGCTGAAAGTCGTAGTAACAATTTGGAGATGAAAAGGCCGCTTTTGCAATAGCGGCCTTTTTTATGAGACAAGGCTGATGATGCCTTTGCTGCAGAGGGTCGGCTGTAAAGGTACCGACTAAAGGGAGACCAAACGCATGTTCGAATCACAGTACAACGAGGAAATGGAAGCCGAGGTTGAGCGGCTGGAGGCGAAAAAACGAGCGGCGGATGCGGGCCACCCGGAATGGGACAACGCCTGCGCCGTCTGCGGCGACCAGATTGCCGACACAACTGCCCAGCATTGCAATGGTTGCTCTCTACCAAGGGTTTAACGGGATCGCCTGGAATAGGCTAGGTTACCTTCTTCAAGGGCCAGATCGAGGTGTCCTGCAGTTCCGAATAATGCAAAAGCGGGTGCCCTTCCGGCTTTGGCAACCGCTGCGCTTCCAGCAGGGTCGAACGACAGCTGATTAGCTCGGCCGTCTGCAACTTCCACGGGGGATGGAAGATACGGGCACGGTAAAGGTCGTTTCCGGCCGCGGCATACAGGCAGTAGCGCTCCACCAGGAAAAATTCCAGCGACTCCGGTTCCGCCTCGCCAACCATATCCCCTTTCAGCCAGGAAACCTTCAACACGGCAGGTTCAGCCGCGGAACCGGCACGCCTGGAACTGTAGACTATCTTCTCCTTCTCCTCCCGAACGATGATCTCTGCATAACGGTAGGGCAAACGGTAGGCTGCAGAAGCGCCTATGACGGCGAGCAGGCTGCTTGCGTCCAGAGAAAAGAACCATACCCCCGGCACCCCGTCATGATGAACGTAGGTCCGGACGTTGACTTCATCGAAATCGCTCAGCCAGGGCAGCGCCGGGAGAAAGGCCGGACGAAGGTTCCTGACCAGGAAGGGGGTTATCCCGACCCACGCCTCGCCATCGAAGGTGTCGATCCGCAACCGCTCGGGAACATGAGGACGCAGCAACTCAGCTGGCAACCGCCAATGCATGAACAGCAGCTTGCGCCACGACTGATACATGAGCGGCAATACCCCGGGACGCTGCCGAATGGAGAGCCTGTCGATGACATCTGGGCGAGCCATACCTCTTCCTCCAGGATGCTCCATCGATGCGAGCTGGAGCGTCATCCCATCCTCCAGGGCAGCTATGACAACGGGGCTCTATTCCGAGTCGACCAGGGGCCGTATCTCGCCGGTTTTCCCGCAAATGGGAAAAACGGGCTCTTCGGCCAGCTTCCGGCTATCGCAGATCCCGCAGCGCCATTCATTGAAGACCGTGCTGAAGTAAATCGAGTTCCCCTGGTGGTGGATGAACCCCTTGGTGGCGATGTCCCAGACCCCTTGGTGCCCGCAGCGCGGGCACAAGCCGGGCTCGGCGTTGGAGATCCTGTAGTTGCACGATTTCTCCAGGAGCTGCACTTCGCGGCTGACTATCTCCTGATACTGCTCCTTGCTCTCATACATGGCTGTTCCCTCCAATGGGATCACCGGCTCGCTCAAGCTGCCAAGTCACCCCACGCTGTTTTCTCCATGACATCCCCGGTTAGAAAATAATAGGGATAGTTGCTCCATATGCAAGCACCGGGACGGCATTGCCGATATCAGGAGGCCTCTCTTCAAGGATACATTGGCGCAGCGGCGACCGCACCCACATTTTCCTTCCGGGAATTCCCTTTTGACCAAAAAGAGGCGAGGTGGTATAAAAGAGGCGCAGCGCACCCCGGGCGGCATCTATAGCGCCGTCAGGCCTCAAGGAATATCATGAAACTGCTCCACAATCTGAATCCCCCCCAGAAGGAAGCGGTGCTGCACGGCGAGGGACCGCTGCTGGTCCTGGCGGGCGCCGGCTCCGGCAAGACCCGCGTCATCGTGCACCGCATCGTCTACCTCATTAACGAAAGAGGGGTGCCCCCCTGGCAGATCCTCGCGGTCACCTTCACCAACAAGGCGGCCGGAGAGATGCGGGAGAGGGTGAAGCAGATCCTCGGGGCAGGGGAGCTGCCGCTGATCTCCACCTTTCACTCAAGCTGCGCCAGGATCCTGCGCCACGAAATCCGGCACCTGGGCTACGACAGCAATTTCGCCATCTACGACGACAAGGATTGCGAACGGCTCCTGAAGGACTGCGCAGCCGAGCTCAACCTGGACGAGAAGAAGTATCCCCCGAAGGCGCTCGGCTCGGCGATCGACGAGTTCAAGAACGCGGGGCTCACCCCGGACCGGGTTCCTACCGGCTCTCCCTACCAGGCGACCCTCGCCCGGGTCTACGCCCTTTACCAGGAGCGGCTCAAACGCTGCAACGCGGCGGACTTCGGCGACCTGCTCCTCCTGGCGGTGCGGCTTTTCGAGGAGCACCCCGAGGTGCTCAGGAAGTACCAGGAGCGCTACCGCTGGATCATGGTGGACGAGTACCAGGACACCAACCCGGTCCAGTACCGGCTGGTGCAGCTTCTGGCCGGCAGCAGGCGAAACCTCTGCGTGGTCGGTGACGACGACCAGTCCATCTACGGCTGGCGCGGCGCGGACATCCGCAACATCCTGGAGTTCGAGAAGGATTTCCCTGGGGTGAAGGTGGTGAAGCTGGAGCAGAATTACCGCTCCACCAGGACCATCCTGGACGGCGCCTGGAACGTGGTCGAGAAGAACCGCGGCCGCAAGCCGAAGCGGCTTTGGACCGACAACCCGGACGGGGAGCCGATCGTGTGCCGCACGCTGCCAAACGAGTGGGAGGAGGCCCGCCTGGTCTGCCGGGAGACGGAGCGCTTCCTCTCGGACGGGGGGGACCTGTCGGAGGTCGCCGTCTTCTACCGGACCAACGCCCAGTCGAGGGTGGTGGAGGACGCCATGGTGGCGGCGGGGATTCCCTACCACATGGTGGGAGGGGTCCGCTTCTACGCGAGGCTCGAGGTGAAGGACATCCTCGCCTACCTGAAGGTGCTGGACAACCCGGCCGACGACGTGGCGATCAGGCGCATCATCAACACGCCGCCGCGCGGCATCGGGCACGCCACGGTGGAACGGATCTCGACCTTCGCCGCGGAAAAGTCGATTCCCTTCTACGACGCCATGCTGGAGGCGGCCGACGGGACCCTCCTGGCCGGCGGGGCGCGCGGCAAGGTGGCCGCATTTGCCGCCGAGCTGGAAAAATACCGCGAGCTTGCCGAAAGGCTGCCGCTGGCCGAGCTGGCCGCCGCCGTGATCCAGGACTCCGGCTATCTTGCCAGGCTCAAGGCGCTGGGTAGCGACGAGGCACGGGACCGGATCGAAAACCTCCAGGAACTGGTGACCGCGATGCAGGTCTTCGACGGCGGCGCCGGCGAAAAGGGGCTCGCCAACTTCCTGGAGCAGGTCGCCCTGGTCTCGGACCTGGAGCAGGAGGGGGAGGGGAGGAAGTCGTCGGCAACGCTGATGACCCTGCACTCGGCAAAGGGGCTGGAGTTCCCCCTGGTCTTCATGGTCGGCATGGAGGAGCGTCTCTTCCCGCACCTGAGATCGCTCGAGGATCCGGTCCAGATGGAGGAGGAGCGCAGGCTCTGCTACGTCGGGATGACCCGGGCCAAAAAACGCCTGTTCCTCCTCAACGTGCGCAGGCGACACATCTTCGGCCAGGAGCAGATGAACCCGCCGGCGCGCTTCATCCGCGACATCCCGCAGGAGCTGCTCGATGCCGGGGAGCCGTTTCAGCAGTACGCGACCACCCCGAACAGCAACCAGTTCCAGCAGTACGCCGCCACTGCGTCGGCCGCTCCCGGGACCGGCGCCATGACCGGCGCCGCTCTCCCCTCGCACAATCTCGCTTCGCTTTTCGAGGAGGAGATCGAGCCCGATTTCGACAACGAGGTGCGCATGGTGCCGGAGGACCACGAGGAGGGCGTTTTCCTCGGCATGCGGGTGCGCCACGCGCAGTTCGGCCCCGGGATCATCAGGAAGATCGAGGGGGAGGGCGACAACCAGAAGGTCATCGTCGGCTTCGCTTCGGTGGGGTTCAAGAAGCTGCTGGTCCGTTTCGCCGGTCTTGAAAGGGACTAGAAAGAGGAGTATAGTCGGGTGGCAGCGTTGGTATAATGAGAATGATTCAGGAGGTTTGTCATGAAAGTGTTATCGACGGTGATGATGGTTATGCTGCTCCTTTCGGGGTGCACCGCCTATAAGAGCCAGTACGTCTCCTTCAGACCCCCTGAGGGATATGTGAACCACAGGGAGGTCTCGGGGGTCTCCTTTGGCGGCGAGGCCTACCCGGACCGGAAATCCGCCGAGAAGGCGTTCGGCTTCGACATCAAGGGTGCCGGCCTCCTGCCGGTGATGCTGGTGCTCGACAACAAGAGCGGCCACAACCTGGAGATCGTCGCGGCACAGAGTTTCCTGGTTGACGACTCCGGCAACTACTGGCCGGTGGTCCCCAACAACACCGCCTTCGACCGCCTGGACAAATCGACCCAGCTCGCCTCCTTCTTCGGCCGCGGCGCCGGCAAGGGGGCGGTGCTGGGCGCCGTCGCGGGGGGGCTGCTCGGGACCGCACTGGGGATCGTCTCCGGGCGCAGCGTCGCCGAATCTCTCGGCAAGGGTGCCGCGTTAGGCGCCGCAGGGGGTGCCGTCATCGGCGGCACGCAGGAGGGGAGTTCGAGGGAGCGGGAATACAGCATCTCGGACGACCTGAGGGACAAGGGGCTGGAGGGGAGGGTGATACCGGACCAGTACCTGGCCAACGGCTTCCTTTTCTTCCCCGGAGAGGCGACCAGCGCCAGGGAACTGAGGCTGCAGTGGCGGGAGCGGGATACCGGACAGCTGCACAAGTTGACCCTTCCGTTGGGGGGGCCGCGCGGGAGCTGATGGTCGCGGGATTGGCGCTGATCTGAAGAGGGGCTGAGAGGCCCCTTTTTTCATAGGAGAAACAAGTGGAAAAACCTGTCATAGCGGTAACCATGGGGGATCCGAGCGGGATCGGGCCGGAGATCGTGGCGGCGGCCCTGGCCGATCCCGCCATCGTCTCGGTCTCAAGACCGCTGGTCCTGGGGGACCGGGGTGCCATGGAGCGTGCCATCGCGGTAGCGGGAGTTTCCCTGGCCGTCGAAACCCTGCAGGGAGGCGTGCCGCCGGTCGAGCCGCGCCCCGGAGTGCTCTATCTGCACGAGCTCTCAAGCCTCAGGGCCGATGACATGGCCTACGGCAGGCCGACTGCCGCCGGCGGGGACGCCTCCTTTCGCTACATCTGCCGGGCCGCGCAGCTCTGCCTGAGCGGGAGCGCCCGGGCCATGGCGACGGCTCCCATCAACAAGGAGTCGATGAACGGGGCCGGGCATCACTTCCCGGGGCACACCGAACTGCTGGCGGAGCTGACCGGAACCAGGGAGGTGGTCATGATGCTCGCCGGCGATCGCCTGCGGGTGACGCTGGTGACCATCCACGAGGCGCTCTCCAGGGTGCCGTCGCTGGTCAGCTTCGAGCGTGTCCTCTCGACCATCCGGATCACCCACGACTCGCTTTGCCGCTGGTTCTGCAAGGCGCCGCGCCTGGCGGTCCTCGCCCTCAACCCGCACTGCGGCGAAGGGGGGCTTTTCGGCAGCGAGGAGAGCCTGGTGATCGCGCCTGCCATCGCAGCAGCCAGGGCGGCCGGCATCGACGCGACGGGCCCGCTCTCCGCCGACACCCTGTTCCATTTCGCCGCTGCCGGGGGGTACGACGCGGTGGTCTGCATGTACCACGATCAGGGGCTGATCCCGCTGAAGCTGCTGCACTTCGACGACGGCGTCAACGTGACCCTCGGCCTTCCCATCATTCGGACCTCGGTCGACCACGGCACCGCCTACGACCTCGCCGGGACCGGGCGGGCCTGCACCGGCAGCATGAAGGCCGCCCTGCTCATGGCGGCGCAGATGGCGCAAAAGGGGTGCGCCCGGAGCGTTCCCGCTGCCCGGGAAGGCGGGAAAGAGGCATGAAAGGGATGAGAAAGTACCTCTGGTGGGGCACAGGCGCAGTGGTGGTTTATCTGGTGTACCTGGCCGTTTCCCTGTACCTGCTGCCGCCGGTGGATCAGCTCAAGGATCGCAGGGTCAACCTGACCATCCAGGTGAAGGATTGGCACGGCGATTACCATCCCCTGGTGGTCGGTCCCAGGAATCGCTACTGGACCCCCTCGGCCAGCATCCCCTCGGAGATGAAGTGGGCGGTGATCCTCGCCGAGGACGCGAGCTTCTACAAGCATGAGGGGATCGACGTCAAGGCCATCAAGGCGGCCATTGCCTACGATCTGGAGAAAAAGAGCTTCGCCCGGGGCGCCTCCACCATCACGCAGCAGGTGGCGAAGAACCTCTTTCTCTCCCGGGAGAAAACGCTGACCCGGAAGGCGAAGGAGCTCTACCTGGCGAAACGGATGGAGCAGGAGCTCACCAAGGGGCGCATCATCGAGCTCTATCTGAACGTGATCGAGCTGGGTCCCATGGTGTACGGCATCGGCCACGGCGCCCAGTACTACTTCGGCAAATCGGCAGCCAGCCTCTCGCCCCGCGAGTGCGCCTTTCTGGCCGCCATGCTGCCAGGTCCGCGCGTCGCCTACAACCCCTATAAGAACCTGGGCAAGGTGCTGAAGAGGTCCAACATGATCCTGAAGCTCCTGGCCAAAAAAGGTGTCCTGTCAACGGCCGAGTACCGGATGGCACTCGCCGAGGCCCCCAATGTCGGGCGCATGCAGAAGAAGGTGGACGAGACAATCAAGAAGGTCGAGGTCATGGCCAACCTTTCCAGCGCCCGGGCCGCGGAGCCGCCGGAGCCGGAGGACGAGGCCGGCGAAAAAGAGCCGGGGGGAAGCGCCGCACCGGCGCCTGAACCGTCGCCGCTGCCGTCTCCGTCGCCGTCTACGTCGCCGCTGCCGTCGCCGTCGCCGCTCCCCGCGCCGGCATCCGGGAACGCGCCCCAAGGCGAAGCTCCGGCGCAGGGGGAGAAGCCGTAATCACGCTAGATGGATCCAGATTGACTCCCGGTAGGGTGGGCCCCGCCCACCATTAGATTTACTGATTAGCGCTGATCTTCCGCTGAAAAAACTCCCTCCCCTTCAAGGGGAGGGTTGGGGTGGGGATGGGGTTAGCTCCGGTGCAAAAACACCCCCATCCCCCCTCCTGACCTCCCCCTTGAAGGGGGAGGGACCTGAACAGCGGAAGATCAGCGCTAATCAGATTAGATTTTACCCGGCGGGAAGGGGCCACCCCAGCTCCTGGAAAACCGGCCGCGTTTCCCCCTCCCTAACCCTCCCCCTCCGGGGGAGGGAACTGGTTGGCCTCGGCAGACTCTCCTTAGCCGTCCTGTCACCCCCCTCTCATTACCTCCTTAGCCTCTCCTTAGAAAACTCTCCCTCAAGTTCCCATTAGATTTGCCGAATCGTAATATGACAGATAATCCGGTAATTGCGGGAGAGGTGGCTGGATATGGATAACAAAGTTTCAGGGCTCGTGGTCGTGGTGGACGATGACCCCTACGTGCTGGAAAGCGTCTCGATGCTCCTTTCGGTAAGCGGTTTCGAGGTGCACCCCTTCTCCAACGGGTTCGATGCACTGGCCGAGCTGGTCGAGCTCCCTCCTCACGTGGTGCTGACCGACGTGAACATGCCGCACATCACCGGGATCGAGCTCCTGGAAAAGATCCACGAGATCGATCGGGACATCCCGGTGATCCTGATGACCGCCTACGCCGAGTTGGAGATGGCGGTCTCCGCCATCAAGAAGGGGGCCTTCGACTTCATCATAAAACCGTTCAAACCGCACTACCTGATCCACTCCGTCGAGAAGGGGATCAACTACAAGCGTCTGGTCCTGATCGAGAAGAACTACAAGATGGAACTCCAGCGCACGGTGGAGCTGCGCACCCGCGAGCTCGCCGACGCACTGGCCCAGATGCAGAGCATGAGCCAGGAGACCATCGAGAGGCTCACCGCCGCCGCGGAGCTCAGGGACGAGGATACCGGCAAGCACATCGCCCGCATCGGGCTCTACGCCAAGCGGCTCGCCGAGGTGATGCAGATGCCGAGGGATTTCACGGAGACCATCGCGGTCGCCGCCGCCATGCACGACGTCGGCAAGATCGGAATACCGGACGCCATCCTGCTCAAGTGCGGCCCGCTCAACGCGGAGGAGTTCGGGGTCATGAAGAGCCACACGGTGATCGGCGGCAAGATCCTCTCCGGCTCGAACCACCAGGTGCTGCAGATGGCGGCATCGATCGCCCTGACCCACCACGAGCGCTGGGACGGCAGCGGCTATCCGCACGGCCTCAAGGGGGTGGAGACCCCCATGGAGGGTCGCATCGTCATGCTGGTGGACCAGTACGACGCCCTGAGGAGCAAGCGGGTCTACAAGCCCCCCTTCGACCATGGGAGGAGCGTGGAGATCATCACCCGGGGGGACGGCCGGACCATGCCGGAGCACTTCGACGCCTCGGTGCTGGAGGCCTTTCTCCAGGCGGCGCCGGATTTCGAGGAGATCTTCGCGGAGCAGCGCGATTGACGCGGACAGCAACAGCAAAAGCCAGGTAGTGCGATGCCCTCCTTCAGCCTGAAAATAAAGATGACCCTGGTCGTCTTCCTCCTGATCGGCTGCGTGACCTCGGCTGTGGCAGGGCTGGGACTGCTGTTCTTCATCCAGGAGTTCAAGGCCGGCGTGGCGAGCCAGCAGTTCCCCATGGTCAGTGCCGTGAGCGGTGAGCTCGACGACAAGATCGTGGCAGCGCAGCGCGCGCTGGTCTCTGTGGCGCGCAGCATTCCGCCGCAGCTGACCCGGGACCCGGCCGCGATGCAGCGCTTCCTGGAGGGACGCTTCGACCTGCACCAGGTGTTCGGCGACGGCACCGGCTTCTTCTCCAAAAAGGGGATACTGCTCGCCTCTGCTCCGGGGCAGGAGACCCTGATCGGCAGGGACTTCTCCGCTCACGACTTCTTCAGGCGGGCCGTCGACTCCGGCAAGCCGCGCATCTCGGAGCCGTTTCGCTCCGCCAAGGGGGAAGGGCACCCGATCGTCGCCTTCACCGTTCCGCTGTTCGACGAGAACGGGAGCGTGGCAGGATTGCTGGCGGGGCGCGTCGACCTGCTGGAGGAGAATTTCCTGGGGCGGCTGGCACGGCTCAAGGTCGGGGAGACGGGAAGTTTCTTCCTCTTCAACAGCCAGAGGCAGATGATCGTGCACAGGGACCCGGAGCGGCTCCCCGCGGGGCATCTGACCCGGGGGAGAAGCGCGCTCCTGGACCGGGCACTGGCCGGCTTCGAGGGGAGCGGCGAAACGGTGAGCCCCGCCGGAGTACCTGCGCTTTGCTCCTTCAAGAGGCTCGACTCGACCGGCTGGATACTGGCGACGCAGCTTCCCTTCTCCGAGGCGTACGCGCCGATCGACCAGGCCCGGCGTCTCACCTGCTACAGCCTTGCCCTGATGATGCCGTTTGTACTTACGGCCACCTGGCTCTTCGTGGGGCACCTCACCGAGCCGCTGCTGCTGTTCGCCAGGCGGGTGCGCGAGGTGGGGGGGGCGGGCGCGGGGTATCTGCCGATCCCGGTTACCACGAGCGACGAGATCGGGGTCCTGGCGCAGGCGTTCAACTCCATGATGCAGGAGCTGGGGAGCCAGAGGCTGCGGCTGGAAGACGAGAAAGGTTTCGCGGAGCAGCTCCTGCAGCAGACGGCGGTGCCGTGCTTCGTGATGGATGCCGGGCACCGCGTCATCATCTGGAACAGGGCCTGCGAGGAGCTTACCGGTATCCGGGCCGAGGCAGTGATCGGAGGGGGCGAGCCGTGGCGGGCCTTCTACGACGAGCCGCGCCGGGTGCTGGCGGACGTCGTGCTGGACGGCGCTCTCCACGAGATGGCGGATCTCTACTCCTGCTACGCGGACTCCCCGCAGATACCCGAGGGGCTCAGGGCGGAGGGGTGGTACCGGCTCCAGGGGAAGCAGCGCTACCTCTGCTTCGATGCCGCGCCGCTGCGCGACGCCGAGGGGCGGGTCATCGCGGCGATCGAGACCATGCAGGACGTCACGCTGCGCGCCCACACCGAGGAGCAGCTAAGGGGCGCGCTGGAAGGTATCCGCGAGAGCGAGGAGAGGTTCCGGCGCCTGGTCGAGCTCTCACTGGACGGCATCGCGATCCTGGTGCAGCGCCGTTTCGTCTTTATCAATCCGGCGGGGTGCGAGATGCTCGGCTGCCGGGCGCCGCAGGAGCTGATGGGGAGGCGGATGCGCGAGTTCCTGCAGCGGGAGTCGGAGGAGCTCTTCGAGGAGCAGATGGAGCATGCCGAGCAAAGCAGCAGCAGCGCCCCCTGGTTCGAGGAGCGGCTGTTGAGGAGCGACCGGACCGCGGTCGAGGTGGAGCTTGGGGTGAGCCGCTTCGTTTACCGGGGCGAGGAGGCGCTGCAGGTAATCTTCCGCGACATAACCGAGCGCAAGCTGGCCAAGGCGAGGCTGGAGAGTCTGGCCCATTACGATTCGCTTACCTCGCTGCCGAACCGGGTCCTCTTCTTCGACCGGCTGCAGCACGCGGTCACCGAGGCGAAGCGCTACCGGCACGCCCTTGGCCTGATGTTTCTCGACCTGGACCGCTTCAAGCAGATCAACGATACCTTCGGCCACGCAGCCGGGGATGCGGTGCTGGTCGAGGCGGGGCGAAGGCTCAAGGAGTGCGTGCGCGGCTGCGACATGGTGGCGCGTATGGGAGGGGACGAGTTCACCATCATCCTCAGCAAGCTGGCGGAAGAGGCGGATGCGGCGGTGGTGGCCGAGCGGATCATCGAGGCCTTCTCGCACCCCTTCGCCATCGATGCTGCGATCGCCTCCATAGGCGTGAGCATCGGCATCTGCGTCTATCCTACCTACGACACCGATCTGGACGGCATGGTGCGGCGCGCGGACCTCGCCCTGTACCGGGCCAAGGAGGATGGCAGGAACCGTTACTGCTTCTACACCGAAGAGCTGCAGCTAAGGGAGACGGGGTGAGGGTGAGGGACCGGGGATGCTGGAACGTTGTCGGAAACGGCGTCCTCGGCGGAATAAAAAACTCCCTCCCCCCTGCCCCCACTGCCATTAAGTTAAGCTCCTACTGCTCGCTCCCCCTCCCTTGATGGGAGGGGGTGGGGGGGAGGGTGAGGCTTCTGCGAGCTTTTCACCCTCTCCCCGGCCCTCTCCCATCAAGGGAGAGGGGGCTTGTGCAGCGTGCGGGAAATCAGCATTGATCTTAACTTAATGGCAGTGCCGTCAAGGGGAGGGAGGTGATGGGGTGACCGGGGGAGCTAGAGCCTGAGGCTCTCCACCGCAGCCTCGTCGAGGCGGTTCACGGTGGTCATCTCCAGTTCGCAGCCGTCGCGATAAACGGCGAGCTTCGCCTCGGCTCCGGCTTCGGCCTTGGCATAGCGCAGCAGGATCTGGCCGGCACGTGCGATCAGCTCGTCCGAGCTCTCGCCCATGACCGCCGCCAGCGGACTGGGGCCGCCGCTCCAGCGCAGGGTCGCCTCCCCCGGCTGGACCGCCTGCTCCAGCAGCTGGTTCTCAGCGTCGTTTCTGCCGATGATCACCTTGGTCCGCTCGCCGATCCTGAAGTGCCTCCCCAGCTTCAAAAGCCTGAAGTCCCTGAGGTTCAGCTCATCGGAGTGATCGAAGACGTCGCGCACCTTGCCGACGAAGGAGGGGTCGGTCAGCAGGCAGCCGCCGGCCGGGCAGGGATAGTTCTTCACGTCCAGCTCCGCCGCCAGCTCGAACTGTTCCTTCCTGGAGCGTCCCTGGATCGAGAGGAGTTTCTCCCGGTCCACCCACCCCTCCAGCTCGGGGATGGTCGGCTTGAAATGCTTTGCCGAGAGCGGGCGCAGCAGCAGTCCCTCCAGGCCGCTCTCCTTCTCTATCACGCGCAGCGTGTCGCGGCGCTGGCTCATCGGCCGCTGTCCCAGCACCTCGCCGGTGAAGACGAAATCGGCGCCGCTCTCCAGCATGTACTCCTTGGCCTTTTTCAGCAGGAAGATGCGGCAGTCGATGCAGGGGTTCATCCCCTTGCCGTAGCCGTGCTTCGGGTTTCTCAAGATATCGAGGTAGTCGAGACCCTTGTTCATCACCTTGATGGGGATGTTGAACTCTTCGGCCACCCGGACCGCCTCCGACTTGCAGCCGGCGTTCTTGCCGGTGCAGGTGCAAAAGGGGGAGGTGAAGTTGAGCGCCTGGACCGTTATCCCCTGGTCGAGGAGCACCTTTACGGCTAGTGTGGAATCGAGTCCCCCCGACAAAAGGGCGATCGCTTTTCGTTGCATGCATTCTCCTGTTTAGAAGCAATTGACAACTGGTGAAGCAATTGACAATTGACGATTGACGATTGACGGCTGGTTGATGCGTCGGTCCCGGGTCGGCTCGGGCGTCGCGGTTTGGCGCCGGACGATTGGGCGCCGGTCCGAACGCTAAACCTTGCCATTGTCAATTGTCCATTGTCAACTGTCAATTGAATTGCGCCGGTCCGAACGCTAAAGCTTGCCATTGTCAATTGTCCATTGTCAACTGTCAATTGAATTTAAAGTTGTCGGTGCCGGCTTTTTCGGGTACATTTCCCGTGGTGCACGGGCCGTCTGCAAAACCTCGGAGGTGAAGTACATGAACGGGCTGGTCAAGGAAGGATCCATCGGATCGATCCTCTTCAAATCGCAGATCATCACGGAGCATGAGCTCAGGGCGGCCCTGGAGGCGCAGAAGGTTTCGGGGTGCCGGGTCGGCGAGGCGCTGGTCCGCCTCGGTGTGGTCACCCAGGAGGATATCGACTGGGCGCTCTCCAACCAGCTGAACATCCCCTACGTCCGCCTCAAGAAGGAGAACGTCGACCCCGCGGCTGTGGCCCTGGTTCCGGGGCAGCTCGCCAGGCGCTACAACCTGTTTCCGCTCTTTCTCTCCGGCAGCGAACTCTCGGTCGCCATGGCCGACCCGCTGAACCAGGAAGCCATCGATGCGCTGGGCAAGGCCACCGGCTGCCAGGTCTCCATCTCGGTGGGACTGATCCGGGAGATCCGGGAGATGCATGATCTGATCTACGGCCCGGACCAGAGCACCCCCGAGCTAGGCTTCAGCTCGGCAGATTTCCCCGCCAAGGTGCTTGAGGCGATCAACGCGGACCTCTCGGGCGCCACCCTTTTGAACCATCTGCTTTTGCGCATGGTGAAGCAGAAGTTCGCCAGCCTCGCGCTGCAGCCGCTGGGTGACGTCGTTTGCGTCCTGGCGCGCGCCGACGGCAGGACGGCGGAGATCGGGCGGCTCCCCGTCACCTATTACGGCGCGTTGACCGAGAGGATACGCAAACTGGCGCGGGCGGTCCCTGCCGGGGGGCTCTCCGCCAGCGGCGTGCTGACCTTTTTATGGCAGGGGAAGCGGATACCGTTCCGGACCTTGATGATCGGGGGGTGCGGCGGCGACTACGTGACCCTCAAGCGGCAGATATCCCCGCCGCGGCTCTCTGAGCTGGCGGACCTGGGGCTCCCGGCCTCCAAGGGGGCGGAGCTGCGGGCCCTGACCGGCGAACGCGAGGGGCTGATCCTCTTTTCGGGGCGGGATCCCGAGGAGAGGTCCCGGCTCATGGACCTGTTCCTGGATGCCTGTGACAGTTCCGGCAAGAACGTGCTGCTTTTGGGCGAGCGGCTGGGGCGCGGCAGCAAGCGCTTTCCCCGCCTGCCGGTTTGCCGCGACGGGGTCGACGACACCGCTTCCATCGTGTCGGCCGCCCTGGAACACGACCCGGATACCCTGGTGGTCGAGGACGTGACCGAGGTGGCCTCCTTCATCGCCGCAAGCAAGGCCGTCCTGCGCGGCAAGCTCGTGGTGGCCGGCCTTTCGCACGGCAACAAGGCGGGGGTGCTGAAGCAGCTTCTTTACCTCAGGCAGAAGAACTTCCTGATCCCGACCCATGTCAAGGGGGTGGTCTCCTGCAAGTGCGTGCTGATTCTCTGCCCGGCCTGCAAGGAGCGCTATACGCCCCCCCCCGAGGAGCTCGCGGCCCTGAGGCTCCCGATCAGCCAGAGGGAGTACTTCCGTCCCAACGGCTGCCCCGCCTGCGACCATTCCGGCTACAGCGGCACGCGCTACCTGCTCGACGTGATCCGCTTCGACAAGGTGATCCTGGAGGCGTTCGAGATGATCTGCAAGAGCACCGAGATCATCAGCTTCATGAAAGACAACGGTTACCGCGGCATCACCGAGGAGGGGACTGAACTCCTGGAGCGGGGCGAGATCTCCCCGGGTGAGTACGTGGCTTCCATAATACTGTGACGGAGATGAGACATGGCAAGGATTGACGCACTGTTCAAGCTGATGAGCGACCGTGGGGCTTCGGACCTGCACCTTTCCACCGGCGCGCCGCCGATATTCCGGATGCGCGGCGAGATGGAACGGCAGAATTTCAAGGTCCTGGTGCACGAGGAGCTGAAGGCGATACTTTTCGAGATACTGACGCAGAAGCAGCGCGACATCTTCGACGAGAGGCACGATCTGGACTTCGCCTATTCGGTGCCGGGGCTGGCCCGTTTCCGCGGCAACATGATGATGCAGCACCGGGGCATTTCCGCGGTGTTCCGGATCATCCCGAGCAAGATCATGTCCGCCGACGACCTGGGACTTCCGGAAGGGGTGAGAAAGCTCACCATGATGAAGAAGGGGCTGGTACTGGTGACGGGGCCTACCGGCAGCGGCAAGTCCACGACCCTCGCCGCGATGATAGACCTGATCAACAGCACGCGCCCGGAACATATCCTGACCCTTGAGGACCCGCTCGAGTTCATCCACGAGAACAAGATGTCGCTCTTCAACCAGCGCCAGATCGGGGAACATTCCGACAGCTTCGCCTCGGCGCTGCGTGCGGCACTGCGCGAGGATCCCGACGTGATCCTGGTGGGCGAGATGCGCGACCTGGAGACCATCGAGCTGGCCATGAGCGCCGCCGAAACCGGGCACCTCGTGTTCGGAACGCTGCACACCAGCTCCGCTGCCAAGACCGTGGACCGGATCATCGACGTCTTTCCCAAGAACTCCCAGGAGCAGGTGCGCGCCGTCCTCTCGGAGGCGCTTCGCGGCGTGATCTGCCAGCAGCTGCTGAGGACGGCGGACGGCAAGGGGAGGGTGGCGGCGCTGGAGATCATGGTGGGAACCCCCGCCATCGGCAACCTGATCCGCGAGGCCAAGACCTTCCAGATTCCCTCCATCATGCAGACCGGGAGGAAGGACGGCATGCAGCTTATGGACCAGCACATCCTCGACCTTTTGAAGACCAAGCAGGTCTCGCCCGAGGAGGCATACCGCTGCTGCAACGACAAGAGGCAGTTCGAGCAGTACCTCACGGCTGAGGACGAGGGCTAGGGGATGCCGAAGCTGATTACCCGTCGGGTTCGCAGCCCACGTTCCTCCCCCATCCCCGCCCCAGCCCTCCCCTTGAAGGGGAGGGGGTTTCTTCGGACGTGACATGCCCTCCTTTGGAGGGGGGTTCTTCGGACGTGACATGAAAAGGCCCTCCTTTGGAGGGCCTTTATGCGTGCTGCGTCTGCCGGAGTGCGGATCGGGGCTAATAACGAAAGGCCAGCTAACCCAGAAGGGCCAGCTAACCGAGAAAGGCCAGCAGTTCGCGGTTCACCTCTTCGGCGTGGGTCCAGTTCAGCCCGTGGGGAGCCCCCGCCAGCACCATCATCCGGCTTCCCTTGACCGCCTCATGGGTACGGCTTCCCGTGGCGGCAAAGGGGAGGATCTTGTCGTTGTCGCCGTGAATGACCAGGGTTGGCAACTCTATCCGGATCAGATCGTCGCGGAAATCGGTCATCCACGCCTTGACGCAGTCGAGCGTCCCCTTGGGCGAGGCCGCCGCGGCGATGTTCCAACTGAGCCGAACCACCTCGTCGCTCACCTTTTTGCCTCCGAAAGCGTGCAGGTTGTAGAAGTTCGACAGAAAGCTGGTGAGAAATGCCGGCCGATCCGCGGTTATCGCCTGCCTGATCCCCTCAAAGATGCTCCCCTCCACCCCCGCCGGGTTGTCCGCGCTCTTCAACAGATAAGGTGTGATCGCAGCCATGAAGACCGCTTTTTCCACGCGCTCGGTTCCGTAGCGCCCGAGGTAGCGGGCCACCTCGCCCCCTCCCATGGAGAAACCGACCAGGGTCGCGTCACGCAGATGCAGCTTGGTCATGAGCTTGTGCAGATCATCGGCGAGGGTGTCGTAATCGTACCCCGTATAGGGTCTGCTGGAGTTGCCGAAACCTCTGCGGTCGTAGGTGATGACCCGATACCCGGCGTGAAGCAGAGCGGGCACCTGCTTTTCCCACGATGCGGAGCTGAGCGGCCAGCCGTGAATCAGCACAACCGGCTTGCCGGTACCGTGATCCTCGTAGTAGATATTGATGTCACATGAGTTTTCCTTTCCGACGTTGATGTAATTCATCGAGAATCTCCTTTTGCCTGGAGGGGTCTGCCGTTAAGACGAGCGCAGTTAATCAGATACAACATTTTCATGGCAAGTCAATGCGGGCGCAGGAGCGGAAGTTCAATCGGACCACGAGGAGAAATTTTGTTGCCGACTGCGCCGAAGCGTTGTATGTAGGAGACGCGCGCATAGAGGCGCGGGCAATGGGGCTTTACAGAGGAGGCACCGTGAAATTCCCGATTTCTGAACAGATACTCCGGGTCCACCCGCCACCGATATCCGAGGTGAAGGGATGGCTCGCCGAGGCGGAGCCGGGGCTTCCCCTGATCGATCTCTGTCAGGCGGTGCCGGATTATCCTCCGCCCAAGGAACTGGTCGACCATCTGGCGCAGGTGATGGCTGACCCGCAGACCTCACGCTACAGCCCCGACGAGGGGCTGCCCGAGGTGCGCGAGGCGGTCTGCGCGGGGTATGGCAGCCTCTACGGCGCCTGCATCAACCCGCGGCAGATCTGTCTCACGGTCGGCGCCAGCCAGGCCTTCTGGCTCGCCATGGTGACCCTGTGCCGGGCAGGCGACGAGGTCGTCGTGCAACTGCCGGCCTATTTCGACCACCCGATGGCTCTGGAAATGCTGGGCATCCGCTGCGTCTACGCCCCCTTCGATGCAGCGACCGGCGGGGTTCCCAGCCCGGCAGCCCTTTCCCGGTTGATTACCGCAAGAACCAGGGCCATCCTCCTGGTCACCCCGAGCAATCCTACCGGTGCGGTCATCCCGCCGGAAACCGTGCGTGAACTCTACCAGTTGGCCGCCCGGCGCAACATCGCCCTGGTGCTCGACGAGACCTACAACAGCTTCATCACCGGCGGCGTTCGCCCCCACGACCTCTTCGCCGAAGCCAGCTGGGGCGAACATCTGGTGCAGATCGCATCCTTCGGCAAGACCTTTGCCCTTACCGGCTACCGGGCCGGGATGCTGGCGGCGTCGGAGGAGTTCGTGAGCCATGCGCTGAAGGCCCAGGATACCATGGCGGTCTGTCAGCCGCGCATCACCCAGCACGCCATCAAGTACGGCATGGAACATCTGGGTGAATGGGTGGCGGGAAACCGGATCATGATGGAGCGCCGGCACGACATATTCAAGGAGGAGTTCAGCCGGCCCGGAAACCCGTTCCGCCTGGTAACCAGCGGGCCGTTCTTCGGCTGGGTCCGGCATCCCTTCGCCGGGTCCGCCGGCCGGCAGACCAGCCGAAGCCTCAGCGAAGGCCGGCAAACAAGCCGAAGCCTCAGCGAAGGCCGGCAAACAAGCCGAAGCCTCAGCGAAGGCCGGCAAACAAGCCGAAGCCTCAGCGAAGGCCGGCACGTCAGCCGAAGCTTAAGCGAAGGCCGGGAGGTGGCCCGGCGCCTGGTGCTGGAGTCCGGCATACTGCTGCTTCCCGGAGAGGTGTTCGGGCCCGGATTGGCAGGTTACCTGCGGCTTGCCTTTGGCAACATCCGCGAGGAGAGCATCCCGGAGGCGGTGGCGCGGTTCAGGGAGTTTCCCGTGCCGTGAGGAAGTTTGGCGGTGCGGTCCGGGCGACCGGCCGGTCGCCCCGGACTCCCTCATGGCCACGGCTGGAAGCTTGTTCATCCAACTGGTCATATGGTAAACTAATATTATTAGGAGGTTACCATTATGACAACGTTAGTGCTCGTAATACTGGCGATCATAACCACCATTCTGACCCTATGGTTTGTGGTGATTCCTGCCGGCGTACTGGTAGGTTCCTTCGCCGCGTTTCGCCATGGCGGCTGGAAAGGTTGGAGGAGACATTAGCACCCCTTACCCTCTTGTTGACTCCTTCGCCGTAGCGGAAGGCGATCGGAAGCGGAGCGGAATTAAAAAGGCCCTTGGCAAATTGCCAAGGGCCTTTTCTGGTCTGGTCGAGTGAGAGGAGTAGGCCTCCTGCTCCCCGAGCCGACGCACTGGCAGTTGGCACGATCCGGGATGTAGGTCACTATCAAATACCCTTGAATTCCCTGCCGGCAGCGGTATAGTTGGAAAGTTCCTATGTTGGGAGGAGTTTTGTGCGTATAATCAGGTACTTAAGGCTGGGGCCGCAGTCGGGTGAGCGCGGACGGTCCCCAGCCACAGGAGGAAGCGATGGGAACATCCAGGTACGACACCCGAAGCATGAGCAGCAGCCGTGGAACAGGGAACAGGTTGTCCGGATTGGCAGCAGCGCTCCTTTTATTTGCCGTTGTCTTCGCTGCTTTCGCATCACCTGCCTGCGCCGTCTATCCGCAGGTGTCGGCAGGTCAGTACCACACCCTGGTCCTGCGCTCCGACGGGACGGTATGGGCCTGGGGGGACAACGGGGAGGGCCAGCTCGGCAGGGAACCGTTTCTACCCAGCGCCACTCCCGTGCAGGTACCGATGCTCTCCGGGGTGACTGCGGTATCGGCCGGAGCGCGGCACAACCTGGTCCTGAAAAGTGACGGGACGGTCTGGGCCTGGGGGGGCAACTTCGCCGGTGAACTCGGCATCGACAGCGGTACCGACAGGTCCGACATCCCCCTGCGGGTGGGGGCGCTCACCCAGGTGACCAGGGTTTCAGCCGGACGATACTTCGGCATGGCCCTCAAAAGCAACGGCACCGTCTGGGCCTGGGGCTGGAACTACTTCGGCCAGTTGGGCAACGACAGTACAACCGACAGCGTTGCACCCGTGCAGGTGACGGGGCTTACCGGGGTTGTCGCGATTGCCGCAGGAATGCAGCACAGCTTGGCTCTCAAAAGCGACGGTACCGTCTGGGCCTGGGGGGGCGGGATCCTCGGTAACGGCACGACGACCGGCAGCAAGGTCCCGGTCCAGGTGTCGGGGCTTACCAGCGTCACCCGCATCGCCGCAGGAGAGGAGCACAGCCTCGCCGTTAAAAGCGACGGAAGCGCCTGGAGTTGGGGCGGGAATGGCAGGGGGCAGTTGGGTGACGGCACGACGACCGCCAGCCTCACTCCGGTGCAGGTGCCAGGGCTCGGCGGGGTTGCCGGCATCACTGCCGCCGGCGGCTACTCCATCGCCCTGAAAACCGACGGGACGGTCTGGAGCTGGGGCTTCAACAACCTCGGGTGGCTCGGCACCGGTAACACCACCAGCAGCCCTGTGCCGCTTCAGGTGTCCGGGCTGCCGGAGATACTCAACGTGTCCGCTGGAGAGAGCCACGTCGTGGCGCAGGGAAGGGACGGGTCGGTCTGGGGGTGGGGTGAAAACCGGTTCGGCGAGTTCGGAAACGGCAGCTACGATTACAGCGCGACGCCGGTACAGATCACAGGACTGCCACCGGTAGCGGCCGTGGCGGCTGGCGCTGCCAACTGCTTCACCCTGAACAAGGACACCTCGGTGTCGGCCTGGGGAGGCAACATCGTAGGCCAGTTGGGAAACGGCAACAATAGCGGCAGCATCTCGCCACTCCGGGTGCCGGGGTTCTACGGGGTGACATCCCTCAGCCCGGGTTTCGGCCACGTGGCGGCCCTGAAGAGCGACCGCACCGTCTGGACCTGGGGAGTCAACAGGGAGGGGCAGTTGGGCAACGGCAGCGTCTTCGAAAGCAGCAGCACCCCCCTCCAGGTGCCGGGTCTCGGGGGGGTTGCCGCCATTTCCGCCGGATATGACCATACCGTGGTGCGCAAAAGCGACGGAACCGTGTGGGCCTGGGGAGACGACAGCTCCGGTGAACTCGGTAACGGTCCCGGCAGCTCGTACAGCGCGGTACCGCTGGAGGTGTCGGCCCTGCCCACGGTCAGCACGGTTGCTGCGGGGTCGCATGCCAGCTTCGCGCAAGACGAGGACGGCCAGTTGTGGGGGTGGGGCAGCCACAACTTCGGCAACATCGAAAGCGACATCCCCACCAGGCTTTTGGGGGTAAGCGGTGTGACCGCTGTCGGATCAGGACCCGACTTCACCCTGCTGCTGAAACCGGATGGGACGGTATGGGCCTGGGGGGATAATGTCTTCGGCGAGCTCGGCAACGGCACCAATGACATCAGCTATACCCCGCTGCAGGTACCGGGGCTCGCCGGGATTGTCGACCTGCAGGCAGGGGGCTGGTTCAGCCTGGCCCTGAAGGCGGACGGGACGGTATGGGCCTGGGGACTCAACAACTACGGCCAGCTGGGTGACGGCACCACCCTCGACAGCCCGCTTCCGGTGCCGGTCCAGGGGCTCACCGACGTGATCGCCATCTCGGCCGGCCAGGCAACCTCGCTTGCCCTGAAGGCTGACGGGACCGTGTGGGGATGGGGGAAAAACAGCGAGGCCCAGCTCGCCTACAACCCCGGGTGGTCACCCGTGAAGTCGCTTATGGACGTGGGGGTCATAGAGTACGCCATGAGCGGGACGGTGAGGTCCGGAAGCGCGACAGGCCCTGGACTCCCCGGTGTGACGGTCTCCATTGCCGGCAAGAGCGTTACCACGAGCAGCACAGGGACCTTCAGCATCACCGCCATCCCTCCAGGATCCTACACCCTCACCATTTCCAAGTTCGGTTATATCAAAAAGGCCTACGGCAGCTATCTCGTCGACAGAAACAGAAGCGGAATGATCTTATATCTGGTTCAGGCGCCGGTGTACAACATGAGCGGTACCGTGCGCGCGGGGAGCAGCAGCGGCCCCGGCCTTCCCGGCGCCGTCGTCACGATCGCCGGCCAGTCGGTCACGACAACCAGCACCGGGACCTTCAACATCTCCGGCATTCCGTCCGGGAGCTACCCCCTCACCATCTCAAAATCCGGTTACCTCACCAAGACCTACGCCGTCTACGCCGTCAACAGCAGCACCAACAGAATCGGGGTCGTTTTCTACCTTACCCCGGTGCCGACCTACTCCCTGGCCGGCACCGTGCGCGACGGAAGCAGCCGCGGCCCCGTGCTTCCCGGCGCCCTCGTTTCGATCGCCGGCCGGTCCGCGACGACCACCGGCACCGGGAGCTTCAGCGTCTCAGGAATCCCGCAGGGGACCTACACCATCACCATTTCCAAAGCCGGGTATGTCACCAAGAGCTACAGCGGCTACACGGTCAACAGCAACTGGAGCGGCCTCCTGTTTTACCTGGCTCCGGTGCCTAGGTACCTCATCAGCGGAGTCGTCCTCACCGGGAGCAGCAGCGGCGCGCCGCTCGCCGGGGCGGCCGTCTCCATCGCCGGGATGACCGCTACCACCAGCCTCACCGGGGCCTTCCACATCTACGGCATCCCGGCCGGGACCTACACCCTGAGCATCAGCAAGAGCGGGTATGCCACCAAGTCCTATGCAGGATACCTCGTCAACAGCAACAAGAGCGGGTTGGTCTTCTTCCTCCTGCCGACCTACTCCGTGAGCGGCACGGTGCGCGCAGAAAACGGCACCGGTCCGCTGTTGGCAGGGGTGACCGTCACCATCGCAAACTTCACGGCCACGACCAACAGCGCCGGTGCGTTCAGCTTTTCCGCCATCCCGGCCGGGACCCACACGATTACCCTCAGGAAGGAGGGGTATGAAACGGTGGTCGCCACAGGCTTGGTCGTGAATGGCAACCGGAGCGGACTGCCGTTCTACATGCACCAGATGGTCTCTTTCCTGCGAGACAAAGAGGGGGGCCGCGGGTGGGCGGTGGCAGGGAATCCCGTTGCGGCAGGGAGGCGGTTCGAGACAGGCGTGACTGCGACCTGACCGGGCAGATCGGCAAAGAACGGGGCGCAGATCGGAGCAGACAAAGCCCGGGACGGCGGCGCGAGAAGGCCGACGGCAGAGGCAGCCAGGGGCGGGGGGGCGTGCGACAGGGGGAGCGTCGGGGAGCGACTCTCTCTTTGGCTGTGCAAGGTGAGTTGTCGCAGGCTGTAGCGGTAAAACAACAAAGGCCCCTGGCTGCTTGCCAAGGGCCTTTTCCCATATGGTCGGAATGAGAGGATGCGAAGCTCCGGCTCCCGTGCTCCCGACGCTCGTGCAGCAGCGAAACCGGCGCTGCCATCTGCGGAGTCGATCCGACAGCGACCTTTTCGGCTTTACCTCAGCATCAGACGATCAACCCTTACTGTGCCATCTCGAATCAGCAGTCGCCCCTTTACCGCCGTGCGGCCCGAGTTCAGGCCAAAGCCGGCGTCGTATCCGCCCATGAATAAGATACGGATGTTCCGACCCAGGATCAGTTCGGGATTTTCGAATAAGATTGCCCGTGCCTGGATGACTGCGTTGTCTGCGGCTTCGGCGTACGCGGCGGAAAACAGGCGGTAGCTTGCTCCCCCCAATATCCTCAGCCGCGGAGCGGTGTTAAAGGTTGCCGTCACCGTTTTACTGCTCTCCATGGAAAGCTCACAAGTGTTGCCGGTAGCGATGCATGCGCCGCTCCAACCGCCCGTGAGGGAGTTGGCATCCGGGGTTGCCGTCAGGGTCACCATAGTGTTCTCCATAAACTCCGCCGACGAACAAGTTGTCCCGCTAACGCAGGACATGCTGCCGTTAACCGAGCCCGCCCCTGTTCCGGCCAAGGTGAGACTTAAGGTATAGGAGGCAATCGGAGTGACACTGGCTGAAGGCGCTGAGGCCGCACCCGCTCCAGCAGAGTTGAATGCCTTTACCGTGAAGGTGTATGCGGTGCCGTTGGTCAGCCCGGTGACTGTGATCGGGCTGGCAGTGCCCGCCGTTATGAGGTTGCCTGGATCAGAGGTTACAGTAAAAGAAGTGATGCTACCGCCGCCGTCGGCTGCCGGGGCGGTGAAGGAAACCGTTGCCAGGGCATTGCCTGCTATCCCTGAAACCCCTGTGGGTGCGCCGGGAACGGTAACCGTGTCGATTACATATTCCTGGCTCGCCGCGCCGCTCGCATTGCCATTAGGATCTACGGCGTAGTACTTCAGCGTCGTGCTAGCGGTAATGGTGAGTTGCCCCGTGGTGCTGAAGCTGTGCCGGGTGGCGCTGGTCGTAGGGTCGGAGCCGTCGGTGGTATAGTAGGTCGTGGCCGGCTCGTTGGCGGAAAGGGTGACGGCCCGGGCCGAGATGTAGCTGCCGCCAGACGGCGAAGCGGTCACAACAGGGATGATGCTTTCAATAACCTTCCTGATGCGGTTGCCGTCGGCGAGGTAGAGGTTCCCGGCGCTGTCCACGGCCACGTTGTGGGCATAATACAGGCTCGCCGAGGTCGCCGCGATGTTGTCACCGGAATAGCCCCACGAACCGCTCCCCGCCACTGTGGTTATGATCCCGGTCCCGGCGTCTACCTTGCGGATACGGGAATTGTAATAATCGGCGATATAGAGGTTCCCGCCGCTATCAACGGCAATGTCCCAAGGGCGATTTAAGCTAGCGGCGATCGCCGCTCCGTTGTCACCTGAATATGAAAGCCTCCCGTTCCCCGCCGCGGTGGTTATGACCCCTGTACTGGCAGTCACCTTCCGGATACGGTTATCTGTCGGATCGGCGATATAGAGGTTCCCGCCGCTGTCCACGGCTACGCCGTAGGGCTGAGATAAGCTCGCCTCGGTTGCCGAGCCGTTGTCACCGGAATATTGTTTTGTCCCGTTCCCCGCGACTGTGGTGATGATCCCCGAACTGGCAGTCACCTTGCGGATGCGGTAATTTGCCGTATCCGCGATGTATAGGTTCCCGGCGCTGTCAACGGCTACACCATGTGGATAGGCCAAGCTCGCCTCGGTTGCCGCGACGTTGTCGCCGGAAAATCCGGACGTACCGTTCCCTGCCACTGTGGTGATGATCCCGGTACCGGCGTCCACCTTGCGGATACGGTGATTGGATCTGTCGGCTATGTAGAGGTTCCCGGCTCTGTCCACGGCTAAGCCATCGGGATAGTTCAGTCCCGACGCGGTTGCCGCGACATTGTCGCCGGAAAATCCTCGAGTTCCGTTCCCTGCCACCGTTGTGATAATCCCAGTCACGGCGTCCACCTTCCGGATGGCCGGATCAAGTTCCGAATCGGCGATGTAGAGGTTCCCGGTCTGATCCACTGCCACGCCCCGGGGAGAGCTCAGAGCCGCCGCAGTTGCCAGGCCGTTATCGCCCCATTTCCCGTTCCCGGCCAGCGTTGTGATAATCCCGGTACCGGCGGTCACCTTCCTGAGACGGTCATTGTTCGAATCGGAGATGTAGAGGTTGCCGGAGCTGTCAACGGCTACGCCTGAGGGATAACTCAGGCTCGCCCCGGTCGCCGGTCCGTTGTCGCCGGAATATCCTCGAGCCAGGTTCCCCGCGACGGTGGTGATAATCCCGGTCCCGGCGTCCACCTTCCGGATGCGGTTATTTTCTAAATCGGAGATGTAGAGGTTGCCGGCGCTGTCCACGGCCAAGCCTGAGGGATAATCCAGGCTCGCCCCGGTCGCCGGTCCGTTGTCGCCGGAATATCCTGGAGCCCCGCTTCCCGCGACGGTGGTGATGATCCCTGTCTCGATGGCCACCTTCCGGACCACATGTTTGGTATACTCGGCGATGTAGAGGTTGCCGGCGCTGTCCACGGCTACGCTCCGGGGATTATTCAGGCTCGTTGCGGTTGCTACGCCGGTGCCGCCGGGATCTCCTTGAATTCCGTTCCCCGCGACGGTGGTGATGATCCCAGTTCCGGCGGTTACCTTCCGGATGCGGTAATTTCCCGTTTCGGCTATGTACAGGTTCCCTTCGCTGTCCACGGCCACGCCGTAGGGATTATTCAGGCTCGCATCGGTTGCCGCACTGTTGTCGCCGGAAAATCCTTGAGTTCCGTTCCCCGCCACGGTGGTCATAATCCCAGTACTGCCGTCCACCTTCCTTATACGTTGGCTACCCCATTCAGCTATATAGAGGTTCCCGGCGCTGTCCACGGCTACGGCTGAGGTATAACTTAGGCTAGCCGCGGTCGCTGCGACGTTCTCATTGGGATCTCCTACCTTCCCGCCCCCTGCCACGGTGGTCATGACCCCAGTCTCAGCGGACACCTTCCGGACCAGGCTGCCTGTCAAAATATAGATGTTTCCGGCGCTGTCCACGGCGACGGCTTTGGGGTTATACAGGGAGGTTACGCCGGCTCCTCCACCTGCAATCGTGACAATGTCACCAGGGGAGGCGTGCCCTATATCAGGAGCCAGCCCGAGTAATATGGCGCAAATCAGAGTAATTACTGTACGTAATCCTTTCATAATCCGGATCCCTCCCGTTCAGTGCAATAATGCTGGCAGTTCAAGTAAGCATAAAAGCGCTTTTATATTCAAATAAATTTTTCTCACATAAGGGTTGCAGCGTTCACCTTGTTTGAAATTTCCCGCAGTGAGGCTGAATTGGTTTATTTGCCGGCCTTATCCTTGAATGCGCTGGATTTTACCGGGCATATGGAAGGGATACAACAATAAAGATGGCAGGGGGATGTTTTTAGACTTTTTTCGCTCCCATGTCGTTGGCCGATTTCAAAGGGTACCCCGTCATCGACCCTCAACTCGACCCAAGTCAGAACGGATATCCATCACGGGAGAGCAAATGCCGATGCGTGCCACCGGCCTGGTTTCCAAATGTTTGCGCGGAAGCACTATGGGAAGGGTACCCGGAAAAGGATTCGAGAGACCGGAGCAGCGAGTCCGGGAGTCGTGCCATCGGCGGAGGAGGACTATTCCCGCGAACTGTCGGTGGAGAAGCAAACGTAACAGGTTGGGATCGTCGGGGGGATGGGGGGCGGAAATGAAAACATCCGAGGTGAGGAAAGGAATATTCTTCGCGGACCGGAGCCCCACAAAAAAAGGCCACTGATTTTTGTCAGGGCCTTTTCTAATATGGTCGGAATGAGAGGATTCGAACCTCCGGCCCCCTGCTCCCGAAGCAGGTGCAGTAGCAATTCCGGACCTCGCAACGATCGTTTTCAGACAACCCTGATTTCGACTTTGCCGTTGACAGCCTGAGCATACCGTTTCAGCGACCTAAGGCTAGGCAAAGGATGCCCGGATTCAAGGCGCGCAACGACAGACTGTGTTGTGCCCATGCGTTTTGCAACCTCATCCTGGGTCAGATGTGCCTTTTTCCGGGCTTCGATGAGCTGTGAGGCAAGTGCGAACTCGTCCTCAAGTTCGACAAATTCAACTCGAAATTCTTCGTCTTTCAAGAGTTCCTCTTTCACTTCCGACATTTTCCTACCCATGTTCAATCTCCTTCATCCGTGACAATGCCAGTGCAACTTCGCCCGGCGGTGTCTTTTGGGTCTTCTTCACAAATACCCGTAGAATAACGACTCGTCTGCCAACCACAGTAACATAGAGTGCCCGAGCAATCCCTGACATGCTTTTACCCCGGATCTCCCAGAGCTTATCCTGAAGATGACGAACATAAGGCATGCCTAAATTCTCAAGACCGTGGTACTCGATCAAATCCGCAATGCGCACCAAACGAGCCTGAAGATCCTTGGGAATGGAAAGGAACTCGGCTTCAACCGCATCATCCAAAAACGACCGTCCATACGCTTTTCATAAACATACTATAGCAAAAAAACGATAATTGCCAAGATGTTTATCCCCTGGAAAGGAGCAACCTGATACCTCCTGTGGCGAGTAAAGGAGCATAAGGGATGACGACGTATGGAAGAGAAGCTTCTGAATCTCGCCTTTTGCAAGCAGCGGCTCTCGGGCATCACCTCGCGGGATGTGGCCTCGCTGTGCTGCAAGGAGAAGGCGCGGACGGGCGCGACGACGGCGAACCACCTGCTGTCAACGCTCAAGCGGATGCTGGACCTTGCCGTCAAGTGGGAGCACCACGTGCGCCAGGGCGGTGAAGCGCTTGCAGTAGGAATAGAGCAGGATGAAGCCGAGTGCCACCGGTGAAAGGTAACGAACGTCCCCTTAGTTCCCCCCAACGGAAAAAGGCCCTCGGCGTGTGCCAAGGGCCTTTTCTAATATGGTCGGAATGAGAGGATTCGAACCTCCGGCCCCCTGCTCCCGAAGCAGGTGCACTGGCAAAATGCTCTGCCACCGCCCAAGAACGTTGACAGCTTGTAGCATATAATCTACAGTAGAGCATGGCTGATACGCCCTACAGACTCGAATATTTCCTTGACGACAAGGGGGAGGCACCGTTCACGCAATGGCTGTACTCGCTCCGTGACAAGGTGGCCGTGTACCGCATCCGCGCCCGGCTTGACCGTGTGGCGCTCGGCAATTTCGGGACGACAAAGCCCGTAGGCGAGGGGGTTTCGGAGTTGAAGATCGACCACGGCCCCGGCTATCGCGTGTACTACGCCATGACCGGAAAGACAGTGGTTTTGTTGCTCATCGGCGGTGACAAGTCAACACAACAGAAGGATATCGAGACGGCAAAGTCGTATTGGAAACGGCAGAGGGAGGGGTAGTCATGGCAAGAAAAACAGGCGATTATCATTCAGAACACATCCAATGGCTAAAAGACCCTGAAAATGCTGCAGGATATCTTAACGCAGTCATCGAGGAAGGTGATAAAGATGCGTTGCTTCTGGCGCTCCGTAATATCGCAGAGGCAGAAGGCGGCATGGCGGTTGTTGCAGAGAAGGCCCATGTGAAGAGGGAAAGCCTGTATCGCATGTTGTCTTCCCGTGGCAACCCTGCACTGTCGAACCTGCTTTCCATACTTCACGGCATGGGGCTAAAAATGACGATACAGCCTGAAAAGACGGTAACAACACCGTAGCGGCAAGCTGCATAAAGGGAATATTAAAACCGGGAACTCTGTGAGAGGGTCCCGGTTTTTACGTGGCGTTGTTCAAAAACAGCGGATTCCAGACTGGAAGTCAAAAAGTCAACTACGTTCCGCTAGCTTCTTCCCGACTCCGTAGACCGCTATGCCGATTTTTTCAGAAATTCTGCGAGCTCCTGCTTACTCCGCCTCAGCAATGCGATCTCTGATGGTGTCAGCATCCGGGGCGTCGGTGAGATACCGAGCCTCCGATTGAGTAAGGCAGTCGAAGGAGTAACCGACCGGAGAGACCGGAGGGTAATGGCCGAACGAAGTGTGGTTTCGGGACTGATTCCCGCGTGAGCCAATGTCATCCCTGGTGATGGGCAAAAGGCTGGCGGTCGGTCGTCAGGTGGTCTCCGAGGGGGAAGCAAAGTGCCAAGGTAGCGAAAGGGAGCTTTGCGTGGACCGGAGGGGGACCGGAACCCCACGGAAAAAGGCCTCTGATTTGTGTCAGGGGCCTTTCTCTATGATGGTCGGAATAAGAGGATTCGAACCTCCGGCCCCCTGCTCCCGAAGCAGGTGCAGTAGTGCGTCCCTCGGTCGAATGCAATTGCTCACCTCATTTCCACATATCCGCATCTACCTTTTCAAATGCCGACGTGGCATTCTCGAACTCGGTGAGGTCTTTCAAGCTCCAAGTGCCGGCTAGATGGTCCAGATCGTCGTAGATCACGATTCGTTTTTTCTTTTCGATACCAAGGGATTCCTTCAGAATCCTGAGCATGACGGTATTGACGCTAGTATCCTCACGACGAGCCTTTTCTTTCAGTGCTCCTGAGATAGCGTCATCTATGCCACGCAACGTCATAGTAGTCATTAATCTGTCTCCTCATTCATCGGATCGCCAAAAGAAGGCCACTGATGCTGCTAAAGTGTTCATCGTAGGTCGCCAGAGCAAGGCCGTGCTGCAGCGCAGAAGCAGCGAGCCACAGATCGTTGGACGGAATGGGGCGCCCTTTCTGTCTTAGCTCCGAAAATACCTGCGCGTAATATTCTGAAGTCTCGTCGTCAAGCGTAATTGTGTAAACCCTGGCCGAGTCGAGAAATTGATCAAGCTCGGTCCGGTTTTGTCGTTCTTTATTCCCGCAACGGAATCCGGCGAATAGCTCGCCAAGAATGACGGCATTGATGCCGATATATTCAACTCGCTTCAAAAGGTCGACAGCTTCAGTATCATTTCTTTTGAAGGCGGCGTAAAAATTGGTATCAATTATGATCCGCTTCACACGCTCTCCTATCCGAATTCTGACACCACTTGGTGCAGTCATTATGGTGGCATGATTTGAATCTGTCAAATAAAAATGTTGGGCCGAGGAATTTCACGAGAACGTGGAGGAAACGCCGGGTGAGTCTATGCGAGAGGTTGACGAGGCATGCCACATGGGGCGGAGGGGGGACGCTGGGAAAGCGCCGGTAAAAGCCGGCAAATGTGGCCAGGGGGACCGTAGCACCATGAAAAAGGCCTCTGGCGTGAGCCAAGGGCCTTTTCTAATATGGTCGGAATGAGAGGATTCGAACCTCCGGCCCCCTGCTCCCGAAGCAAGCGTACTAGTGGAATGCCCGTCGCGAGTGTCCTTTTTTCAGGTTGCAATGACCGAAATAATGACCTAAAATTGACTCCAAATAAATGTGGAGGTAAGCCGTGCAAACTATACATGCCACAACAACGGTCAGTATCAGCGACCTCAAGAAAAATCCTTCCGACATAATCAAGCGTTCACACGGTGCGCCGGTTGCGATCCTCAACCATAACCGCACCACAGCCTATCTGGTCCCTGCAGAAGCTTTTGAAGCTATGATGGAGCAGCTTGATGACCAATATCTCATCCAACTCGCCAAGGATCGCCAGCAGGAGCGCAGTATCAAGGTCTCGCTTGATGATCTATGAGCTAGAGTTCAAAGAGTCGGCTCTTAAGGAGTGGCGCAATTTAGATAACAGCATCAAAGAGCTGTTCAAAAAACGTCTAGCTGAGCGCATTGTCAAGCCACGTGTAGAATCTGCCCGCCTGGCCGGATTGCCTGATTGCTATAAGATCAAGCTCCGGGATGCAGGGTATCGTCTGGTCTACCAGGTTTTCGACGATGTGTTGCTCGTTTTGGTTATTGCCGTGGGCAAACGGGAAAACAATCTGGTCTATCGCAAAGCAAAAGAGCGGCTTTAGTTACGTGCCAGCCCAAGGGGACGCTCTGTGGCGACCTCTACCCGAAGGCAGGAGGAATTTTTTGTGCTGAGGGGGAGTTAAGCGGGGCGGGGGGGCAAAAGGTTCAAGGGGTTTCGTCGGAGACTGGGAGGCCCAGTACCGGAAAAGGACCGGAGAGACCGGAGCTATTCAGTCTAGGAAGCTTGCACTCGACGGAAAAGTCGCCTTCCTGTCGAGAAGGAAACGTGGCAAGCTTGGGGGTGGCAGGGTGGGGGCGAGGGGGCAGAAAATCAATATGACAAGGTAGCGTAAGGAAGGTTTTGCGTGGACCAGACGGGGACCGGAGCGGGAAATTAAAAAGGCCCTTGGCTGATGCCAAGGGCCTTTCTTAATATGGTCGGAATGAGAGGATTCGAACCTCCGGCCCCCTGCTCCCGAAGCAGGTGCGCTACCAGGCTGCGCTACATTCCGAGGTGATTTCTTCCGACGGGCCAGTCAGATGGAAAGATATAGCAACTTTCGCGGCAGATTGCAAGCAGAATACACATGCGGCAGCCGGTCCCTGTAACTTTTTCTGACAAGGCTCCCCTTGCCCCGTTACTCCGCTACTTGTCACTTTATTTCCTATCTCCTTATCTCCACCTTTGTTGACGATCTCTCATCAAGACTGAACGGAACCCGTGCAGAATCATGGTAGCGCTTCTATGCATGCCGCGCTGGTAGAGTCAGCCAGCAGAATTGATAGTCTCACTGGATAAACTGCTGCCTGTGCTGTCCTGCCACTGGTCCCCTGGCAACGCTACACGGAGAGGAAGGATCGAGGCTGCAAGCATTTGTTCTGCTAAGGCTCAAGTTTTATAGTAGTATGTCCGAGAAGGATCTGTAAGATAGGTTGGTGGCCACAACTTTGGCTCCGAGATTCAGTGTTATTGCCTACAGCAGGTGATCTCAAACCCGATTCAAGAACCATTGATCAAGTTCTCCCTGAAGCTGGGTCCCTACGTTCAAGGCCCGGATCGACAGTTATTGGGATACCTGGTTAGTACGAATCTCCCGTAAACTGCGCAAACACCCCCTCCCCCTTGATGGGGGAGGGTTGGGGAGAGGGTGAAAAGCCCGCATAAGCCTCACCCTCCCCCCGCCCCTCCCATCAAGGGAGGGGGGAAATCCAGGCGGGAGATTGGTACTAATCAGGTTGGGATATGAAGATTTCGTTATCCGTTATATCATGGGAAAACCGGAACTTGCAATAACCGTCCGATGGCATCGACGGCACCTACGCCACTGCATGGTCGCAGGGCCGGGGGGCGGTAAAGAGCGGCTTGGAGTGGGCTTCCAGGCTTAATGACTGTACGTGTGAGCGTTATGAATGAGAACGTGAGGGATGAGGTGGCGCGGGAAAGAGCCGAATTGGCGGCGCTGCGTGTGGAAAAGGAGATGCTTTCCTCACAGGTTAAAAGGCTGGTTCGCGCCGAGAGCAAGCTCTACGAATACCAGGAGCAGCTCGACATCCAGCTCAAGCAATACAAGGAACTGTACGAGCTCAACAAAAGGCTCGGCGCATCCCTCGAACTCCCCGCGATCTTCGAACAGGCAACCGCCTACATCATCAACAACCTGGGCTACGAGAGGGTCCTTTTCTTCCAGCAATCCGGCAGCGCGGGAGGCTTTGCCGTCTGTGCCAGCGACGGATACTACGATCCCCGGGAGCTGAGCGAGGTTTCCCGGCTTACCGTTTCCCGGTCGGACCCTCTCCTGGCGCCTCTGTTTCACGGGGCGGAGTACCTGATCTGCACGGAGAACTGCCGGCAGCCCGAGCTTTCCGCATTTCGCTCCAGGGTGCAGATGGACGAGTACCTGCTCCATCCCCTAGGCTCCCGTGAGCACCCGGTAGCTTTACTTGCGGTCGGGAACTCGGCGCCCAACGCCCAGCATTACAGCAGGGTAAGCGGCTCCGAGGGGGAACTGGTCGGCATCGGGAATCTCGTGGGGCTGCTCTCCTCTGCCATAGAGAATCAGATCCTCTACGCCGGGATGAAATCGATCCTGGAACAGGAGAGGGTTGCCGAGGCGAAATACCGCGGCATCTTCGAAAACGCGACCGAGGGGATCTTCCAAACCACCCCCCAGGGGAGGTTTCTCAGCTGCAACTCGGCCAGCGCGGCCATTCTCGGCTACGACACTCCCGAGGAAGCCATCGAGAGCGTGAGCGATATCTGGCAGCAGATCTGTGTCACTTCGCAGCGCCTCGGGGAGCTGATGGAAACGGTTCTGGGGGGGGGGACGGTGCAGAATTTCGAGGCGCAGTTCAGCCAGAAGGACGGCAGCAGGCGCTGGGTCCGGCTCAGCCTGCGCCCCTTCTTCACGGAAAACTCGGAACTGCTCCATATCGACGGCATCATCCAGGACATCACGGAGGGCAAGCGCAACGAGGAGTCGCTGATCAAGTTGTCGCAGGCGGTAGAACAGAGCCCGGTCACCATCGTCATCACCGACACAAAAGGCAACATCGAGTTCGTCAACCCGAAGTTCACCCACCTTACCGGCTACACCTATGAGGAGGCGCTCGGCAAAAACCCGCGCGTCCTGAAGTCGGAATTCAACTCGCCGGGACTCTACCGGGAGCTCTGGGATACCATCACGGCAGGAAAGGTGTGGGAGGGGGAGTTTCTCAACAAGAAGAAGAGCGGCGAACTCTTTGCCGAGCATGCCACCATCTCCCCGATCAGGAACAGGGATGGCGTAGTCACCCATTATCTGGCGATCAAGGAGGACATCACCGAGCGCAGGCAGCTGGAGGCCCAGTTGATACAGTCGCAGAAGATGGAGTCGATCGGACGCCTGGCCGGCGGGGTGGCCCACGATTTCAACAACATGCTGAGCGTGATCCTCGGCTGTGTGCAACTGGCGATGCTCAGGGTGTCGGAAGGGGAGAAGCTCTGGCAATATCTGGAACAGATCTCCAAGGCCGCCCAGCGCTCCAGTGACATCACCCGCCAACTCCTCGCCTTCTCCCGCAAGGAGATCATCTCCCCCAAGGAGGTGAACCTGAACGCCCAGATCATCGCGACCCAGGCCACCCTCGGGCGTCTGATCGGCGAGGATGTCAAGCTGAGCTTCAGGCCGGTCACCAATATCTGGAGCATCAAGGCGGATCCCTCCCAGCTGGATCAGATCCTGGTCAATCTGGCGGTCAATGCCCGCGACGCCATGGCCAATGGAGGAAGTATCGCCATAGAGACGGCAAATGTCCACATCGACCGGACCTACTGTCAGTACCATCTCGACTCAACGCCCGGAGACTACGTCCGGCTGGCGGTAAGCGACAGCGGCAGCGGCATGGACCGGCAAACCCTGACCCACATCTTCGAACCGTTCTTCACCACCAAGGAGGTCGGCAAGGGGACCGGACTCGGCCTGTCCACCGTGTACGGCATCGTCAGGCAGAACAACGGGTTCATCAACGTCTACAGCGAACCGGGGCACGGCACCACGTTTCAGATCTATTTCCCCAGGTGTTCGGGAACGGCGGAAATTGCCGAGGAGTTTATCGAGGCGGAGATTTCCGGTTCGGGAACCGTGCTGCTGGTCGAGGATGACCCCCTGGTACGCGAGATGGCGCGGCAGATGCTGGAAGAGATCGGCTACACGGTGATCGAGTCGGAGACCGCCGAGCAGGCGGTTGAGACCTGTGCCCGGGGGGAGGTGCAGATCGACGTGATCCTGACCGACGTGGTCATGCCGGGGATGAACGGCAAGGAGATGGTGGCCGTCATCGAGACCATGCGTCCCGGCATCAAGGTACTGTTCATGTCGGGATACACCTCCGATCTGGTGGCGCAGCGCGGAGTGGTGGATGCGGGGCGGCATTTCATCCAGAAGCCGTTCGATATGCACTCGCTAAGCGAGAAGATCAGGGACGCCCTGCTGGGGGACCAGCGATCGGCGCTGTAGCGCCCCCTATTGCCTGTTCATCCATGCCGCCGCGTCCTTGACCGAGTTCTGGTCGAACTTGAAGCGGAAGCGCAGAAAGGGACCCCGGGCCGTGTAATCGGCCGCGGAAAAATCCTTGTCGCTGAAGCCGACCAGGTTGTAACCGAGGCTGATCCAGGCGTTCTCCACCACGTTGACCCCCACCGAGGGCCCGGCACTGTAGGCATACTGGCCGGAGCCCCAGGCATGCATGATGCTCGCCCTGAAGCCCAAATCCCAGCTCTTTGTCAGGTCGTAGCGCCCTTCGAAGCCGATCAGATCGGTGTAGCCGCTGTAGTCGGCGTGGTCGATGGCCTCGAAGGCGTACTTGGCGCCGTACTGCAGGGAGAGTTGCAGCCTCTGGTACGGCTTGCAGTTCGCGATCAGGTTGTTGACGATGCGCCGGCTATCCATGTCGACCGTGGCCTCCCCCCCCCGGTCCTGCTCCAGGATCAGGTCGAGGCGGTCCAGCAGTATCCAGCGCTGGGCCACGGGGCGGTAGGCCAGTCCCAGGCGCAGCTCGCCGCTGCTTTTCTTCTCCCCTGACGCCGCGTCGGAGTGGTAGAACCGGAGACGGGAGGACCCCCCCCAGCCGGGCGCCAGCTCGCCCACCAGCGAGGTGAGCACCCCCCGCTTGTTCTCGGAATCGGCGATCCTGGTCTCGACGCGGCTGCTGGCGCTCCACATCTTCTCCTGATAGCTCGCGCCGAGGGAGAGCGCGGTGAAATCCTCGCTGCTCCCCACGGCGGGAGCCGCGTTGGCGTTGACGCTGTACGACTGCGACCCCTTCACGGTCTGGCTCCGGTCCAGGCCGCCGTCCACGCTCCACTTGTCGTTCAGCTTCCAGAGCTGCTTCAGCCCGAACAGGGCGAAGAGCCGCTCGCCGTTCTCGTTCAGGTTCCTCTGCATCCCCGTGTGGGCCGCCCCCCCCTCCCAGAGCGTCGATTTCAGGCCGACGCTGGTGTTGCTGCTGCTCCCGGCGTCTCCGGAGCTGAATTCCTGCTGGCCGGAGAGGACCAGCTTCGGGGTGATCTTGTAGTCGGCGCCGAACGCGGTGCGGGTCGGGAAACTGACGTTGCCGTTTTGGCCCAGGGACTGGTCGTGATCGACATGCAGGTTCAGCTTCTTGTTCAGGGTGAGCCAGTTCGCCCCGGCAATGAGCTGCTGCGAACTCTTGCTGCTCCCGTCCTCCAGCAGGTCGCTGGCGTAACGCCCCCCCAGCGAGAGTCCGTACTGCTCGGCGGTGTAGATTCCCTTCGCTTCCACCACGTTGCTCACCGCTCCGGTGGCCAGGTTGTACTGGCGGTACGCCTGCTCGTTCAGGGTGAAGCGCTCCTTGATCTTGTAGGAGGCGTCGACGCCGAGCTTGCGGGTCCCTTCCTCCGTGGCGCTCTGCTGCCCCAGGCCGAATCCCTCTCCCAGCTCCCGGAAATAGAGCCGGGCGTTCAGCTCCGTCGAGCGCTGCTCCAGTTCCGCCAGGTATGAACTGCCGCTTCGCCTGACTCCGGCGAAGTCGGTGCCGCTGCCGGCAGCCTCGCCCCGCACCCTGAGTTCCCTGTTGATCTGCCAGAGGAGGTCCACCCCGAACAGGTCCCCGTGCGCGTTCAGCTGCCCCTCGTGGATGTAGGAGAGCCCCCCCTTCACGTTGTCGTCCCTGAACTTGGCCCCGACCCTGCCACCCAGGGTCAGGGAGTCCGCGCCCCGGTTCTCCGTCTCGTAGTCGATCACGATGTAGACCGGGTTGAACTGGGAATCGGTGCTGGAAACGGGGGCCTTGAAGAAGATGGTCCCGGCGTCGTAGTCGATCGTGTAGTCGGCAAAGCGCGCCAGGGTGGTCGAGGCGAGCACGATCTCGCTGCGGTAGCGGTCCCTGGTTTCGATGCGCACCTTCTCCGAGCTGAGCGCGATCTCCCTGCGCGTCAGCCGGTACAGGCCGGAGGTGCCGTCGCCGCGCAACTCGTCCTTGACGAAGAGCTGGCCGGTATTGCTGCCGAACAGCTTGAACTCCAGGTTCTCCCCCTGGTACTCCGACTTGAGCCCGTTCAGGGTGCGGCTGTAACGCGACAGCTCGGTCACGGTGAGCCCGGTGTCGTAATCGCCGAAGAGCGCGTAGAACCGGTCCCTCTCGATCTTCAGGTAGAGCTTGTCCGTGCTGGCCGCCTCGTTTTGCTGCTGACTCGCGTCCCCGTACAGGGTGTAGTAGCTGTCGGGATCGATGGTCTGGAACAGCCCCTCGCCGACCGCCGGTTTCCCCTTGGCGGAGTCGAAGGCCAGGGTCAGCAGCCATTTCCCCTGGATGGTCCCCTTGGCGAACAGCGCCAGCCTGCCGTCCTGGTAGAGACTCTCTTCAGGGGCGTCGGCGCTCACGGGAGTCATCTTCCCCGAGATGGCGCGGTACCCGAAGGTCCCCTCGCCAATCCCCACCAGTATCCAGTCGCGCTGCTCCGGGGTGAGCCAGACCCTGTACTGCTCGTCCCGCTCGTTGAGCGGAACGGTGAGCTGCACCTCGCCGGAGCGGCTGGTCGGCTGCAGCCGGATCAGCGCCACCCCCTCCTTGCCGACCAGGTACTGCACCCCGTTTTTCTCCAGCGGGTCGTTCCCCATGTTGTCGGCGAGCTTCCTGAACGGTTGGTACGGGGAGGCCACCGAAAACTTCCCTGCCACCCCGGAGCGGGCCGGCGCGTCGTCCTTGTCCAGAAGGCGCAGGGCGATCACGGGAGGAGTCTTGCCGTCGGCCACCAGCCTGGAGAGCTCCGGGACCAGTTCGGCCTTCACCGGTGCGGTGGAAACGTGGACCACCCGCTCCAGCACCGTTTTCTCGCCGCCAGCCTGCAGCAGCACCGCGACCAGCCGGTTGTCCCCGTATTTCAGGGGGACACCGCGCCAGTAGGAGAGTCCGCTGCTCCCGGACGGGTTTTTCAGGACCTTCTCCAGGAGCACCGGGTGCACCGGCTCGCCGTTCACCGAGAGGCTCACCTTGTCGGTCGGGTGGTGCATGACGGCGATGTGGGTGCTGGTGATGGCAGGGAAGTAGACGGCGGGGGGCCAGGCCCAGTCGCGCCCCTGCTCGCTGTTTTCCAGCCAGGCCTGATCGAAAACCGGTACCTGCTCGTCATCTTCGCCCTGTTCCGTCTCCGTCGTTTCCAGGGCCTCGGCCTCCCCGCTGTCGGCATCCGGCGCGGCATCGGTCTCCGCCCGGTCGGCATCGGAGAGCGCCCGGTCGGCATGGGAGATGGTCGGCTCGGTATGGGAGAGCACCTCGGCTTCCGGGGCAGCTTTTGCAGCTGCGGCACCGGCCGCTGTCGCGCCTGCCACCGGTGCCCCTGCATCGAGCCCGGTGACCGCCTGAACTGCCGCGGCACCGGCGCCCGCTACCGCCCATAGCACCGACCCCGCGCCGGACAGCGCGGATTCTCCGGCCGGGACTCCCTGCCCCGCAGGCTTGTCCCCTGCCGTCGCATCCGCCTGCACGGGGAGTTCCGCCGCCGCCGGCTTCGGGGGAGGCCGGCGGCGCTGCACGGTGCTGAAACTCGTCTTGAGCATGCCGCTGTCGTCCTTCACCTGCTTGAACAGGGTGGTCTCGGTGCGGCGTTCCGCCAGCACCCGGATCTCGACGCGGCGGTTCAGGGCGCGCCCCTTTTCGGTCTTGTTGCTGGTGGCCGGCTCGCTCTCGCCCATCCCCGCGACCTTCAGCATCTCCGGCGGCAGCTGCAGTTTCTTCATCAGATACTGCCCGATGCTGTTGGCCCGGGCCAGCGAGAGCGCCTTGTTGTCGCGGTAGGTGCTCTTGCCGCGTGCGGAGATGCGTACGCTGTCCGTGTGGCCGGTAACCGTGATCTGGGCGATGGTGACCTCCGACAACGTGGCGGCGAGCCGGTCCAGCTTGTCCTTGTCCTCGGGGATCAGATCGGCGCTGAAGGTGGGGAATTGCGGGTGCAGCACGATCTCCGGCAGGGCGATCCGGTTTTCCTTGCGGTCCAGGTCCAGCAGGTTCATGGCCGGCGGCGTCGAGAGTCTGTCGCCCCGGGGGGTGTCGAAGGAGAGCAGCGCGCTGGTCAGTTGTCCCCCGGCGCGCACCTTCCGGTTCAGGCTGGCGCGCAACGTGATGATACTCTCCCACTCTCCGCTGCTGTCGGGGAGTGCGAAGGAGAGCTTGTCGCCGTCCCGGTCAGGGTCGGCGACCGGGATCCCTTCCAGGTCGCAGCTCCCGGGGATGTAGCTCACCCCCGCCGGCAACTGCACGGTGAGCCGCAGCCGGGAGAGGGGCGCCGGCCCCCCACCCAGCAGGGCCTGGTAGGTGACCGACTCACCCTGCACCACGCTCCTCAGTGCGATGCCCGCCTCGGAGTGGATGGTCTCCTCGACCACCGGCTCGGGCGGCGCGGGTTCGGGCGGAACCGGGATCACCGGGGCCGGTGCGGGCGGCGGCGGCGCAGGCGCAGGCGCAGGCGCAGGCGCGGGCTTCACCCGGGGGACCTTCTCGGGCGCCTCGCGCTCGACCTGGAAATCGACCCGCCACATCGAGCCCCCCTGCAGGTCGACGAACTGGGAGAAGGGCCTGCCGGCGAAACGGCTGTTCTGCTGGCACGCCACCACCCGGTATCCGGCGGGGAGGGACTGGAGGTCGAGCTGAGCCACATGGCTCCCGGGCAGCACCCCCTCGAAATGGAACATCCCCCTCTTGTCGGTCACCACGAAGCTGCCGTCCTCAAGGTAGATCCTGACCCCCTTGAGGCCGGACCCCTCGCTGCCGCAGGCCCCCTCGGTCACGCTCCCCATCAGGAAGGCGCGGGAGGCGAACAGGTCCTCGGTGATCTTGAGCGATGCCGTGGCGAGGTTGGAGGTGACGTCGGCGCTGACGTTTCGGCCGGTTGCGGAAACCTCGTTGCTGATGGTCCCCGGACGCGCCCCCGGGATCACCCGGGTCACATAGCTGATGCCGACCAGTTCCGCCGGCGCCAGGTCGCCGACCGGGAAGCTCAGCGTCGCTCCGTCGGAGGAGACAGCCGGGTCGGGGGCCGCGACCCCCGCCAGCCGCAGCGAGCCGGGCTGGTAGCGAAGGCCCGCCGGCAGCCGGTCGGTCATCACGATGCCGGTGATGGCGGCCTGGCTGGTGTTGCTCACGCCGACGCTGAACGGGACGAAATCCCCCAGGGCCGCCGTTGTCTTGCCGGAGTGCTTCTGCAGCCAAAGGCCGGTGGCGATCGGGTCGAGCGGGATGTCGATCCGGATGATCGGCCCGGGGTTCACCTCGAAGCTGGCGCCGCGCGAGGCCGGGGAGAGCGCGTAGGGGGCGCCGGCAAGCAGCGCCAGGTCGGCGTCGGAGCGCGTGGAAGGGAACCGGTAGTTGGAACCGGGGGGTATCTGCACCGAAAGCCGGTAGCTTCCGGTCGCCAGCAGCGGAAACCGGTAGGCCCCCGGGGCGAAGTCGTAGCTCCTTCCTCCCTGGTCCGAGGCGGTGCCGCCGCTTGTCACCCGGTCGGGGTAGTCGCTCACCCCGTCGTCCCCCAGGACCGGCGCAACGCTGCCGTTGTCGTAGCTGAGGATGACGGTGACGCCGTCCACCGGCTGGCCGGTGACGCTGTCGAAGAGCCTTCCTGTCGGGTCGACCAGGGCCGAGGCCTCTACGGCATCCGCGGCATCGGCGGAATCGTGGTAGCGTGCCAGAACCCGGGCTGCATCGGCCACGGTCAGCGTGCCGTCGTAGCGGACCGGGCCGCCGCTCTTCTGGGCGGCCAGGATGTAGCCGGCGAAGATGCCGGTGTCCGGCCCGGTTTCGGTCAGCGTCAGCAGTTCCTGGTCTCCCGTGGAGCTGGTGATTTCGACCGTTACGCTCTGCGCGCTCTCGGCGCTCAGGTTTTGTCTGGCGGCGCTGACCACCAGGTAGATCGGCTGGCCGGCGTGGAAATAGATCTCCTCGTGCAGCGGGGTCGGTGCGCCCGGGTCGCGCGGCGCCGGGATCCCGATCAGGGCCCCGCTGGCGCTGCCGCTGCTGTACGAGGTGACCGGCACCGTCGTGCTGAGCTCGGCGTTGTCCGGGGCGTAGCGGTACAGCTTGATGGCCGGCTTGGCGGGAGAGTCGCTGACCAGGAAGGAGTCGACGTTGGAGAGGCTGCTGAGTTCCAGCCCGGCGTAGCCGTAGCTCGCCGAGGCCTGGTTCACGATCGGGGTGTCGGGCGGCGTCCCGCCGCAGGCAGATGGCGGCAGCAGGAGCGCGAAGAGGGCCGAAAGGACGAGGAGCGTCGAGACCAGGCAAAGCGGCAGCGCGCGGCTCCCCCTGTGGATCGGGGAGCGCCGTAGCTGCAGGCAGGACCAGGAGGCGATCCCGTATGCGTGCTGCCTTCTTAGCGCCAAGGGCTCTCGTTTTTCGGGTAGTTGCCGGTCCCGCAGATCGACTGCGGGACCGGGTGGTTACATCTTTACAGTTTCTGATGAACGCTCACGCGCATCTCGCGCCACCAACTCTCCTCCCCCCGGAGGGGGGAGGTCGGGAGGGGGGAGGAAGCGCTTCAGCTACTTGATCGCGACGTTGAAGGTCAGGGTCACCGACTCTCCCGGCTTCAGCTCGCCAGCCAGGTAGTCGGGCAACTGTTCGGGGAGCAGCGTTTCGAATTCAAACACCAGGTTCTGCCCGGTTACCGTGACGCCGCTCCCTGCACTGTAGTAGCTGGGCGAGGCGACCGTCCTGCCGACTCCGGGGGTGGTTTTGGCGTAGCCGACCATGAAGCTCTTGCCCGCTGCCGAGATTGCGGTCGGGGCAGCGGTATCGAGCGCGTTGCCGACCAGGTCCGGGTCAAGGACGGTGTTGCCGTTCAGCAGGTCCTGGATGGTGGTGAGGTTAGCCGATGCCAGGGCGGTCCCGGCGTTGGCGATGGTGATCTCGTACTGGACGTAGGAGCCCGGGATGCTGCGGGGGGTCGCGTTGAAGTTGACCGGATCCCAGATCACCCTGGAGAGCTTGTTGACCGTGAGCACCGGGGCGGTGATCCGGAATGCCCCTGCCACCAGCTCGCTGTTGTCCCGGCCCGTGTCGGCAAAGACGGTGAAGATGGCGTTCCCTGGGACGGTGCCGTTGATGTCGGTCACGGCGCCGTCGATGACTGCACCTGCTCCGGCGCCGTGGCCGTGGAGCGCCGTTGCAGCGAGGGTGAGTCCCGCCACGTTGGCATTGATCTGCGGGGTCGGGAAGTTTCCGACGATGAACACGGTGACGGTGGCGTCCTGTGCCACCTCGTCCAGGAGGTGGCCGGCGGTGATATCGGTATCGCCGGAGTCGAAGGAGCCGGCGACGCTGCCGTTGTCCAGGTAGAGACGCACGCCGGCCGCGTCGATGTTGTCGGTTGCCCCGAAGACGGTGCCGCCGGTGAGCTGCGCCACCGTGAGGTCGAAGTCCTGGGTGTCGTTCCCCTGGTTGGTGACGGTGAACTTGAGAGCCTGGTCGGTGGAGCCGGGAAGCACGTCGATAAAGCTGGCGGGGACGTTGGTCACGTTGAAGTTGACCTTCCGGTCCACGTTGAACTTGGTCTGCGTCGAGGTCGAGGTGGGCTGAACGAAGCCGCCGACCTTGTAGGCGAGGGTCGCCTCGTTGGTGATCTCGGTGCCGGCCGGGGTGAGCGCTGCCAGCGCTGTCTGTGCTGCCGCAAGCGGCAGTGCCAGGGCCGCCAGCAGCAGGGCAATTTTCGTTGCTTTCATGGGAGTTCTCCTTTTTGATTAAAAGTGCAGCAATCTTGCAGGGTTATCCTCTCCCGGCGCTGCCTCGGGGAGCGCCGGGAGAAAGACCCTATTTCAGCCGGGCCCTGAAGCCGAGCTCCCCCTCCTTCCCGGCGGGAATCGGGTTCTTGAAGCTCCAGCGGATGTGGGTGTATTCCTCCGCCCTGGCGGTCCGCTTTTTCCCCTTCTCGGTCTTGACCAGCTTGCCGGGGGTCTCGAAGCTCTTTCCCTTGTCGAAGGAGAAGGTGATGGTTGCCCCCTCCCCGAAGGCGCTCCCGTCCAGGTAGGTCATGTGCTTGGGGACCGGGTTGCTGATGACGACGTCCTCCGCCGGCGCGCTCCCGGCGTTTTTGTAATGGTTCGTGAAGACGACCACGTCCCCCGGGACCACTTTTTCGGCGGGGGCGAGGGTAACGCTCTTCTTCCCTTCCTTCACCTCGACGACTTCCTTCTCCGAGCGTGAGGTAAGCTTCAGTTTGCCGTCCTCTGCAAATGCAGGCGAAAAGCTCGCGGCCGCCAGCAGCAGGGCCAGAGCGGTATTGGCGATGCGTGGGAACTTCATGGTGCACTCCTTGACTAGTTGATGGTTACCTGGAAGCTGACCGTGCTGGCCGCAGCTCCCGCTGCCACGTTACCCAGATTCACCGTGACGGTGCTGGGGGTGGTGATGTTGACGTCGCCGGCATCGTCGCTACCCGCATCGGTGAGCGGGGCACCGTTCAGCTGCATGGTGCTGGACTTGTAGGTGGTGTTGGCGGGGATCGGGTCGACAATCTTGAGCCCGGTGGCGGTGCCGCTCCCGGAGACGGTAGCCTTGATGCTGTAGGTGACGGTGGCGCCCGGAACGGCCTGGCTGCCCCCCCAGGGGTCGGCGATCACGGAGGTTTTCTCGAGGGTCACGGTGACCGAGGAGATCACATAGGTACCCTGACCGGAGCTGGCGCCGTCCACGACGCCGAGAACCGCATCGACGCCGCCGACACCTGCGCCCGGATATGCCGTGCCCAGGATGCCCGAATTGAAGATGTTGGACTGGGCCTGCACCTGGGTGATACCGGTGTTGGTGTTGGCCGCGGCGGGAATGTCGTTCAGCACGAAAACGGTCAATTCCTGACCGGCCGTCAGTGCGATGGCGGCGCCGGTGACGTAGGTCTGGTCGCCGGTGTTGTAGGCGCCGTCGCCGGTGCTGTCGAGAACGATGGAGGAGAAGGTGGGATCGAAGCTGTCGCCGGCAATGAGGTTGTTCACGGTAAGGATGAAGTTGTCCGGTCCGTTACCTTCGTTCTTGATACGGAAGCTGGTGGCCTGGCCCGTGGCGCTGGTTGCGACCGGTACCTGGCCGCCGTCCATGTTGGTCACCGACACGTTGACGAGCTGGCTCACCTTGAAGGGTGTCGCGGAGGCATTCACGCTGTAGGCTGCGGCCCCCACGTTGTATCTAGCGGTGGCGGTGTTGGTGATGCTGACGCCTGCGCCGGTCGCAGCCAGTGCTCCGGTTGCGTACATCATGACGCCGAGTGAGGCTGCTAACCCGAGAAGTTGTTTCTTCATTTGTGTCTCCTTTTTTGATTGAAAAAATGAATGAAATGTCCTGCAATAAATGTCCTGCAACTAAAAGTCATCCACCTGCGGTTAAATCGTTGCGTCTTAAAATTCCTGCAGCTACCGGGATACTGCAACTGCCATGCAGCGCGTTGTCAGCGCTTTGCTTGCTTCACCTCCCTTGTAAGTTGTCTAAGCAGCTGATTCCTCCTTTGTCAGTTGATGATCACCTTAAACGTGATGCCGAAGTTGGGGTTATTGCTGCCGTCGGAGGCGTTGAACGCCCCGCGCGGCGTAATGCGGATGTGGGTCACCGCGGGGTCGGCACCGTTGGAGCCGGGTGAGGGAACGTAGTCGAAGTCGGTGCCGCCGTCCCTGGAGAACTGGACGTCGTCGGTTAGGCTCGCCGCCCCCCCCCAGCTGAAACTGAGCCCGCTGGACGGGGATCCGTCGGCGAACGAGACCGGGGTCGCGCCCAGCATGAGCGAGGTGTGCAGGGGGATCGGATCGGTGATCACGATGGAGTTCGCATCCGTTGCCCCCCCGCCGGAATTGGTGATCAAAAGCTGGTACAGCATCTCCCCCCCCGGTATGGCCCGCGGGTTCGCACTGCCGTTTACCGGGTCCCAGTGGTTTTGCACCGTCTTCAGCACGATGATGTTGGGTGGCGGCAGCACGGTCAGGAGAGCCGGGGCGACGGTTGCGGGCCCCAGGTTGCCGGTGCTGACCTGGAAGGAGGGACTCGTGTAGGTGCCGACGCTCGCGCTGGTCACGTTGACCGTCACGCTGCAGCTCGCCCGGGCGGGAATCGTGGCGCCGGTGAGCTGCAGCGAGTTGCCTCCGGGGAGCGCGGTGAGGCTGCCGCCGCAGCTGGAAAGCGCTGCAGTGGTTGCGTGGTTGACGAGCCCCGACGGGTAGTTGTCGGTGAAGGCGACTTCGGTCGCGTCGAAGCTGTTCGAGTTGCCGAGGGTGATGGTGACCCGGGACGGGGAGCCGGCGCCGATCGAGGCAGGGGTGAAGCTCTTGGTGCCGGTAGGGACCGGATAGACCAGCAGAGTCGCCTGCGCCGGGATGGTGTTGTAGTCCGGGCCGTCCACCTGGAGGTGGTTGGCGCTGGGATGGGCCGGGATCACGTTGACGGCCGTGGCGCTCGCCGTGACGTTCAACGTGATGCTGCAGCTGCCGTTCGCGCTCTTTTTCCGCTCGGGAATGTTGGCGTTCTCGCTCCCTTTGCGCTTGGGTATGGAGCCGCCGACCAGGGTAAGCGAGCTGTCGCCGGGGGCGAGCGCGCTGGTCGATCCGGTCCGGTAGACGGCTCCACCGCAGTCGCTGCTCAGGCCGACCGGAGAGGCAACCACGAGCCCCTCCGGGAAGAGGTCCGTGAAGGTGGCCCCGGATAGACCCGAGTAGGTCGAGTTGATCAGAGTTATGGTGAGCTGCGAAATCCCCCCGTAGGGTATGCTGCTCGGCAGGAACGATTTATGGATGGCGGGGTGTCCCACCGAGAGTGTCGCGCTGGCGGAAAGTCCGGTGCCGCCGTTTTCGGAAACGATCGGCGAGGTGCTGTTCGGGTAGTTTCCCGTTGGGGCGGTTACCTGGACCGAAACGCTGCAGCTCTCATTGGGGGGCAGCGTGACCCCGCTGATGGCGATCTCGGTGCTCCCCGGGGTGGCTCCGGTAACGGTGCCGCCGCAGCCGTTGACCAGGTCGGGTGGGTCGTCGACCTGGAAAACGCTTCCGCTGGAGAGCAGGGTGTCGCTGACCGCCACGCCGGTCAGCGCGGTGGCGTTGCCGGACGGGTTGCCCAGGGTCAGGGTGAGAGTCGAGACGCCGTCGTTGTTGATGGTGCTGGGTGTGAACGATTTGGAGATGGTCGGGGGGGCGGGCGGGGTCGGATCCTGTGCCGCACGAGCCGCAGCAGGCAAGAGAAGGCCCGACAGGACGAGCAGAGCGGGCATCGAGAGTGCAGTGCACCGCAGCGTTGCCGACCTGCCAGTAGCGCCTTGATCTGTGGCAGGCGGGGTGGACGCCGGCGCCTGTTTCTGCCCGCTCGTCACCTGCTGGTATCCGGTAGCTTCAGAAAATATCAATTCAGGGTCTCACTGGTGCATAAACGGCCCGGCAATCCCCCAGCCGTGCGTCGTGCTGACGGCCGGGCTAGCGGTCGTTTCCGGCAATCGGCGATGCGGAAATGTCGGCGGTCCGAGGAGTTGCGCCGCCGGGGTATTCCGCTTTTTGCCTCTGCCGGAGATGGAAAGGGAACTAAATTTATTTTCCTTAATCCGCATCGCTTGCTGTCCTTCGACCCGGTTTTTCGGGATTTTGCAGTGGTAAAAACGAAGACCCGGTCTATTTCGCGGCATTAGACTGTGGCTTTTCCCGCTATAGCACGGTCAGGATGGACTCATGAAGCTGAGGCACATTAACAAAACTCTTTGATAATATAAAGATAATTTGCATTTGATAGAGGCAAATCACCCCAAAATACTGAGAAAACTTTCTCTTTTGTACTTTGGATCACCGGTTAATGCCACCCAGAGCTAATCCTGCTGCGCACGACTGTTACAGTGGAAGGGGCAACTCTGCATCTTCTGTTCCGATCATGGTCGTCGAAACGCTGATCCAAAGGTTTCAACGTGGGCTGCAGGTAGCTGATTGATGGAAGGTTTTTTAGACTGGAGGAGTTCGGGAAAAGCTCGGCAGCTCCCTCCGCTGCAAAGGAGAGAGCTCGGGTGGGGATGGGGTGCGTTTGGGGGAAGGGATGTGAAGAACTGAAGCTGACACTATTTCAGGAATAACAAAGGCCGATCGAGGGGCATTTTGCCGCCACCCGACCGGCCATTCATCTCGTTCCCAAGCTCCTGCTTGGGAACGCAAATTGTATAGGAAGCTCCGCTTCAACGCCTCAAAGCTGGAGCTTTGACAGCGATTGCATTCCCAAGCTGGAGCTTGGGAACGAGAAACAGGTGAAGAACTGAAGCTGACACTACTTTCAGGAACAACAAAGGCCGATCGAGGGGCATTTCGCTGCCACCCGACCGGCCATTGTTCGTTTCCTTTCGTGAGGGATCAGTTCATGTTGAGCAGGATCTTCACTGCCGAGATCTCGGCGTCTGCCAGAGTTATCCCCTGGTGCCCTGCGACTCCTGCGCCGAACAGGGTATTCAGCCTGCCCCCCTTGAGCGACAGTTCCGGGCCGCTTCCTGGAACGGAGTCGAGGCTTCCCAGGGTGTGGCAAGAGGCGCAGATCGCGCCGTAGGTCGCCGAGGCAACCAGCGGCACCGGAACCGGTGCGGGTAGTATCGGGCCGAAGCTTCCGGTCGTGAAGCTGAAGTTCGCGGCGATGGTGTAGCTCGCTTTCGGGGTAGCGCTGTCGCTGCCGTCCACGACCAGTGCCGTGAAGGAACCGGAGACCGGGTCGCCGGGATTGCTCCCGTAGGATGTGAAGATAATGCTCCCGCCGGCCGTCTGCAACAGCGTCGAGGGGTGGCCGTTGAAGAAGTACACCGTTCCCGGGAATGCCGGGGCGCCGCCCGCCGCTCCCCCCAGGGAATAGGCGACGCCCGCGGCTACCGCGCCGGGGTTGGCGATGTCGATGCGCGACACGGTCTTGAACTCCTGATCGGTCATGCTGGAGGCGATCGCCGCCCGCAGCACCAGCCCGCTGGTCGACGTGGTGGCGGCCAGGTAGGTCGCGTTCCCGATGCCGTAATTGTCGCTTGTGATCGCGAAGGAGTTTTCCGCCTGCGGTGCCTGCGGTGAGGCCGGGGTGACGCTGTTTACCGCGGCAGGTGCGCTGCCGCCGCCACCCCCGCCGCAACCCGAAAAGAGCAGGGCTACCGAGACGACGGCGGCCCTGAATCCGTAACCTATTGCTAAATCGATCCGTCTCGTTTCTCTGCCTGGGACCTTCATGGCGTTGCCCCCTCTGTTCATTGTTGGCTTTTCTATTACACGCAAAGTGCCATAAAAATTCACAACTGGGAGTTCGGTGCAAGTGGCCGTAATCGCGCGAATTTATCCGCATTGGGCGGAGCCGGCTGAAACCGGTTTTCAAAAAACCGCTGTTCATCGGCTGCACAATGTCTGCTCGTGGGCCGCAAATGCCTGTCCAAAGCTCGCTCGATGCTTTAAGAGCTCCCCCCTTGGGGGCACTGTCATTAGGTTATCCGAGTTAGCGCGGATCTTCCGCTGCTCAGATCCCTCCCCTTTCAAGGGGGAGGTCAGGAGGGGGATGGGGGTGTTTTTGGCACCGGAGCTACCCATCCATGGCAGTTGAGCGGCGGGATTTGACCCGACTCACCCTCCGGGCCGCAACTGCCTGTGCCCCGCCCGATCATTGGAAGTGTACCGCAAAGTTAATAATTGTTAATTCGCCTTCGTCCCGCAGCCCCCTCGCAAAGGAGCGATTGTAGGGAGATAAATGCCCGCCGCTTCAGCCGCTCCTTGCCGTGAGCGCCGGCTCCCCGGCAGAAAAACATTGTCATCACCCGGTGGAAGTGATAAAAAGTTGCCTTTCGGTTATTTCCGGGGTGCGCATGGCCTACAGGGACTTACGCGACTTTCTTGCCAGGCTGGATGCGCTGGGCGAACTGCAACGGGTGGATGCGGAGGTGGACCCGGATCTGGAGATCGCCGCCATCACCGATCGGCACAGCAAGGCGCCGGGTGGCGGCAAGGCGCTGCTGTTTAGCAGGGTGAAGGGAAGCCGCTATCCGGTGGCAACCAACCTCTACGGCTCCCATGCCCGGATGGCGCTCGCGCTCGAGGTGGCAAGTCTGGGTGAGCTGACCGGCCGGATGGAGCGGCTGCTCGGCTCTCCCGACGCTGCTCCGCTGCCTGCGCGGGTCGACGGCGCCCCCTGCCAGGAAATAGTGCAGCAGGTCCCGGATCTTCTGAGCTATCCCTTTCTCAAAAGCTGGCCCGGGGACGGCGGGCGTTTCATCACCCTTCCCCTGGTCTTTACCCAAGATCCCGAAACCGGAGCGGCCAATTGCGGCATGTACCGGGTCCGGCTCTTCGACGATTCCAGTGCCGGAATCCGCTGGAAACCGGGGAGCGGCGGCTTCGGCCACTGTGAAAAGTATGCGGCTGCCGGCTTGAAGATGCCGGTGGCGATCGCCGTCGGGGCCATCCCGTCGCTCACGCTCGCTGCGTCCCTTCCCCTGCCGGAGCCCTTCGACGAGCTTTCCTTTGCCGGGTTTCTGGGGGGGGAGCCGGTCGAGATGACGCGCTGCCTGACCTCGGGGCTGAGCGTTCCGGCCCGTGCGGAGCTGGTGATCGAGGGGCATATCGAGCCCGGAGAGACCCGCAGCGAGGGGCGCTTCGGCAACCACACCGGCCGCTACGATCAAGGGGAGCAGGTTCCGGTGCTCCGGGTCTCCTGCATCACGCACCGCTCGGAGCCGATCTGCCAGGCTACCGTGGTCGGTCCCCCGCCCATGGAGGATTGCTATCTGGCCAAGGCAGCGGAGCGGTTGCTGGTTCCCTTCAGCAGGAGGCAGTGTCCGGAGATCGTCGATATCACGCTGCCGATGGAGGGGATCTTCCACGGCTGCGCGGTGATCGCCATCAGGAAGACCGTCGCCGGACAGGGGCGCCGGGTGCTGGAATCGCTTCGGGACAGCGGCTGGCTCAAGAGGGGGAAGCTCCTGGTCGTGGTTGACGCGGCCGATGCGGCGCTGACGCTCCCCCGGGCCTTCTGGCAGGCGCTGAACGGCGCCCGGTTCCCGCGCGATCTGCTGCTCTCCGAGGGGAGTCTCGGGATCGACGCGACCCGCAAGTTTCCGGAAGAGGGGGGGGAGCGGGAGTTCCAGGAGCTTGGGCAGGATCCCTTTGTGAGCGCCCTGGTGGAGAGGAGATGGCGGGAATACGGCTTTCTCTGAACCTGAAGATTTTTTCGCCACAAAAAGGCACAAAAGACGCAAAAAAAGGCAGGACTTTAACACCGGAAAAACAATTAAGAAGATGCGTTCTTTTTATAATTATAAGAAGATTGGTTCTCTTTTGTGCATTTTGTGCCTTTTTGTGGCTAATCTCTTTTATGTCTTTTGTGTTTTTTGAGCCTTTTAGTGGCAAAAGGGGCTGGAAAGGTCGGTATGAGCAGTCAGGCAGGAGTTGAAATGACAGTATGCGCCAGGGTGCGGGTCTTCCTGGAGATGATCAAGTTTTCCCACACCATTTTCGCACTCCCCTTTGCCTTCACCGGAGCGCTGCTTGCGGCTGGCGGTCTGCCGACGCTCCCCCAGGTGGGGTGGATCGTCTGCGCCATGGTCGGGGCGCGCACAGCCGCCATGGGGCTTAACCGCGTCATCGACGCGGAGATCGACGCGAGGAACCCGCGCACCAGCGGGCGCGCCATCCCGGCCGGACTGCTCAGTCGCGGAGCCGTGCTCTTCTTCATCGCACTTTCCGTGCTCCTGATGCTTTTTGCCGCGCGGATGCTGAACCCGCTCTGCCTCTACCTTTCACCGGTGGCACTCGGCTTCATCCTGCTCTATTCCTACTGCAAGCGCTTCACCGCCCTGGCGCACGTGGTGCTCGGCATCTGCCTGTCCGGAGCGCCGCTTGGCGCCTGGATCGCCATCCGGGGCGACCTGGAACTTCCCGCCTTTCTGCTGGCGCTTGCCGTCCTTTTCTGGGTGGCCGGTTTCGACATCCTCTACGCGCTGCAGGATCTCGATTTCGACCGGCAGAGCGGGCTGCACTCCATTCCGTCCAAGCTGGGCGTCACCGGCTCGCTCTGGACCGCGCGGCTCTTTCACCTTGCTGCCTGCGGATTCCTGGCTGCGCTCCATCTCACCATGAACCTGGGCCCCTTCTTTCTGGTCGGCCTGGTTGCCACCTGCGGCATGCTGCTGTATGAGCACTGGCTTTTGCGCCGCGGCAACCTCGACTGTCTCGATGCCGCCTTTTTCAACATGAACGGCTACATCAGCGTGACCCTCTTTCTCGCCACGCTTTTCGATACCCTGACAGGCGGCGCGGCGTGACCGCCCGGCACTTCGCCCTCGCCATCACCGGCGCCTCCGGTTCCATTTACGGCCTGCGGGTCGCAGGGGAGCTGTTGCGCGCCGGAGAGAGGGTCAGCATGCTGATCACCGGGGCCGGTTTCGCGGTGCTGAAGGAGGAGTGCGGCCTCGACTGGGCCGGAGCCGGAGTCGTTGACGAGCTGCGAGCCTACTTCCAGTACCAGGGAGAGCGGCTCAGCTTCCATGCCGAAGATGACCTGCTCTCCCCCATAGCCAGCGGCTCGTCGGCCCCGGACGCCATGATCGTCGTCCCGTGTTCCATGGGGACCTTGTCCAGGATAAGCTGCGGCAACTCCGGAAACCTGTTGGAGCGGGCGGCGGACGTCATGCTGAAGGAGGGGCGTCCCCTGGTGCTGGTGCCGCGGGAAACCCCGTTCAATGCGATCCACCTGGAGCATATGCTCAAGCTGGCGCGTCTGGGAGTGCGGATCGTTCCCGCCATGCCCGCCTTTTACCAGCATCCCGAGACCCTGGACGACCTGGTCGATTTCGTAGCCGGCAAGGTGCTGGACAGCGTAGGCGTCGAGCACACCCTGTTCAGGCGCTGGGGAAGCTAAGCACCAACCTTAAACCCGGGCACGGATCGGGCGGATTTGACGGATGAAATCAGGTTACGCAGTGATTTTCCCGGTATTTAGTCTGACCTGTCTTTATCCGTATCATCCGTCCAATCCGTGTGCGGATTTTGACTTTTTACCACAGGACCAATCTTTATGACATTTGCAGCCATAGCGGAGAAGGTCCGTGCCGGTGCCAGGATCGACGAAGCCGAAGCCCTTTTCCTTTTCCGGCACGACGACCTTTTGGCGCTCGGCGAGCTCGCCCAGTCGGTGAACGAGAAGCGCAACGGCCGCAGGGTCTTCTTCAACGTCAACCGCCATATCAACCACACCAACATCTGCGTAAACCGCTGCCGCTTCTGCGCCTTCTACAGGTCCGCCGACCAGCCCGGCGCCTACCTGATGACCCTGGACCAGATCCGGGCTCGCGCCGAAGAGGCGCTCCAGCAGGGTGCTACCGAGATACACGTGGTGGGCGGGCTCCATCCCGATCTCCCTTTCGAGTTCTACCTGGAGATGCTCGGCACCGTCAGGGAGGTCTCTGCGGCCCTGCACATCAAGGCGTTTACCGCCGTCGAGATCTCCTACCTCTCGGAGCTCGCGGCGCTCTCGATACCTGAGACCCTGGAGCGGCTGAAGCAGGCGGGGCTCGGTTCGCTCCCGGGCGGCGGGGCCGAGATCTTCGCGCCGGCTGTGCGGGATCAGCTCTGCCCGGAGAAGATCAGCGGAGCCTCCTGGCTTTCCATCATGGAGCAGGTGCATGGTGCGGGGCTCAAGTCGAACGCGACCATGCTCTACGGGCATCTGGAGAGTATTGCCGACCGGGTGGACCACATGCGGCAGCTTCGGGAGTTGCAGGACAGGACCGGCGGCTTCCAGGTCTTCATCCCGCTCGCCTTCCAGCCCGAGCATTCGGAGCTGAAGATCGCCGGCGCCGGGACCACCGGAGTCGACGACCTGCGGACGCTCGCCGTATCCCGCATCTATCTGGACAACTTTGCCAACATAAAGGCCTACTGGGTCATGCTCGGGGAGAAGATCGCGCAGGTTTCCTTGGCCTTCGGGGTGAACGATCTGGACGGCACCGTAGTCGAGGAGCGTATCGGCCATGAGGCAGGGGCCGACACCCCGCAGGCCATGAGCCGCGATGCCATAGTCTCCATGATCAGAAAGGCCGGCCGCATCCCCGTCGAGCGCGACACCCTGTACCGGGAGCTGCGGGTTTATTAGCAGGCGGCCAGGGGGGGTTTCGCAGCTGGCGGCATCGCCAAATCCCCCCCGCCCCCCCTTTTACAAAGGGGGGAGAGTTAAGTGAGTTCCATGAAGTCCATGAAGTCCATGAAGTCCATGAAGTCTGAGGTTGCCGATAGATGCTGAATAACATCACCAAAAAGCTCGCTGCCGGCGCAGCGATCACCCCGGCTGAGGCGCTCTGGTGCCTGACCGAGGGGGAGCTGCTGGCAGTCGGCAGGCTGGCCGACTCCATCAGGCGCCGCATGCATCCGGATCGCTGCGTGAGCTTCGTGGTGGACCGAAACGTCAACTACACGAACGTCTGCGAGTCGAAGTGCAAGTTCTGCGCGTTCTACCGCGACCTCGGCGCCGCCGACGCCTACCTTCTGGACACCTCGGAGATCCTGGCGAAGATCGAGGAACTGGCGGCCCAGGGCGGGACGCAGCTCCTGATGCAGGGCGGCCTGCATCCCGGACTGAAAATCGAATACTTCGAGGAACTCTTCAGGCAGATCAAGAGCCGCTTTCCCGGGCTCCAGAACCATTCCCTCTCGCCTGCCGAAGTGACGCACATCGCCGAGGTTTCCGGGCTCTCGCTGCAGGAGACGCTCGCCCGGCTCAAGGGGGCCGGGCTCGATTCCATCCCCGGTGGCGGAGCCGAGATACTGGTGGACAGCGTCAGGGCCGAGATCTCGCCCAAAAAGATCGGCTGGCAGGGGTGGGCGGATGTCATGCGTGAGGCGGCGCGCCTCGGCATGCCCACCACCGCGACCATGATGTTCGGAAGCAGGGAGCGCCCGGAAGACGTGGTAGAGCATCTCATGAGGGTCCGCGCGCTGCAGGAGGAGGGAGGGAGTTTCACCGCCTTCATCCCCTGGACCTACCAGCCGGGCAACACGGAGCTTGGCGGCGGCAGCGCGACGGGGGTCGAATACCTGAAGGTGCTTGCCCTTTCCAGGATCGTCCTGAGCAATATCGGGAACATCCAGGCGAGCTGGGTGACCCAGGGGGCGAAGATGGCGCAGGTGGCGCTCTCTTTCGGCGCCAACGATCTGGGCGGCACCATGCTGGAAGAAAATGTGGTCGCCGCTGCGGGATGCAGGTTCCGCATGTCGCGCGAGGAGATGATAGAGCTCATCAAGGGCGCCGGATTCACCCCGGTGCGGCGCACCACCCTGTACCGGGAGCTGGAGCGCTACTGACCACCGACCTCAGCCGTGGCCCCGGAAACGGTGCGCGGAACCGTCCTCTGAGCACGACACCGGCCGTTCACTGTCAATTGTCAATCGTCCATTGTCAGTTGCCTTCCCGTTTAGCAATGATCTTCCGCTGTACGTCCCTCCCCCTTCAAGGGGGAGGACAGGTGGGGGATGGGGGTGTGCTCTGGCGCAGACTCTACCCCATCCCCACCCCGACCCTCCCCTTGAAGGGGAGGGAGAGTTGTCGGTAGCGGAAGATCGTTGCCGATCAGGATTGCCACTGGTGTAAATTGCCTTTGGATGCTTTGACTTTCCCACCCGTTTTTGGTTATAGTCTCAGTTGTTAAAATGACACGAAGGAGTTGCCATGATCCAGCTGCGGAAAAACATCGCAGAGATGGCCGGATATGTCCCCGGTTTCCAGCCCGAAGACGCTGCCTCCTACATCAAGCTCAATACCAATGAGAACCCTTATCCCCCTTCGCCGCAGGTGATCGACGCCATAGCGAAGGAGGCGGGCGAGGGGCTGCGCCGTTATCCGGACGCGGCGAGCCGGCTCGCGCGCGAGGAGGCGGGGAGGCTGTACGGCTTCGATCCCTCCTGGATCATCATGGCCAACGGCTCCGACGAGGTGCTGAACAACCTGATCCGGGCCTTTGCCGGCGAGGGGGAAGAGATTGCCTACGTGCATCCCTCCTACTCCTATTACGGCACGCTGGCTGAGATCCAGGGCGCGCGGGTGCGGACCTTCGGGTTGACGGAACAGTTAGAACCGGCAGGGATTCCGGATGCTTATGCCTGCCGGCTCTTCTTCCTGACCAACCCGAACGCGCCGCTTGGCTTCACCTATACCCAGCGCTACATCGCCGAGCTGGCCGGGCGGCTCTCGGGCGTGCTCGTGGTCGACGAGGCGTACGCGGATTTCGCGGATGAGAACTCCCTCGACCTGGTGCGCTCCCTCGACAACGTCGTGGTCACCCGCACCTTCTCCAAGAGCTACTCGCTTGCGGGAATGCGGCTCGGCATGGCGATCGCCAGGCCCGAGGTGATCGCGGCACTGAACAAGATACGCGACCACTACAATCTCGACCGGCTGGCGCAGGCCGCGGCGGCCGCGGCGCTCAGGGATCAGGAGTATTTCCTCGCCTGCGTCGGCAAGATCAAGGAGACCCGCGCCTGGTTCAGCGCCGAGCTGGAAAAGATCGGGTACCACGTGATCCCCTCCAGCGGCAACTACGTGTTTGCCACACCGCCGGACCGGGACGGGGCCCGGGTCTACCAGGGGTTATACGAACGCAGGATCCTGGTGCGCCACTTCACCGACCCGCGGCTTTCCCAGGGTGTCAGGATCTCCATCGGCACCAGGGAGGAAATGGAGCAGACCGTGCAGGCGCTGCGCGAGATCCGCCCCTGACCGTAGCAGGACCGTAAATGTTATTGTTGATAAAATGATTGTTCCGCTTGAATAAAAGGTGAAAAAACTGTAATCTTTCCAGCTGGGCGCTGTCATAGTGACAGAGGGTCCTGACATAATCGTACTTGAAGGCACTTGACAGCATGAAGATGCGGAAACGGATGGGAACTTTTGCAGATCAAAACTAACGGGGTAAATCCCGCTTCGGCACATCTCGTCACTAACCAGGAAACGTTGGATAAACTTGTGGAGCGGCTCTCTCAGGAGTCGGTTCTCGCCTTCGATCTGGAGGCGGATTCCCTGCATCATTATACGGAGAAGGTTTGCCTGATACAGGTCTCTTCAGAGTCGGAGACCCGGCTCATCGATCCCCTGGCGCCCCTCGACGTTAAGACGCTCGCCCCTATCTTCGCCAACCCCGCAATCAAGAAGATCTTCCACGGCGCAGACTACGACATGCGCTCCCTCTACCGCGACTTCGGCATCGAGGTGGTGAACCTGTTCGACACCATGATCGCCAGCCAGTTCCTGGGCGAGAGCGAGTTCGGCCTGGCCGCCCTTCTCAAGAAAAGGTTCGGGGTGGAGCTCGACAAGCGCTACCAGAAGGCGGACTGGAGCAAGCGCCCCTTCTCCCAGGAGATGATGGAGTACGCCATGAAGGACACCTCCCTGCTGATCGAGCTGTACCGCCAGCTCGAAGCTGAGCTCAAGGTCAAGGGAAGGCTCAGTTGGGTGGAGGAGGAGTCCGAACTGGTCGCCGGCGTCAGGTCCGCCTCCCGCGAGGGAGAGCTCATGTGCCTGCGCTTCAAGGGGGCCAATAAGATGAAGCCGAGGGAGCTTGCCGTACTGGAGGAGCTCCTGCGCTTCCGGGACGAGAAGGCGCGCAGCGCCGACGTCCCTCCCTTCAGGATACTCAGCAACGATCTGCTGCGCGAACTCGCCGAGAAGCAGCCCCGTTCCAACTTCGAGCTGGTCGGCATCCACACCATGTCCTCAAAGCTGATCGAAAGGCTGGGGCGCGGATTGCTGCAGACGGTGGCGGCAGGGCTCGCGCTCCCGCAGGACAAGCTGCCGCAGATGCAGTCGGGCCGCAGGCCCGTGCTGGACAGGCTCCAGGACGAGAGGGTCAAGAGGCTCAAGGTCTGGAGGGAGTCGAAGTCGGCGCAACTGGGTCTGGGTGTCGGCCTGGTCGCCAACAACACGCTTCTGGAGGCGCTGGCCGAGCCGGGCGAGCCGCAGTTGTCCCTGCTGAAGCGCTGGCAGCGTGAAGCGTTCGGGGATGAACTGGGGGCGCTTATCGCGGGACAATAGGCCGCAGTTCCTCCCTCTCCCTACCCCTCTCCTGAGGGAGGGCGGAAGTTGCCGGGCACATTTTTAAAACATCCGTACCAAGGCGGACCCCTTATCCGGAGGGGCCGCCTTTTTTCTTGTCGCGCTTCCTCCCCTTCAAGGGGCACTGCCATTAAGTTACCTGATTAGCCCCCGACCCGCCTGAGGCGCGTTTTGTCGGAGAGGGACTTTACCTGGCGCAACGCTCCTGATACCTGATTCCCCCCCTTTGACAAAGGGGGGACAGGGGGGATTTGCCTTTGAAGTTCCTCAGAAGCGTCAATCTTCCGCAGCATAAGCCCCCTCTCCCTTGATGGGAGAGGGCTGGGGAGAGGTTAGGAGCTTAACTTAACCCCATTAGCGCTGATCTTCCGCTGTTCAGGTCCCTCCCCCTTCAAGGGGGAGGTCAGGAGGGGGATGGGGGTGTTTTTGGCACCGGAGCTGCCCCCCATCCCCACCCCCACCC
>Ga0209212_1000125_pt1 | contig 149449 bp, 139 predicted proteins | sample RifGroC2_FD_183996 | JGI IMG/M metagenome (GOLD analysis project Ga0209212, IMG submission 183996) | Groundwater microbial communities from Rifle, Colorado, USA - Groundwater C2 (SPAdes) (version 2) | ecosystem: Environmental > Aquatic > Deep subsurface > Groundwater | place: Rifle, Colorado...
CCACCCAGACCCCCGAGGCCATCTTCAACTACAGCTACAACGCCACCCACGGCCTGACCGCCAACAAAAACGCCATAAATGAAACCTGGCGCATCAACTACCGCTAACCCCCCAGCCAGGGCATAGCCACAAGCCTGACCGACCCCGCTGGCAACAGCACCTCCCAGAACCTGGACAACACCGGCGCCATGGTCACCGTCAAAGACCCTGCCGGCAACAGCCGTACCCAAACCCGAAACGAAGAAGGGCAACTGATCGGCGAACAGGACCACACCGGCTCCAAAACCCTTACAGTCGGCTACCTTGGCGGCGGCGCCAGAATCCTCACCGACGCCGACGGCAACACCACCAAAGAATACCGCGACACATGGGACAACCTCACCAAGCGGATCGACCCCGAAGGTGGCATAACCCAATACAGCTATAACACCAACGGCAAACCGATCAACATCACCGACGCCGAAAACAGCGCCACAGCAATCAGCTACGACCCCAGCGGCAGCCTGCCCACCCAGATCACCAGAGCCCAGGGCAGCGCCGACCAGACAGTAACCACTTTCAACTATACTACAAGAGCGAGCTAAAGTGGGAACGTCGCTTCCTATTTTTCTATCGTCCGAATCTTTCCAAACAAACCTCGATGGGACTCAAAGTGGGCCAATTTTGCGCACCGGTTAACACTATGGCATGCTGCCGTTTTTTCGGAATTTCGAAACTGAAAAGCTTTTGCAGTTAATGACTTTATTTCTCATTACTTGCTCGAGCCAGTCGATTGCGAGGAGCAGCTTGCAGTATTCGTTCTCGTTTGTCGAGTCAATGTCGGCTTTTTGAATTTGGGTTGACATACTGTAGATTCTGGAAGTAAGCCCGCTGATTCCGGTGCCCCGCCTGATTGTCTTTTTATTGTTTTTACCATCAAGTTTTTTCAAATAAGTTTTAAAAAGCCGCCGCATAGCTCTTTCATCATCGGCCTTTGCAATCTCCACTAGTTTTGAGACTGGAATATTCCGGTTTTTTCGACATTCGGTTTTAACATCCTCTGGAAGTCTGCACAATGAAAGAAATTCCGATAAGCTTGGTACGGAAGAGGATAGTTTTAGCTTTATTACAGTTTCTTTCAGGGTATAGTTGTGTAGCTTTTTATAAAGTCGGATCGCGTCAGCTTTATCTATCAGATTCAGGTCGTTTCGTTGTAGATTTTCGGCAAGGGCAATCTCCTCCAGATGTTGGTCAACATATATCCCTGGAATAGTTTCGTAGCCAATTTCTAGAAATGCACGTCGGCGGTGTTCGCCTGCGACCGTAACCAATTGCCCTCCAACCAAGCTGAAAGATATGGGGTTGATGAGTCCAATCTCCAGTATGGATTTTTTAAGATCCTCGATTGATTCTTGGTCGAAGATCTTCCTTATTTGGTTGGGGTTTGGGTGCAGTTGTGCGATCTTGGGTTCATATAATTGCCCATGTTTGTAGTTGAAGCTGTCAGTGTTTTCCATTGGTTTCATCCTTTCGTTTTTATTGATATTGATTTGCATTGCTCGTATCAGCTCTTCGTATTAATACAGTGAACTTGTTCAGGTGGGCGTGACACGTTAAGCAGTGAGGGCTACTTAGCTATCATCTGTAATTACATCAGAGGGGTGGGGGACTGGAAACGATGCTGGAATATGTTTGACTGAAGCGGGGGCAACATTGGGGATGCCGCACATTCTTTGTACGGCAAGATCCCTGCGGATTATCTCGCTGATCTTGAGATATCGTGATTCGCTATCACATTTGTCATGGTCTGTCGTCGAAAGTGTAAATGTACACTTATAAGGAATGTATGGATTTGTGACGGAATTTGTTCGGCGCATATTCCCCCCTTATAAGAAAGATCGGGAAGGTGTCCGGTGATTCCGCTGGCGGGCTAGCTGTTGGTTAGCAAGTATTTGATTTCGCTGGAGTAAACGCCCGTTTTGAATATACCTTTATTCCTTTTGTTATGAGCGTTTGCGAAAGCAGGCGGAAAGTAGTGAACATTTCACAGGCTAGACTCTTTATTGCCAATAATTTCTCATCGCTCTTGCATATAAATATATTTATCTCATTTCTTATGTTGTCTTTGAGCATAAAGAGCTTTTATGTTTTGCTGTGAATAATAAGTCGATAATATGTTTCTTGTGCGATTCAACTCAAAAAACATACTTATATATTGTATAATATACTGTTATTGTATATATGTGACATTAATGTTGTTGCAAGTGATTTTTATGAGTAGTTAAAACCCGCGTCTGATGGACGTGGTCATGTTTGATGGCTATGTTGATCCCGGATGGGTATGGCCATCTAGCCGTAACGTATTGGATATGCACCAAGGTTTTAACCCGCTGTCTGGGAATACGTTTCACCATTGGAAATGCTGCCTTGCCGCTCTATGGGGGGCTGATTCTTTGCTGTTAAGGACAGGTTCATGAAAAAAATACGAGTAGATATGGTTGGCATTGATGCTGAACACGCTCTGGCGGGTCTTGGTGAAAGACTTCGCTCCGCTCGAGAACACAGGACATTGGATGAGGTGGCGAAATACATGGGCTGCAATAAAGTCAGTGTGAGTCGGTATGAGGGCAATAAGCAAATTCCCGACGCTGCTTATTTATTAAAATATGCAGCGTTGGTAGATCGGTCCGCAGCATGGCTAATTACAGGTGTTGAGGTTGACGAAACAGCATTGTCGATCAGGGAACAGCATTATATCCATTTGGCCAAAACGGCGAGCAGCGTACTGGAAAAAAAATTGCAGGAAAACAAGCGGCGTTTGAACTGGGAGTCGGCCGGCAAGGTGTATTCCATGTTATTCAAGCATGCAATCATCTTGACCCATGAGGGGAGTATTGTTTGCGGGGTGGATGCAGTTGATAGCATTGATCTGATAAATAAGCTTGAGGATTATTTAGAGGATTTGTTTTCTATAGTTTCCAGCGATATATATGTTCAGAGTGTCGATGCTTGCGAGTGAATCTGCTTTCGCTCGGGGAGGGGTAATGAAGGTTGGTATATGGATTAGGGTTTCTACCGAAGATCAGGCACGCGGAGAATCTCCGGCAAACCATACCTGTCGCGCACAAATGTATGCGGGCAGTAAGGGTTGGCAGGTAACTGAAATTTATGACTTGTCAGGTGTATCGGGTAAGGATGTCTTGGAGCACCCGGAGGCCAAACGTATGATGTCTGATGTCAAGGCAGGCCGCATCAAATCCTTGATCTTTTCAAAGTTGGCTCGACTCGCGAGAAACACGCGCCAGTTGCTTGAAATTGCAGAGTTCTTCAAAAATAACGATGCAAACCTAGTTAGCCTCGAAGAAAGTATCGATACATCAACACCTGCTGGCCGACTTCTTTATACAGTAATTGGGGCTTTAGCACAATGGGAACGGGAGGAAATTTCAGCGCGAATCTCGGCCAGTGTGCCGATCCGTGCCAAGTTGGGCAAGCATACCGGCGGACAAGGTCCTTTCGGATATCACTGGGTTGACGGTAAACTTATTCCCAATCCGGCAGAAGCGACGATCGTTAGTAGGATATATGAATTATACCTTGAGACTGGCAAGGTGTTGACAGCATGTAATCGACTTGCCAAGGAAGGGTTCCGGGCACGACGATCGGAGTTCTCTCCACGCACACTAAAATATATTTTAAGCGACCCGGTGAATAAAGGGGAACGGCGGGCTAACTACAGTAAGCAGAACTGCGGCAAGTTGGAATTCAAAAAAGCAGAAGATTGGGTTGTCTTTGCAGTTGAGCCGATTATTGATGGAACTGTCTGGGAAAGAGCAAACCAACTGTTGGGAGATACGCGTCTACGTTTTACTGCTGATAGATCTGCGCCAAAGCAGGGAAAATATATGTTCAGCGGTTTGCTGGTTTGTGCTTGTGGTGGCGGCAAAATGTACTGCTATCCTTTTCCTGGCATGACTGTTACGCGTTACACATGCCGGGCGTGTAAAACAAAAGTGACCGAAGATGCCGTAGAAAAATCACTGCAGTACCTGCTGCATAGAGTGTCACTGGCGCCGGAAAACCTTTGTGGGGACAGTGGAAGCGAGTTGAAGCTGAAGGATAAGCAGGGTAGGTTGGGTTTGCTTGGAAAAGAGCTGAAAAATATTAATAAAAAGATAGATACACTGGTTGAGCTGTTCGGCGATAACCGCATTGATCAGGAAACCTTTACATCACGATTCGATCCATTAACTGTACGGAGAGATGCAATTAATAAGGAAATGCCCCGCTTACAGGGAGAGATTGATTTCATCAAAAGTGAGGAGACCGGTCGACAGTATGTGGTTAGTCAAGTAATGACGTTGGCGGCATTATGGCAAGAGTTGACGTATGAAGCACGTCAAGAGATTGTCAGGGAGATTGTAGAGCGTATCGAAGTTGGCAAGGAGTCACTGAACTTCGTTATTCATCACATATCAAACTTGAATCAAAAAGATGGGGAAACCCTTGCGGATTTCCCCATCTGACAAACCAGTAAGTGTAACCAGGCGATTAACGCTTGGAGAACTGGAACCTTGCGCGAGCTGCTTTTCTGCCGTACTTCTTGCGCTCTTTGACGCGTGAGTCGCGGGTGATGAAACCGGCTTTCTTGAGTACGCCGCGCAGTTCGGGCTCATGCAGCAGCAGGGCCTTGGTGATGCCGTGCTTGATGGCGCCGGCCTGGCCGGTGTCGCCACCGCCGGATACAGTTACGTAGACATCGAAGATGCCGACTTTCTCGACCAGTTCAAACGGCTGGCGCACAACCATCTTGGATGTTTCACGGCCAAAGTACTCATCCAGGGTTTTGTTGTTGACGGTGAACGTGCCTACACCAGGCTTGAGCCATACACGAGCGATGGAGCTCTTGCGCTTGCCTGTTCCATAATAGCTGACTGCTGCCATATCGTTTTCTCCTTGGAGTATTAAAGTGCCAGATTCTTGGGCTGCTGAGCTTCATGGGGATGGTTGGGTCCCGCATAAATCTTCAGCTTGCTGAGCATTGCCCGTGCGAGTTTGTTCTTGGGGAGCATTCCCTTGACAGCCTTCTTGATCAGGTCTTCAGGCTTCTTGACAAGCAGTTCGCCGGCCGTGATTTCCTTCAGGCCGCCTACGTAACCCGAGTGGCTGTAATAGATCTTGTCGGCCAGTTTGCGCCCGGTCAGTGCGATCTTCTCCGCGTTTACCACGATGACGAAATCGCCGGTGTCAACGCTGGGGGTGTAGATGGCTTTGTTCTTGCCGCGCAGGATTGAGGCCACCTGGGTCGAAAGACGTCCCAGAACAGCATCCTGAGCATCCACAATGTACCAATCGCGCTTAACATTTTCAGCTTTTGCAACTTCTGTTTTCATATAGATCCTCACGCCGTGTACAACCTGACAGGTCAGGCCATGATTTTTTTGAAGAGGTGTAACTTACTTGAAACTGTCAGAGTGTGTCAAGCAAAAAAAACATTCGGAGAATTGAGACGATCCGTGCGCATGAACAGTATGTTGTAATTGATCGGATTCCATGCTAGATATTAACGCTTAATTATCGGATTTACGGGGTAGATTATATGAGCATATCGGTAACGGATGTTGAATACGTGGCGCGTCTGGCGCGGCTTGAACTGGGCGCGGATGAGAAGGAAGTCTTTGCCGGCCAGATGAACGCCATTCTCGGTTATGTGGAAAAACTCAAGGGGCTTGATACCGACGGTGTAATTCCGACATCGCATGCGGTGCCGATGGAGAATGCTTTCCGCGAGGATCTGGTCTGCGCGCCGATCGGTGTTGACAAGGCGCTCGGCAATGCCCCGCAACGATCCGGATCGTTTTTCAACGTTCCGCAAGTAATAGAATAGGCAAGGATTTTTCATGGACACTATTGATATGACGATTCACGGGCTGCACCAGGCCCTGGAGTCGAAGCAGTTATCCTCGGTCGAGGCGACCAAAGCCATGCTGGCGCGAATAGAGGCGGTGGAGCCCCAGGTCGGCTCGTTCATCACGGTCACACCGGAGCAGGCGTTGGCTGGGGCCGAAGCGGCCGACCGTCGCATCGCGGCGGGCGACATGGACATGCTGACCGGAATTCCGCTGGCGCTGAAAGACATCTTCCTGACCGAAGGGATCCGCACGACCTGCGGGTCGCGCATCCTTGACAATTTTATCCCTCCCTACAGCGCCACCTCCTGGGAAAAACTGCGCGATCGCGGCGCGGTGCTGCTGGGCAAGCTGAACCAGGACGAGTTCGCGATGGGCTCCTCCAACGAGTCCAGCGCTTTTGGCGTCTGCCGCAACCCCTGGGACACGACCCGCATTCCGGGCGGCTCGTCGGGAGGGTCGGCGGCGGCCATCGCCGCCCGCCAGGCAACCGCCACGCTGGGCACCGACACCGGCGGATCGATCCGCCAGCCGGCTTCCCACTGCGGCTGCGTAGGGCTGAAACCGACCTACGGCCGGGTTTCGCGTTACGGAGTGATCGCATACGCTTCATCCCTGGACCAAGTCGGACCGCTGACCCGCGATGTGACCGACTGTGCCATCATGCTGGGGGCGCTGGCCGGTTACGATCCCAAGGATTCCACCAGCGTCGATTTGGCCGTGCCGGATTACGTTGCGACACTCCCTAACGGTGTCAAGGGGCTCAGGATCGGCCTGCCCAGGGAGTATTTCATTGCCGGGCTCGACGCCGATGTCCAGAAGGCCATGGACGCCGCCATCGAAACCTATCGGCGGCTGGGCGCCGAATTCGTAGATATCTCGCTGCCCCATACCGATTATGCCGTGGCGACCTACTATCTGATCGCCACCGCCGAGGCCAGTTCCAACCTTGCCCGCTACGAAGGTGTCCGCTTCGGCCACAGGAGCGCCAGCGCCGAGGGGTTGATCGACATGATGACCAAAAGCCGCAGCGAAGGTTTCGGCGCCGAGGTCAAGCGCCGCATCATGCTGGGCACCTACGCCCTCTCTTCCGGCTATTACGACGCCTACTACGTCAAGGCCCAGAAGGTGCGCACGCTGATCATGAACGATTTCATCAGGGCCTTTGCGGATGTGGACGTGATGCTGACCCCGGTCGCGCCGACCCCGGCCTTCAAAATCGGCGAGAAGGTCAACGACCCGCTGCAGATGTACCTGTCGGATATCTTCACGATTCCGGTCAACCTGGCCGGAACCTGCGCCATGTCGCTGCCGGCCGGTTTTTCGGCGGACGGTCTTCCGATCGGAGTGCAGTTGATCGGCCGGCCCTTCGGCGAAGAGGCCATCCTGCGCGCCGGATACGCTTTCGAGCAGGCCACCGAATGGCACCGGGCGACTGCAAGCCTATAAAAACAAATTTCGGAGTAGACAGATATGAAATACCAACCAGTCATTGGTCTCGAAGTTCACGTTCAGCTTCTGACCGACACCAAGATCTTCTGCGGCTGCCCGACAAAATTCGGCTCCGAGCCGAACTCCCAGACCTGTCCGGTCTGCCTGGGGCTGCCGGGCGCGCTGCCGGTGCTTAACAAGAAAGTGGTCGAGTTTGCCATCAAGGCCGGACTCTCCACCAACTGCTCGATCACCCCCCGCAGCATCTTCGCCCGCAAGAACTATTTCTACCCGGACCTGCCCAAGGGGTACCAGATCAGCCAGTTCGAGGATCCGATCTGCCAGCGCGGCTGGCTGGATATCCAGCTGGAGGGGCAGGCGGTCAAACGGATCGGCATCACCCGTATCCATATGGAAGAGGATGCCGGCAAACTGGTGCATGGCGATCTGCCAGGCCTGCATGATGGTTCCGGTGTTGACCTGAACCGGGCCTGTACGCCGCTTCTGGAAGTGGTCTCCGAGCCGGACCTGCGTTCGTCCGACGAAGCGGTCGCCTATCTGAAGCAGCTCCACCAGATAGTGACCTGGCTGGGCATCTGCGACGGCAACATGGAGGAGGGGAGCTTCCGCTGCGATGCCAATGTGTCGGTAATGCCGGTTGGCTCCGATACCCTGGGCACCCGGGCCGAGGTCAAGAACGTCAATTCCTTCAAATTCGTCAAGCAGGCCATAGAATATGAAATCCAGCGCCAGATCGATTTGATCGAGGATGGCGGTACGGTGGTGCAGGAAACACGCCTGTTCGATCCGAACCTGGGCAAGACCCGCTCGATGCGCAGCAAGGAAGAGGCCCACGATTATCGCTATTTCCCGGATCCGGACCTGGTGCCGCTGGTGATCGACGATGAATGGGTGGAACGTTCGCGACGGGAGTTGCCGGAGTTGCCGGAGCAGCGCCGTCAGCGCTTCATCACCGAGCTGGGATTGCCGGAATACGACGCCGAAGTGCTGACCGCCAACCGCGCGCTGTCGGAATACTTCGAGGCCGGCGTTTCCGCCCACGGCAATGCCAAGGCGGTGGCCAACTGGGTGATGGGCGAGATTACCCGCTCACTCAACGACAGCGGAACCGCGATCCAGGATTGTCCTGTCACACCGCTGCTGCTGGCCGAACTGTTGAAACTGATTGACGGAGGAACCATATCCGGCAAGATTGCCAAGACCGTTTTTGACGAGATGTGGAAATCCGGCAAGGCTCCGCATGTGATCGTCGAGGAGCAGGGGCTGGTGCAGGTGTCGGACAGCGGAGCCATCGAGGCCATAATCGACGGGATCATGGCTGCCAATGCCGGCCAGGTGGAAGAGTATCGCGGCGGCAAGGAAAAGGTGTTCGGCTTTTTTGTCGGCCAGGTGATGAAGGCCAGCAAGGGGAAAGCCAATCCGGCGGTGGTGAACCAACTGCTGCTGGATAAACTAAAAGGGTAGCAGCTGGGAGGTTTCATATGGGCCGGACCGTTATGATAGTTGATGATGCCCTTTTCATGCGTAATATCCTGCGCGGGATTGTACTTGAAAAGGGTTACATTGTGGTGTCAGAGGCGGCCAGCGGCATCGAGGCCATGAAGAAACTACATTCCCACCATCCGGACATTATCCTGCTGGACATCATCCTGCCCGACTCCAACGGTCTTGACCTTTTGCAATCGATCACCGCCACCAGCCCGGAATCAAAGGTCGTGATCTGTTCGGGTATCGGCCAGGAACAGGTCATTCAAAAAGCGCTCGAACTGGGCGCCAAGGCTTTCATCCAGAAACCGTTTACTCCCGAAAAGGTTGTCGAAGTATTGGAAGGTCTGGTGGGCTGAACCATGGACATGTCCCAGTACCGGGATCTGTTCGTATCCGAAGCCCGCGACCATCTCAGCGCTTTCGGCGAGTTAATCGTCCGCATCGAGGATGTTTCCGGCGACCAGGCCGCGATCAACGAGCTGTTCCGGCATGCCCATTCGCTCAAGGGCATGGCCGCCACGATGGGCTATGATCCCATCGCCCGCCTTGCCCATATCATGGAAGACCAGCTGAGCCGTGTGCGCAACGGCGAAATCCCCCTTGTTCCGTCCCTGGCCGATCTGCTGCTTGAAGGCGCCGACGCGCTGGCGGGCATGGTTTTACAGGTCGAATCGGATAGCGCGTCAATAGCCGAATCTGCCGGTTTGATCGAAAGGCTTTCGGCATTCGATCCGGGTAGTGAAAAAAAATCGGAGCGGGCAGTTTCCCCGCAGCCTGAACCGGCTTCTTCAGAGCCGTCGGCTGCGGCTTCCCACCAGTTCAGGCAATCAGATTCCCTTAAAAGCATCCGCATTAAAACCGAGACACTCGATCAGCTGGTCAATATTACCGGCGAGCTGATTACCAACCGCCATTGCCTGGCCGAATGCGCCCGCCAGGGCGGACTGTCCGCTCTGGATGAGCCGCTGCACCAGCTGGCGGCCCTGCTGCGTGATCTGCGCGATGTGGTTTTCAAGGCGCGCATGGTGCCGTTCGCATTTATCGCCGAACGCTTTCCACGCCTGGTCCGAGACCTGGCCCGCAAACAGGGCAAGGAGGTCGCCTTTCATATCGAAGGCAAAAATATCGAGCTTGACCGCGGGGTGCTGGAAGAAATCGCCGAAGCGCTGGTTCATATCCTGAGAAATGCCGTTGATCACGGAATGGATTCCCCTGATGAGCGCGTGGCGGCCGGCAAGTCGTACAATGGCGAGATCAGCCTGGTCGTGGCCCGCGACAAGGATCATGTCGATATTGTTGTTTCTGATGACGGTCGCGGCATGGATCCGGAACGGTTGAAGGCCAAGGCCCTGGAAAAGGGGCTTATCACAGCGGAACAGGCCGTCGCCATGACGAATCAGGAAGCGTTGATGCTGATCTGTTCACCCGGCTTTTCCACCGCCGCAACCGTCAGCGAGATTTCCGGGCGGGGGGTCGGCATGGATGCGGTGCGGAACGCGATACACTCGCTGGGCGGGGTATTGAGCATCCATTCGCAAGCCGGGTTCGGGAGCCGGTTCGTGTTGCGGCTGCCGATTACGGTTTCGATCATTCAGGTGCTGATGGTGCGCTGCGGCAGCTTCGAAGTGGCATTTCCGGTTAATGTGGTAAACCGCACCATGGAGCTGATGCGCGAGGATATTGTTGATGATGCCGGACAGAAGGCGGTTTTGCTGGATGGTGTTCATGTACCGGTGAGGAGCCTGAACCGTCTTCTTGGGCAGCCGGTGCTCTCGGGCGGTGCTGCCGGCATCGTCCCGGCGGTGGTCTGCGAGGCCGGCGGCCGGCTGGTTGCCTTTATCACGGACCGGCTGCTGGGACAGCAGGAAATATTTGTCAGGCCCCTGGCAACTCCGCTTTCATTTTTACGCGGCATAAGTGGCGCCACCGTGACCGGGGACGGACGCGTAATTTTTATCGTAGATGCGGCTTCTCTGGCCTGATTCGCCGTAAGTAGTGTCTTTTTCGGATATTTGTGCCGGGGCGGCGCTTGAAGTTGTTGCGATAGAAGTTGGCTTGTGGCAAAATTGCCAGTCTGCATAATAATGCGCTGCAAGCGTTGTCCAAGGTGGTAGAAACGGGGAGAGGGACACTATGAAACGTTACATCGTACTGCCGGTGGTTCTGCTGCTCTTAAACGTCTGCGTTCCGTCGTTTGCGGTCCCGCAGGTAAAGGTCGGACTGAACGACGTTATCGCCACGGTTGAAAGTTCGTTCAAGGCCGGAAAAAGCGGCGAGGCGCCGATTGCCGATTTCATGGCCGATTTTTTCCAGAGTACGTTTCTGGCAAAGGACCGGCGTGAGATGCGCGGAGATGGCCAGATCTCGGTCAAGCTGCCGAATGCCGCTTCTCCGTTGATGTACCGTTTCCTGTACTACCGTCCCTACCAGCAGGAAATTGTCAGTGACGGCAATTCACTCTGGATTTACCACCCGGAGAACCGGGAAGTGATTCTGAGCGATGTCAGCTTCATCTATAACCGCCCCGGTTTTAACCCGGACCGCGACCAGGCTGTCAACTTCCTGCAGGGGCTTGGCCGCATTTCAAAGGATTTCCAGATCAATTTTGCCGCCGGCATGTACGACAGCGCCGGCAATTATGTGCTGGAGCTGACTCCGCGACGCTCGATGCTCAACACCCGCCGCATCCTGCTGGTGGTCAGCCGGGACAGCGCCATCTCGTTTGTAACCCAGAAAAAGCCTCAGACCAGCACTCCGGCCGGCATTCCGGCGCGGCCACCATCCCGTCCGAATTTCGGGCCGGCGGAACAGTTCGGACCTTTGCCCCCCATAGGTGGAGCGTCGGACCCGTTCCCGCTGCTTTCGACAACGGTGGAGGACCAGGAAGGCAACCGCACCACGATGGAGTTTACCAATATCAGGATCAATAACCGTTTTCAGCAGAGTTCATTTTCATTCCTGATCCCGCCGGGAGTCCAGGTCGTAAAACCCTCTGAACTGAATCAGCCGCGCTGATGAAAGGTCTCGTAATGCACATGCTTCTGGCAGCACTCCTGTTTTTGATGTCCTCGGTATTGCCGGTGCAGGCGGCGTCCCAGCCGGCCGCTCTCAAGGACGTGGTCGCCGCGCTTGAAAAAAGCTATGTCGGGCTGCAGGATGTGCAGGCCGATTTTTCCCAGAAAACAACTATTGCCGGGATCAACCGTGAACAGAAGGGCAATGGCGAGGTGTTTCTGAAGCGCCCGGCTTCCGCTACCGCGATGTTCCGGTTCAACTATGCCAAGCCGAAGCAGCAGATCGTCTCCAACGGCAAACAGGTCTGGTTTTATACCCCTGAAAACAAACAGGTGCTGGTCAGCAGCGTTGACGCGATGTTCAAGGGCGGCAATTCGATCGCGCTTTCCTACCTGACCGGTCTTGGAAACGTGTCGCGTGACTTCAAGGTTACGCTTGCCAGGGAGCCCAGGGACAAAAAAGGCAATTACCAGCTGGAGCTGATTCCCAAAAATCCAAGCCCGGTCCTGGTGAAACTGCAGCTGGCGGTTTCCGCCGGGGCGGTTGAACGCTACATCGCCGACGGTGCGGTCAAGGACATCTTTCCGGTGGTATCATCGGTGGTGCATGATGCCGGCGGAAACCAGACCCGCATCGATTACAGCCGCGTGCGCGTCAACAGAGGACTTGACAGCGGCCGGTTCAATTTCAAGGTCCCGGCAGGGGTCGAGGTTATAAAGCCGTAAAGAAAATTGTTATGGAGGGTTGAGCATGCCGTCGTTCGACATCGTTTCAAAGGTAGACATGCAGGAGGTTGACAATGCCGTCAACCAGGCCGTCAAGGAAATCGGCCAGCGCTACGACTTCAAGGGTTCCAAGAGCCAGATCACGCCGGAGAAGGATTCGGTCAAGGTTCTGGCCGATGACGATTACAAGCTGAAAGCGGTCATCGATGTGTTGCAGTCCAAGTTTTTAAAGCGCAACATCTCGATCAAGGCGCTGCAGTACGGCAAGGTCGAGCCGGCTTCGGGCGGCATGGTCCGCCAGCTGATCACGGTCCAGCAGGGTATCTCCAAGGAGAAGGGCAAGGAGATCATCGCCGTCATCAAGGAGTCGAAGCTGAAGGTTCAGGCCCAGATCCAGGACGACCAGGTGCGGGTGACCGGCAAAAACAGGGATGATCTCCAGGATGCGATCCAGTTGCTGAAGGGGAAGGATCTGGATGTGGAGATGCAGTTCACCAATTTCAGAGAGTAGGAACGAGAGGATATTTTGAGCGAGACCCCAAAACAGAAAGTCAGCATGGTCAGCCTGGGCTGCCCCAAGAACCTGGTGGATGCCGAGGTGATGCTGGGCGTGCTGGCGCAGCAGCAGTACGAGATCACCACCGACGAAAAAGATGCCGACGTGATCATCGTCAACACCTGCTCGTTCATCAAGGAGGCCAAGCAGGAGAGTATCGACGCGATTCTGGATCTGGCCGAGCGCAAACATGACGGTCGCTGCCATACGCTGATCGTATCCGGTTGCCTGCCCCAGCGCTATCAGGAGGAGCTGGCCAAGGAACTGCCGGAGGTGGACATCTTCATCGGCACCGGCGACTATCCGCGCATCGCCGAGATACTGGCAGAGAAAAGCGACAACGGCCTCCAGCTGCGCTATGTGGGAGATCCTGATTTTATCTATGACGAAACCTTGCCGCGACTGAATTCGTCGCCGGCCTGGTATTCTTACATCAAGATCGGCGAGGGGTGTTCCAACTGTTGTTCCTACTGCATCATTCCCAAGTTGCGCGGTTCCTACCGTTCGCGCCCGCTGGAGGCCCTGGTGGCCGAGGCGGAAAGGCTTGCCGCACGCGGGGTCAAGGAGATCAATGTCATCTCCCAGGATATAACCCGCTACGGCAGCGACATGAGCGACGGCGCGACCCTGGAAAAACTGGTCCGCCGTCTGGCTGCCATCGAGGGCATCAAGTGGATCCGGCTGTTGTACGCTTATCCGGACGGCATCACCGACAGTCTGATCGAACTGATCCGCGACGAGCCCAAGGTCTGCAAGTACCTGGATATCCCGATTCAGCACATATCCGATCCGGTGCTGAAGGCGATGAAGCGGCGCAGTTCCGAACAGCAGATCCGCGACCTGATCGACAAGCTGCGTCGGGAGATTCCGGGCATTGCCTTGCGCACCTCGCTGATCGTCGGCTTCCCCGGCGAAACCGTGGAGGATTTCAACAAGCTGACACATTTCGTCGAGCAGACTCGCTTTGACCGGCTGGGGGTGTTCTGTTACTCGAAGGAGGAAGGGACCGCCGCCGCTGAAATGCCCGAGCAGGTGACGGAGCGGGTCAAGCGCGAACGCTACCGCAAACTGATGCGGGCTCAGGCGCGGCTCTCGTTCCGGCACAACCGGACCCTGATAGGTACTGTCGAACAGGTGATCGTGGAGGGCTACAGCGAGGAGACCGAGCTGCTGCTGAAGGGGCGTTCGTCCCGCCAGGCCCCCGATATCGACGGCCAGGTCTACATAACATCCGGAACAGCCGACATCGGGGATATCGTTGCCCTGAAGATCACCGACTCCTCGGATTACGACCTGATCGGGGAAATGCTGGAATAGCCTGACAGGCCGGTATTCTGCCGTGTCCCCGCCCCTCTTGTCGCAAGTAATCGACCGAAAGGGTCCGGGGACCGGTTTTTTAGCATCATCCCTCCGCACAAAGGCTCCCATGAAGCTTAACGCCAAGCTGATCATCATCATGCTCTCCCTGCTGGTACTGGCAATGCTGACGCTCTTCAGCCTCAACCAGTATGCCCAGAACGATCTGGTGCGCGAAATCCAGGACAGTTCCCAGGAAATTTCCAAGGCGATCCAGATGAGTATCGAGGATCTCACCTCCGAGGCGGAGACCTCCCGTCTGACCGACTACCTGATCAAGGCCCGCGAGAAGGGCATCAACGAAATCAACATCATCAACACCGAGGGCGAGATCATCGATTCGTCCGATCCGGAGAAGATCGGCAAAAAGCGCGAACTCAAGAAGCTGGAAAAGGGCATCCGCGCCGTCCAGCGTCCGCTGGGCGGTTCGATGTTGTCGCAGAAGCCTTACGAGGTGGTTGTGCCGGTCATTGTCGGCGATGAACAGCTCGGTTATGTCCAGATCAACATGCTGCTGGACAATATCCGCGATATCCAGCATGCCAATTTTATCCGCAGGCTGTTCGCCACCGGCATGGTCTTCTCGGTCGGTATCGCGCTGACCATCTTTCTGGCCCGTCGCTACACCACGCCGATCCAGAACCTTGTGGACCATTTCAAGAGGGTTTCGGCCGGAGACCTGTCGGTGACGATTCCGGTGAAAAGTAATGATGAAATCGGCGAGATGGCCGACGGTTTCAATAAGATGGTTGAAAAGCTCAGGGAACGCGAGGCGCTGGAAAAGCGGCTTTACGAGGCCGAGCATCTCTCCCGTGTCGGACAGCTGGCCTCGGGCATTGCCCACGAGATCCGCAATCCGTTGAACTATATCAGCCTGGCCATCGACCACCTCAAGGCGGAAATCATGCCGTCTTGCAAGGAAAAGTGTGACGAAATAGAGGAGCTTACCGACAAGATCAAAGAAGAAGTGCGGCGCGCAAACTACATGGTGATCAACTTCATGAACTATGGCCGGCCGCTCAAGCTTCGCCGGACTGCGGTCATGTATGAAGAGATCCTTGCAAAGGTGTTGCCGGTGCTGCATGATCGATTGGCCGAGCAGGGTATCACGGTGGAACAGCAGATTCCGGAAGGGTTGCCGCCGTTGTGGGTCGATCAGGAACTGCTGCGAAACTGCATCCTCAATTTTATCAACAACGCTGCACAGGCCATGCCTGACGGCGGGGCGATCACGCTGGGGGCGTCTCTTGAGCAGGAACAGGTCAGGCTGACTTTCGCGGACCGCGGCTGCGGGATCAGTGCCGAAGACATCGGCAAGATCTTCCAGCCCTACTTCACCACCAAGGATGTGGGCATCGGGCTGGGACTGGCCATTACCGAGCGGATCATCAAGGAGCATGACGGCGAAATCCTGGTCGAAAGCAGTGCCGGGCAGGGAACGGTCTTCTCGGTTTTACTGCCGCTTCAGCCGGCATCGGAAAATCCAATTACTGAACAGGGGGCCTGATCGTGGCGGCCGTACATGGAAGCATACTGATTGTGGACGATGAAAAAGGACAGCGGGACATCCTCAACCTGATACTCAAGAAGGAGGGTTATGATGTCACCGATGTGCCCGGGGTGCGCGAAGCGCTGGCGCAGCTGGAAAAGCGGGCGTTCGAGCTGATCATGACCGACCTGAAGATGCAGGGTCAGGGGGGGATGGAGTTGCTGGAGTCGGTGCTGGCCAACGACCCGCAGCAGTGCATCATCATGATGACCGCCCACGGTTCGGTGGACTCTGCGGTGGAGGCGATGCGAAAGGGGGCTTTTGACTACCTGGAAAAGCCGCTGGAACGGGATAATCTGCTGCTCACCCTGCGGCGCGCCTTCGAGCGTATCAGCCTTGTGCGTGAAAACCGGGTGCTGCAGAAACGGATCGATTTGATCAAGACCATCCCCAACATGCAGGGCGAACACCCCAAGATGAAGGAGGTGTTCAAGATCGTCTCCAAGATAGCCCCGTCCAACTCGACCGCGCTGATCGTGGGGGAATCTGGTACCGGCAAGGAACTGATCGCCAGGGCCATCCACGAGGGGAGCCCGCGCCGGGACAAGCCGTTTATGGCGATCAACTGCGCCGCGATACCGGACACCCTGATTGAAAGCGAGCTGTTCGGCCATGAAAAGGGGAGTTTTACCGGCGCCAATGCCCGGGAGATGGGCATCTTCGAGGCTTCGGATGGGGGCACGGTTTTTCTGGACGAAATCGGTGAGATGAATGTTGCCATGCAGGCCAAACTGCTGCGCGCGATCCAGGAAAAGGAGATCCGCCGGGTGGGCGGAAAGATCAACATCCCGCTGGATGTGCGCATCGTCTCCGCCACCAACAAGGACCTGGAACAGGAGATCAGGAAGGGCACCTTCCGTGAGGATCTTTTCTATCGTCTGAACGTGATCCGTATTAATTTGCCGCCCTTGAGGGAACGCGGCAGCGACATCAAGACCCTGGCCGAGTTCTTCCTGGACAAGTACAGCACGGCTGCCGGCATACAGGTTGACGGCATCTCCAAATCGGCCCTCAAGTTGTTGCTGAACTACAGCTGGCCCGGCAATGTGCGTCAGCTGGAATCGGTGATCGAACGTTCGGTGCTGATGGCCGAGAGCAACTATATCGAGCCTGAGGACCTGCCGGTGGAGATCACCTCGGTTGGATTGCTGGCCGGCGGGATTCCCTTTGAACTGCCGCCTGAGGGGATCGCATTCGAGGAGTTGGAGAAGGGATTGATCATCAAGGCCATGGAACGCGCCGACTGGGTAATCGGAAAGGCCGCGCCGCTGTTGGGGATGAGCTACAAGACGCTGCAGTACCGGCTTGATAAATTCGAGATCGAGCGGCCCGATAAACGGGTGAAATAGCCGCCGCCCATGTGGCTGGCAAAGAGTTTACCCAAAAAGATCTCCCGCCAGGCCAATAAGATCCGTTGAATTGCCGAATAGGGACAAAGCTCCACGGAGCAGCTGAAGGCGCAGTCGGCCTGTTATGGGTGGCATGATTCCATGGCCTGGAATATAATGTATTTATGCAAGTTTTCTAAACAAGATTGAAAAAATACCGATAGTATAGAGTATCAAACTGTTTCGGGAGAAGTGACATGGCCGACTTATTCAATTCCGGCAACGACCCCTTGGCGGTGCTGGGGCAGGATACCAGCTCCCAGCGCTCGCAGCTGGCCCAGTATTCAATACTGCGGGCCGCAGCCTATCTTCAGGACAACAAGAACGAAGAAGCTCTCAAGTCGTTCAAGCAGGCTCTCGCCTTCGATCCTCAAAACTCCACCGCCCAGACATATATCGCCAAGCTCTATCTTGCCAAGGGTGACAACTTCGAAGCCATCAAGGCATTCAAGACTATCGTCCAGGGACAGCCCACCTCTGTGGATGCCCACGTCAATCTGGCCAACGCTTATATACAGGCCAAACAGTACTCCGATTCGGAAAAGGAGTTAAAGGCCGCGGCCCGGCTTGATCCAACCAATCCCCTTCCGGATTATACCCTCGGGCTTCAGTACTCAAACACGGATCGCTTGAATGAAGCGGTGGCGCAATTCAACAAGGTCCAGAAAATATCGCCCAATGACGGCAACGTGTTTTACGCACTTGGCATGGTGCAGAATAAACAGGGCAATTATGAGGATGCAGCGGCAAACCTGCAGAAGTCCCTTTCCATCAAAAAAAGCTTTCCCGATGCCAATTACGAGCTTGGAGTCGCCTTTGATGCGCTTGGCAAAACGGAAGAAGCCCAGAAACAGCTTTCAATCCTGCAAACCGCTGGTTCGTCATTGGCCGAAGATCTCCAGTTCATTCTGGAAAAGCCGCAGATGGTGTATATGGACCAGAACGCCAATCGTAATTTCAACCAACTCCTCGGCCCGGCAACACCCCTCTGGATGCTTGATCCTTCACTGCTTACACCCAGTGCAACCACACAGATTTCGGTGGCGATCCAGTTTAATAACGATATGGATATGACCTCGGTGATGAATCCATCCAACTGGGAGATTTCAAGGGCAAACAGCACCGATGCCGGGTATTACATATCACAGGCCGGCGGTCGCGAGGCCGCCATTCCATCAGTTCCTACCTTTGTCAGCTACAATCCGGAGACCCGTCAAGCGAGCGTGACATTTACCGTCCAGCAAAACGCGGCAGGAAATGCCACCATTGATCCGTCGCACCTGGTATTCAAGTTTTCCGGAACTGATGCTTCGGGCAGACAGATGGATACGGCCGGTGACCAGATTGACGGCGCCGCATTGAAGGCTTTCTAAGGTTTTATGTTGAAATTCCGAAAACTTTTAATTATACAAGTACCCATTAAACATTACTGCGAGGGCCTATGCAACAATCAGCCAATCAGAACCTGATTCTAATCGAAGGAGCTGCAACGTATGAGAGGATTCTTTCGGAAGTCCGTGAAGTCGAGGTGGACGAGGGAATCAGGCATCTGAAAGATTTCCTGAAGATTTATCCTGATTTCGCAAGGACGCACAACGACTTGGCGGTCATGTATTATCAGACCGGAAACTCACTCAAGGCATTGGCTCATTACGAAAAAGCCCACAAGCTGGACCCTGCAAACATCACCTATCGCAAAAATCTGGCTGATTTTTATTTTGTCGAGCTTGAATGGACCGGTGATGCTATACACACATACCTTGATATTCTCAAGGACAACCCCTTCGATATCGAGGCGCTTAATGCGCTAGGATCGATAAGTCTGCAGATTGGTCGAAAAGAGCAGGCACGGCAGTACTTTACCCGCACATTACAGCTTGATACAGGCAATCAGGAGGCACAGCAGGCTCTAAAACAATTGGCGCCCTCTGCATCGGCTTTACCAGATGCAATGCAGATCACGCAGCAGCCGTCTGTATATGGTCTGAGAACTGAACAGTCTTCTTGTGTGCCTCCTGCCAAGCCGTTTAAAGACCTGTTCAGAGTAACAGAACAGCCTACTGCAGTCGCTTCTGCTGTTGCAACACCTCAATATCAAAGTGTTGTCCCTACACTTTCGCCGGAACCCACGCTATCTTCGGAAGAACTTTACCGGGAAGCACTGCAGCTTGCCAATGCTGGTAAGTATGACGATGCCATCACTACTCTTGAAAAACTGCTGGGTCAGGATAAAGGTTTTGCTCTTGCCCACAATGATCTTGGAGTTCTCTACCAGAAGAAGGGCAATCTCCAGAAATCCAGATACCACCATGAAGAAGCTGCTAGACTTCAACCTGCAAATAAAGTTTTCCAAAAAAATCTGGCGGATCTGCTCTACATAGAATTCTATGACTTTGAGGCAGCTTTGGCCATATATGTCCGTCTTCAGGCCAAAGCCCCCCAGGATATCGAACTTCTTAAAGCGATCGCTTCTATCTGTCAGACTCTCGGAAACGAATCCGATGCCCGCTTTTTCCTGGAGAGAGTTCTTACGCTGCAGCCGTGGGACCGCGATGCTCAAAGTGCCATAAAGGAGATGGAAGCAGCCGGTAAGGCAAGAGCCTGAGGATGAAGGTTTCAATGCCCAGCGGCCGGGCGCATGGCTGGGGGATTGCCGGCGAGTACTTGACCAGAGAGATTGCCAGGCTCCCGCATATTGAAGGAGTCACCCTCCACTGCATCGGTGGACATGATTTTCACCCGATGAATCCTGCAGATTGGAACCGGATAAACATTGGATACTGTTTTTTCGAGAATGATATCGAGGTATTACGTCATACCCGCCGGGCCGCCAGGGAGTGGGACTTCATCGTGGCCGGTTCCTCCTGGTGTGAGTACCAGCTTAGAATCGGTGGTGTCCGCAGTACCTCAACTATTCTCCAGGGCATCGATCCTGTCAATTTTAACCCAGCGCCTTCCCGTGAGGAAGATGGACGTTTCATTGTGTTCTCCGGCGGCAAATTTGAATACCGCAAAGGCCAGGACCTGGTTATAGCCGCCATGCGTGTCTTTATGCAGCGCCACGATGATGCCTGCCTGGCCTGCTCCTGGATCAATCAGTGGCCCTTCTCGCTTGCGACGATGGCCCAATCACAACATATCACATTCAATCCTTCAGACGAAGATTGCATGACCATCCTGCAACGTACTCTCCATGATAATGGCATCCCACCAGAACGTGTCTATCTTGCGCCGCTGATCGACAACACGCTGGTCGGACAGATTTACCGGCAGACTGACATCGGTATTTTCCCCAACCGTTGTGAAGGTGGCAATAATATGGTCATGTGTGAGTACATGGCCTGCGGCCGTACCGTAATTGCCAGCGATGCCACCGGGCATGCCGATGTGATCACCGCTCAGAACGCCTTCCCTTTGACAAGTTATTCGCCGATTCTGATCAAGGATGTGGCAGGCCAACCTTCGGCGGTCTGGCACGAGGCTTCAGTGGAAGAGACGATTGAACAATTGGAATTTGCCTATCAAAACCGGGATGTCTGCGAACAAAAAGGGCTGATTGCCGCAAATGCCATGAAAGGACTGTCTTGGGAAAAGGCGGCGCGGGAATTTCACGCGATAGGAACGGAAGTTGCGGCTAAATTGCAATCATCCGGGCAAATCAATTATTCTACACTCTTTGGCAACTAGCTGATAAACATGGGTCAATCTACAGGGGTATCTGATGGATCTCAACAATAACCAGCTTGCTCGCCTTGTCTCGTTTATTACCAGGATAGAGAGCGAAACGTATCCTGAATCACCTTATATTGTTCACTCCGAAATCACTTCACAAGTACTTGAAACTCTCATTACCCAGTTTGGCATTAATCCGGATGCCCGCATCCTCGATATTGGCTGTGGCCAGGGACCAGCCCTGGATGTTTTCAGGAGTAAAGGTTTTTTGTCTGCAATAGGCATTACCCTGAACGACGAAGATGTGCGCATCTGCCGGGAAAAAGGACATGACGTACGCAAGATGGACCAGTCTTTCCTCGAATTTCCCGAGGGATCATTTGATTTTGTCTGGGCACGTCATGTAATTGAACACAGCATATTCCCTTACTTTACATTAACAGAGTTTGCCCGCGTATTGTCACATGGAGGGACGCTCTACCTGGAAGTGCCAGCCCCGGAGACTTCATGCCATCATGAGACCAATCCGAACCACTACAGCGTTCTTGGCCATGGTGCCTGGACTTCGTTACTCGGCCGCTGTGGTTTCATTATTCGCCATGAAGGGCGTTATACTTTTCCAACCCCGATGGGAATGGACGAGTATTGGGGTTTTGTCTGCTCAAAGCCTTCATAAATATCTGCTGCAGGACAAGGACTGGATCCAATGAATAATCTGCATGTCTGGCTGGCTTACGTTGCCTATCCGGTTACCACGGCCGTCTACTTTGAAAGAGCGCTCAGGAAACGCTGTCGCACTACCACAATCGGTCCCACGCTCCCGCACGAATTGATTGAAAAATGGCAGTTGCAGAACATGAATCTGCCGCTCAATGATCAGGATATATCCACCGGTGGAAATCCCGACATGGAACAGCTTGTTGCTGATACCACTCCAGCCGATCGACCGGATCTTTACATCTGGATCGAGTCGGTACACGGCTATTATCCTTTGAATCTCAATACCCTGCCCTGCCCGAAAGTCTGCTACCTGATTGACAGCCATCTGAATCTGCCGATGCATCTGGAATGGGCCAGACAGTTTGATCAGGTTTTCATTGCCCAGCGGGAATATCTGGATGATTTTCGTAAACTGGGTATGAATACGTATTGGTTACCGTTGGGTTGCGACCCGGAAGTTCACCATCGATATGATGAACCTAAAATCCATGATGTAGGATTTGTCGGCGGTATAATGGCCGGCTCCCGGCGAGAAGCACTTCTTACGGAACTGGCCAGCCAGATTCCGGTACATTATGAACGATGCTTCTGGGACGACATGGTCAGGCTCTTCTCCCGGTCACGGATTGTCTTTAATGAGGCTGTAAGAAATGATCTTAACATGCGTGTGTTTGAGGTCATGTCAACCGGGACGATGCTCCTGACCGATATGGCCAGAAACAGCGGACAGGACGAACTGTTCAGAGATGGTGAAGATTATGCTGTTTATAGTGACAGTAATATCTGCGAATTTGCCTCTTTTTATCTGGCTAATGAAGAATTGCGAGAACAGATTGCAGTCCGTGGCCAGCGCCTGGCCCACAATGCCCATACGTACGGTCACCGAGTTGAAGATCTGATGGAAGTTGCTTTGAATGGGAAGCCGGACACTTTTTCGGCGAAGGAACTGAGAGACCGGTCACTTGCAGGAGTGTCCGCCATCGATGCCGATATCATGTCAAGTATTTGCATAAGCAGTTCCCGGAGGAGTTTCGTTATCCCTGTGCTGGATATGTCTCCAGCCAGTGAATACAACATACTCACGCTGCTTGGCGACCTGGAAGATGTTGAAGGTGACGTGATTGTCATCTTCAACGGCCAGGAGGTGGCCGAACATCTGAAAGATCATCCTCGGATCACCCGTTATGCCGTCATGAAACATAATATCGGTGTAGCCCGCGCGTGGAATCTGGGGCTGGAGATGGCAGTCACTCCGACTGTGTTTATCCTGAATGCCGACCTTCATGTTGAACGGCAGGCTGTGGATGCGCTTGAACAGGCACTCCTGTTTATTCCCGATGCAGCCTGTGTCGGACCACAAGGCAGCTTCTTTGATTTCGTGCTGGCAAAGGATTACACATACTTCGACAAGGGCTCCTTCAGCGTGCCCTTAGAAGTTGATGCGGTATCAGGATTCTTTTTTGCCATAAAACTTGAGCACTTCAATGAAAAAATAATCCGCTTTGAGAATGGTTTCACACCCTGCTACTTCGAAGAATGGGACTTGGGGCTGCAGATCAAACGTTCCTGCCTGAAAAATTACATTGTGCCGACTTCGGCCTACGACCATCATTGGAGCGGCAGCATCAGGGCGCTGAGGGAAATCACTTTCTACGAAAAAGCAGAAACCGCCGGAGAAATACTGCTCCGGAACCGCCGCCTGTTCCTCAACAAATGGCGTGGAATTGCGACACGGGAAAATAATCCCCGGTTACTGGAAAGCGGATTCTTTATGTATGTGACAGATCAGGCCCAAAAACTACTAAACGACGGGCAAATTGATGACGCACAAAAATGGCTTGATGCAGCTGAATTGCGGTTCAGGGACGATACCAGGTTTTCGGCGCTCAGGCGCTATATCGACATACTGGCCAGAAAGGTCTGATTATCAGTGAGACGGATTGAATGGACGATTCAATGAACAATTATATGCTTGCTAAGCTTGAAGCACAGATACTCCAGTCAATCGCTTATCAAAATGCAGGCGATTATTCTTTAGCCCTTGATGGGTATGAACATGCTTTCGAAGCGCTTTATTTTTACGAGAAATTCGGATGCGAACAGAAAAAGGTTGAGCATGCCTGGAGGCTGGTGCTCGAAGCCCAGACTCATCAGGCACTGGTTCTTTTTTTCCACGGATTGATCCAGTATCATCGCAGTGAGTACCGATCAGCCGCTGCAGCAGCTTATTCCGCCATATTGCTGAAGCCGGAAGTTGCGTTCCATTACTTTCTTCTGGCAAGATCATTGAATGCACTTGCTGACTATTCCGGGGCACAAACAGCATATGAACGTGCTGAAGAGCTTGCTCCCGGCTCTGGTATCGCAAAGGAAGGGCTCTTCAGTATTGCGTGTGAGCAGCAAATGCCGGGTGACGATTACTACGCATGGTTGCAACATTTCCATCAATGGCTCAAGCCCGCCGATTATGTCGAGATCGGTATTGGTCACGGTCGTTCTCTGGCTCTTGCCGGACCGGGCACAAAGACGATCGGAATCGATCCGTTTCAGGGGTATTGGGAAAAACTGGATTTCGTATGCCCGCATGGGCCGGCAAAGCTCTTCCCATTGACGAGCGACGACTTCTTTAGGCAATATGATCTGCGGGAGGTTCTGGGGCGGGATACCTTTGACCTGGCTTTTATCGACGGTATGCATCTTTTTGAACAAGCTTTGAAGGATTTTATCAACCTGGAGAAATATGCCCGGAAGGACTCGGTGATACTAATCCACGACTGTCTGCCGATAGCGCCGATAGTTGCCGAGCGGGAGCGCTGCACCGGTTTCTGGACCGGGGATGTCTGGCGAATTATCCCCTGCCTGAAGGCCTTCAGGCCGGATCTGAAAATCATGACCATTCCTGCCAAGCCGTCCGGGTTGGGCGTGGTCACCAATCTGGATCCGACATCGACCGCATTGTCCGATAACTATGATGTTATCGTCGGTTATTACCTTGCACTCAGATGTCCTGAACGTTTTGACCAGCAGCGTGTGATAAGCAGTGTCGGATTGTACGATGAGGAATATGTCAAAACTAATTTCTGCAGCATGGATATGCCAACAGCATAAAATTGTGGATGCTGTATTTGTTTCAACTCTAATAGGACATACACTTTTTGGGAGGTGGTATGAGGCCAATTTATTCATCAGAAACAATTCAGATTGACATAACGAATCATTGTTTTATGAGCTGCCTGTATTGTTCCCGCTATAACAGGCACATACGGCCGGATCAAAGAAGGCATATGACAGTTGAGCAGTTCAAGACCGCTTTGGATACCTTGCGAATCTGGCCCGGAAAGATTGGCATCATCGGTGGTGAACCCCTTCTGCATCCTGATTTTGAAGAGATGTGCAGCTTGCTAAGAGCCCGATTTAATCGTAACAAGCTTGGTTTGTGGACATCTGGCGGGAAAAATTTTCAGACACATTTGGAAATGATAGACCTGACATTTGGATTTATTGCATACAATGAGCATAATAAGGAACAACTTGAAAAGTGCAAACATCAACCTCTGACGGTTGCAATATCAGAGGTGGTGCCTGATGAGCAGTTGCGCAACAAGTTGATTGATGCCTGTTGGGTTCAGAACACATGGTGCGCGACTATAAACCATTTTGGCGCGTATTTCTGTGAAGTGGCCGGTGCGCAGGATGCATTGCTGAACGAGGGTATTAACGCATGGCCGGTTGAACATGGGTGGTGGAAAAAAGCCCCGGTCCAGTTTCAGGATCAGGTGAAGGCCCTCTGCAATAATTGTGGTATGGCAATTCCTATGGAAAGGGAATTAATTAAGACCAAGACGGAAAAGTTTTCGCCACTTCTGCTGGAACAGTTCAGAAAAAAAGGATTGATCAAAGTCGCTGAGAGTGACGTTGAAGTTTTCGATCACCAATTTACAAAAGAAGAAATAATTGAAAACAGCAGGATGTGGACACCTGGAAATTATCGTGGAGACCGGTCAGACGATTATGCTGCCCCAGAAGGTTTAGGATTGACCATCCCAATTTCTGATTAAAGGGGTTTCTTAATGAAGATTGAGTTGATTACCATGTGGTATAACGAAGAATTCCTGGCCCCGTTCTTTTTGAATCACTATAAATGGGTAGACAAAATACACATCCTGCTGGATGCGGATACAGATGATAACACCGAAGCAATCGCAACCGGTTATCCTAATGTATTAATAGAGCATTTCAAGTTTCCTGACATGATGGATGATGTAATAAAAGCAAGGAAAATTAATGAGAAATACCGGTCAATACCTGGTGCTGATTATGTTATTGTGGTGGATTCCGACGAATTTATCTTTTGCAACACGTTGGATGACTCAATAAAAGAACATATTATTGACAAAAGAAAAGATTTTTATTTCGCTACATTATGGCAAATATATCAGCACGAAAGCGATACAAGGCTTGATGCAACCAAACCGGTCTATCAGCAGCGTCGCAATGGAGACCCAGCAATTGCGAATTGTTATGTCAAGCCGGTAGTAGTAAGGGCTGGACTTGATGTCGTCTGGGGGCCTGGTAATCACACATTGGTGTTTGATAGCAAGCCCATGGCTTGGCTTACAGCAAATGCGGATATTATGGCGGAATATAATGTGAGCGTTTTCCCTGTTGATATGCTGCAGGGAGCTCATTGGAAATTATTTGACTTGGATGAAACAATAACCAGAAGAATAAGAAACAGAACAAACAGGCAATCTAAATTAAATCTTGCTGCAAACCTAACTACTCACCACCATAAAACAACGATTGATGACATTATTGATGAATACAATCGGATGAAAACGTCTCCAATTGTTATAAAAGATAGAAAGTGCACAGAGAACGTCAAGCTTAAATATAACAGTATATTTGAGAATATACTGGCAGAGAGTTCTTTTTCTGAAGATTACGAGGTCAATCTCTACGACGAAGGAGTCGGCCATCTGTTTGAAAGTTGTGCTTTTCCTTCTTGGTATGATTATATAAAACCACAATCTGTATCTGATACCTTGGCAGATGAACTTTTTCTTATGGCAAGTGAGTTTCACAAAAACGGATATCGAGAAAAGGCATTACTACTCATAAAGAAAGCATTAATGTATTCGCCTGATTCTCTGCATTTCGAATTCTACCGGAGACAATGGGAAAAAGAAGTGACAGCGGGAATTGATATAGAACAATAAAAGCAGCTACGATCTTACAATCCTGCAAAACAATTTGCAGAAATGCTGTAATTGCACATCACCTAACCGCAATTAAATCGTACCGGAGAGAACTATGAAGCAGAATATCCTGGTGACCGGCGGTGCAGGTTATCTCGGTTCCATCCTGTGTGAGCATCTGCTGGATGCCGGGTATCGTGTAACCGCCCTTGACTCGCTGATCTACGGAGAGCAGAATCTGAATCACCTCTGCGCCAATCCGGACTTTGATTTCATACGAGGGGATGCCCGTGACGAATCACTACTGAAACCGCTAATCAAGGGTGCCGACGCCATTATCCCCTTGGCTGCCATCGTGGGCGCTCCGGCCTGCGATCTTGATCCGTACATGGCGACGTCCACCAACCGCGATGCGATCTCATTGCTCTGCAAACTGCGTGGCAAAGAGCAGTTGATCGTTTACCCGACGACCAACAGTGGTTACGGCACCAAGACCGGCGACGTATTCTGCACCGAAGAATCCTCACTCGATCCGATTTCGCTCTACGGTCGCACCAAGGTCGAGGCAGAGGAGATCGTCTTGTCGGCAGGCAACTCGATAACCCTGCGACTGGCCACTGTATTCGGCATGTCGCCCCGCCCCCGGCTGGATCTTCTGGTGAATCATTTCACCTATGCCGCATTTTTCGACGGCTATCTGGTCATTTTCGAAAAGGACTTCAAACGTAACTACGTCCATATCCGGGATGTTGCCGATTGTTTTATCCACTGCATCCAAAATCCGGCCGGTATGATCGGCAGTCCCTTCAATGTAGGACTAGATGAAGCCAACCTGTCCAAGGAAGAGCTTGCCCTCAAGATCAAGGAGCATATTCCCAAATTTTACCTCCATTTCTCCGAAGTGGGCAGCGATCCGGACAAACGGAACTACATCGTATCCAATCGGCGCCTGCGCGACGCCGGTTTCGAGGCGAAGCGATCCCTGGATGACGGTATCCGTGAGCTGATTAAAGGGTACCGGCTGCTGGGGCGGATGCCGGGCAAAAATATTTAAGATATGATTGATTGTGCCGTTATTCTATCCGGTGGACTTGGAACGCGACTCCGCTCGGTTGTGAGCGATCGTCCCAAAGTCATGGCTCTGGTGGCAGGCCGTCCTTTTCTGATACATCTGCTGGACCAGTTGGCTGAATCCGGAATACGACGGGTTGTGCTCTGTACCGGATACATGGCTGACACAGTACAGGGTGAGTTGGGTAATGAATACCGGGACATGGAACTGGCCTATTCCACTGAAGAGAACCCGCTTGGCACCGGTGGCGCCTTACGTAATGCCGCAGGTTTATTGTCCGGAGAGATGCTTCTGGTGCTGAATGGGGATTCATATTGTCACTGCGATATTTCCGGTTTTATCACCAGTCAGGCTGCAAGCGGTGTCTACGCCGGAATGGTCTTGGCGCGGGTTGATGATGTTGCCCGTTTTGGAACGGTTCTTACCAATAATGACTCAATTGTGGAGAGCTTCATTGAAAAAGGAGGGCAAACAGGCCCCGGCTGGATCAATGCCGGCATCTACCTGTTGCCTGTGGATCTGGTACATAAGATCGCACCGGATCGCCAGGTTTCTCTTGAACGTGAAGTTTTTCCTCTTCTCCTTGCAAAAGGCCTCTTTGGCTATCATTGTGCGGGATCATTCATTGATATCGGAGTTCCGGAGGAGTACCAGCGTTCACAAACATTCTTTCCGGAACTGACAAAAGGAAAATCATGATAATCAGCAGAACCCCCTACCGTATCTCGTTTTTCGGCGGTGGCACAGACTACCCCGGCTGGTATCTCAAGCACGGCGGTGCTGTTCTGGCCACGGCCATCGATAAATATTGCTATATCACCTGCCGGTATCTTCCCCCCTTTTTCGAACACCGCAACCGCATTGTCTACTCCAAGATAGAAAGCGTATCGAGCATTGATGAAATACAGCACCCCTCTGTACGTGAGACCCTGAGGTTTCTGAATGTCGAGCGAGGTATAGAAATCCACCATGATGGAGATTTGCCCGCCCGAAGTGGTATGGGCTCCAGTTCGTCCTTCACCGTTGGATTGCTGAACGCACTGTACGCTCTGAAAGGGATTATGCCCAGCAAGCATCAGCTTCTAACCGAGAGTTTGCACATCGAGCAGAACATGATCAAGGAAACGGTCGGCTCCCAGGATCAGACCCTGGCCGCCTATGGCGGCTTCAACCATGTCAGTTTCATGCAAAATGGCGATGTGGCGGTTCGGCCGGTTATAATGAGCTCCGAAGTCATTCATCACTTTAATGACCACCTGATGCTGTTTTATACCGGCATCAAGAGAACTGCGGCGGATGTTGCCGACAGTTATGTACTCAACATCGATGACAAAAAGCGCCAACTTCGCATCATGAAGGATCTGGTGGAGGAAGCCCTTTCAATTCTCGGCAAGGGGGGCAACTTTCATGAGTTCGGCATATTGCTTCACGAGGCCTGGCAGGCCAAACGCTCACTCAGTTCACGGGTAAGCAACGCCCAGGTTGATGACATGTACGAAGCGGCCCTCAAGGCAGGCGCGCTGGGCGGCAAGATCACCGGCGCCGGAGGAGGAGGCTTCATGTTGCTGTTTGTTCCGCCGGAGCGCCAGAAAAAGGTGCGCGAAGCCCTGAAGACGCAGATCCATGTGCCGTTTCGCATCGACAATACCGGCAGCCAGATAGTCTATTTTCAGCACGAAGAGGACTACTCCAAACTGGAAGACGACCACAACGGACGAGTTATAAACAGATTCAAGGAATTGGCTGAAGTAGAGGGGGAAAGCGCGTGAAAACGGCCAATGATGAACTGTTGTCAAAAGCCGGATGGGTCTGGGCGGAAACCCTGCGGATGCACAGGCTTGCTCCCGAGACCCGCGTGGCCTCGTCTCTTTCTGCGGTTGAAATCTTTACCACGCTCTATTATGGCGATTTGCTGGCGCATAATGGCGCGGATCCCCGCTGGGAGGGGCGCGACCGGCTGATCGTCAGCAAAGGGCATGGTTCCATCAGTCTCTTCCCGATTCTGGCTGATCGTGGATATTTCGACAGGTCCGAGCTGGAAGGAATCTGCCGGGAAGGCTCCTTTCTGGGAGGTATCCCCGACACGATCATACCCGGTTACGAGACCATCAACGGCTCGCTGGGGCATGGCATCGGCGTGGCCTGCGGCATGGCTCTGGGGCTCAAGTGCAAAGGATCGCCGAGTCATATTTTTGTAGTGGCCGGCGACGGCGAATTCTGTGAAGGCTCCATGTGGGAAGGGGTCATGTTCGCTGCCCATCATCGTCTCGACAATCTGACCGTCATCATCGACAACAACAAGCTCTGCATGCTGGATCGCTGCGAAAATATCATGACCGTCGAGCCGTTCGACAGGCGTTTCGAGGCCTTTGGCTGGGAAGCGCGGAGGGTGGATGGGCACGATATTCCGGCTCTCCGCGAAGCGTTGACCTCGTTCAAACAGCGTGGAGCCACCGGCCGGCCGTCCGTCTTGATCGCCGACACGGTAAAGGGCAGAGGCGTACCCGAACTGGAGCTGGATACACTCTGTCACATCCGTACTCTTACACCATCGGAAATAGACCGCGCCATGGGGGGAGCTCAATGAGTACGCCAACCATGATGACCATGCGGGACTCATTTATCGGTACCCTCTGCGACCGCATGGCAGCGGACAACAGCATTTTCTTCCTGGCCGCTGACCTGGGGGCCCCGGCTCTTGATCGCATGCGGGAGGAATTTCCCGACCGGTTCATCAACGTCGGTATTGCCGAGCAGAACCTGATCAACGTCGCCGCCGGACTGGCCCTGGAAGGCTTTTGCGTCTACACCTACGCCATAGCGCCTTTCATCACCATGCGGGCCTATGAACAGGCCAGGGTCAACCTGGCGGTCTCGTCCCAGATCCGCCCGGTCAACGTCACCATGCTCGGCCTTGGTGGTGGTGTCAGCTATGTGGTCTCCGGGCCGACCCATCACTGCCTAGAAGATCTGGCCATCATGCGGCTGTTGCCAAATATGTCGGTCTACTGTCCATCAGACTGGGTGACCGCTGCGGCTCTGGTTGATCATACCCGCGCCACCGTTGGTCCGAAATATATCCGTTTTGACGGCAAGGCTCTTCCTGCTCTCTATGCCGATTCTTCTGCTGTGGACATTCAGAAGGGGTTTGCTCAGCTTGTTCCTGGCACGGACATCTGCCTTGTCAGTACCGGCTTTATGAGTCACCGGGCGCTTAAGGTCGTCCAGGAACGCCCGGAAGTGGCGCTGATCGATCTGTTCACTCTGAAACCGTGTGATGAAGCGGCCCTTGCCGTTGCACTTGCCCCCTATCGCCATGTCATCACCATGGAAGAGGGCTTCATCAACAACGGCGGGCTGGATAGCCTTGTGACCAAGGTTTGCCGCGAACATGGGCTCGGCTGTCGTCAGCACCCGATTGGCTTTAATGACCGCTATTGCTTCGAGCTGGGAAGCAGGGATCGCCTGCATGCCATCAACGGTATGGACGAAACAGCGGTGATTACCCTGGTGGACGGCTTAAGCGCGGCATGATACACGATATAGACATCGTCCTGATCAATCCCGGTGACCGGCGCCAGGTTTATCAGGGGCTGGGAGGCGAACTGGCAGCCATCGAACCCCCCTTCTGGGTGGCGGTTCTGGCTGCCTGTCTGCGCCGGCAAGGGATGCGCGTGGCGATCATCGATTCCAATGCCGAGAATATTGCCCCTGAAGAGACCGCCAGGCGGGTTGCAGGATTGAATCCGCTCCTCTCGTGCGTAGTCGTCTACGGATCACAACCATCCGCCTCCACCCAGAATATGACGATTGCCGGAGCTATCTGCCGGGCTCTTTCGGCACAGGGCATCGGGAAGGTTGCCATGGCCGGCCTGCACCCATCGGCGCTGCCAGAGCACACCCTGCGTGAGGAAGCGGTTGATTTCGTCATCGAAGGGGAGGGGCCCGAAAGTCTGAAAACATTGCTGGAAGAGCTGGCTATGGCAGATCCGGATCTAACCTGTGTCCCGGGGCTGTGGTACCGGGGCGGTGACGAAGTCTGCTCCAATCCACGCGCCGCCTTGATCAGCAACCTGGACAGCTATCTGCCCATGGCGGCCTGGGATCTCCTGCCGATGCATCTCTACCGGGCACACAACTGGCACTGCTTCGACGACCTGGATCACCGTTCCCCCTACGGCGCCATCTACACCAGTCTGGGCTGCCCGTACAATTGCGTCTTCTGCTGCATCAATGCCCCCTTCGGCAAGCCGGGCATCCGTTATCGCTCTCCGGAGCGGGTGGTTGATGAAATCACTCTGCTGGCCGATAAATATGGCGTCAGGAATCTCAAAATCGTTGATGAGCTTTTCATATTCAAAGAAGAGCATTACATGGCGATTGTTTACGGGATTATCGCCCGTAAGCTGGAGCTGAATATCTGGGCCTACGCCAGGGTTGACACGGTCAAGACAGAGAATCTGGGCAGGATGAAACGGGCCGGCATCAACTGGCTGGCCCTTGGGATAGAGTCGGCCAGCTCGGATGTGCGCGATGGGGCCGACAAGAGGATGCAGCACCGGGATATATCAGCAGTGGTGCATTCTATCCAGGATGCCGGAATCAGGGTCATCGGCAACTTCATCTTCGGGCTGCCGGGCGACACCGTGGAAACCATGGAGGAAACCCTGCAACTGGCGATGGATCTCAACTGTGAGTTCATCAACTTCTACTGTGCCATGGCCTACCCAGGCTCCGGACTCTACGATATTGCCCTTAAGCAAGGGTGGGATTTGCCGACTTCCTGGAGTGGTTTTTCACAGCACAGCTATGACATGCTTCCTCTGCCGACCCGCACGCTGACAGCGGCCGAGGTCGTTAAATTCAGGGATGAGGCCTTTCACCGCTATTTCGCAAATCCGAACTACCTCAACATGATCGAAAATAAATTCGGAGTGAGAGTAAGAGAACATCTGGTCGAAATGAGCAGCACCAGACTGAAAAGAAAACTTCTTGGAGACTGAAGCATGCTGAAACGAACAATCCCTTTCGGCACCATCACCATCACCGACACTGCCAAGCGCCTGATCGCCGAAGCGTTGGAAAGCAAACGCATCTCCTGCGGGAAGTTGGTGCGGGAGTTCGAAGACCGCTTCGCGGCATTGCTGGGGGTAAAGGAAGCGATAGCCGTAAGCAGCGGGACAGACGCCGACATCCTGGCCCTGGCCGTGCTGCACGATTTCGGCGCCAAGCGCGGGGACGAGATCATCGTTCCGGCCCTCTCCTTCGTGGCCACCGGCAATGCCGTGCTGCATGCCGGCTTTACCCCTGTCTTCGTCGATATCGAGCGGGAAACCCTAAACATTGACCCTGCCCAGATTGAAGCTGCCATCACCCCTAAAACCAGAGCCATCATGCCGGTGCACCTGATGGGTAAACCGTCCGAAATGGATACCATCAATGCCATCGCCAAAAAAAACGGCCTGCTGGTTGTGGAAGACGCCGCCGAGGCTCATGGCGCCCTATATAAAGGGAAACCGGCCGGCAGCCTGGGCGATCTGGCCGCCTTCAGCACCTATGTCGCCCACATCATTACCACCGGTGAAGGGGGCGTTATCACAACTAACAACGAGCAGTACGGCGAAATTCTCCGTTCGTTGCGTTCCCATGGCAGAAACTGCACCTGCAAGCGTTGCATCATGAACACAGACGAGGTTACCTACTGCGCCAAGCGCTTCCGCGGCGAAGGTGGCGAGGATATCCGCTTCACTTTCGACCGCATCGGCTACTCCTGCAAAATGAACGAACTGGAAGCAGCCATAGGTATCGGCGCCATGGAGGTTTACCATGAGATCCTCAAAAAACGGCACGATAACCTGATTCATGTCCTTGAGCGCTTTGACCGCTTCGCTCCATATCTGTCAACCATTAAGGAAGAGTCGCATGAGCGGATCGGCCCGCACGCGATCCCGATCATCATCAACGAAGGGGCTCCTTTCACCCGTGCCGAGTTGACCCGGCACATGGAGCAGAACGGCATCGAGACACGCACCCTGTTTGCTTCCATGCCGACCCAGTGCCCCGGGTTTGCTTATCTTGGTTATAAGCTGGGCCAGTTTCCCAATGCGGAATACATGGGTGGGCACGGTATCCACATCGGTGTTCATCAGGATGTGGGTGTCGAGGATATGGAATATGCGCTGGAGATGCTGAGACAATTTGTTGAATCAAAATAAGCGCATATGGAGATGTGAGAATGGCTATTACCAAGGGATGTACCGCATTATTGCTTGATGAGTGCAGGCGATCTCAATTTCATGGTTCGGTTATGCAGTTAGGGCGTCATACGATTTACCTTACCATGGGCGCCTTCCAGGAACAGGCGTCACTTCATGGAGTGACGCTGAAAGCAGTGTCACCTACGCTATCAACTGTTGCACCTGTGGCAAATATTGGCGGTATCAGTGATGTGACCTATTTTTCTTCATTAGGACTGGAGACTATTGAAAGCTGCGATATATCTGACATTGACGGGGCCACTTATGTTTTGGATCTAAACAGGCCTGTACCGGAGGTGCTTTATAATAGATATGATCTTATAATAGATAGCGGAACATCGGAACATATCTTTGATCTGCCACAAGTCCTGAGAAATCTGCATTCGATGCTGAAGGTAGGTGGCCGCATTATTTTTATGTTTACTCCGGCAACAAATTTTGTCGATCATGGCTATTACATGTTCTCCCCGATACTTTTTTACGACTATTTCACAATTAACAACTATTTGATTCATTCCGCATTTTTGATCAGACATACGGTTCATTTTGCCGATGACCCTTATGAGATCATCTACTATGAACCGGGTGTCCTGGACCCCTTCAGCTACGGGGGATGCTGCAACGGCAATATGCTTTCGACATGGTTCTGTGTTGAAAAGACAGTTAGCTCTACATGCGATGTCATTCCACAGCAGGGGTGTTCATATGGGAGTGATACAACACGGGCAAAACCGGAATTGCGATTATATTCAGCCCCTACATACCGATGAAGGTTGGTGGAATAATATGAGCAAAGACATCACCCCTCTCGATGACCTGATAAATGCCTTTGCGTATCCATTGATGAAGCCTGCTTTGGCACGATCATTAGCAGGTCAGTTCTGCATGGGAGACATTCACGACGGTAGTCTTGCCCAGAAAATACTGTTGTCAGGGTCCCTTCTGGCCGTTGGCAAAATTGATGAGTATAAGGCTCTTGTTGAGCAAACCGATTTCAGCCCATTATCGTACGACGATAAGGTCACGTTTGTGGATACGCTGTTTCGGTCATTCCGGGAAAATCTGTTTATTCCCCACGCAAATGAAACCTATGTTGAAGCACTGCTGTGTCTTACCAGAGCATTGTTGCCACCGATAATGTTTCCGGAACAATGCACCTGCGAAGATGCCGGTCGGGCAGACTCTCTGAAAAAATTGATAAACCTGGATTATTCCTCACGGATCATGCCTCACGTCAAAGGGATGGTTTTTTTCAGGGCGCTTTTCATGGGGCCGGGAAGCAGAAAACATGAGTTTGGATTGCGTATTCAGAAATGCCTTGCCTCTCAGGGATGGGACGTAGGACTGCTCTCTCCTGATTCGATGCAATCGTTTTCCACTTCTGAGACATATGATTTTGCCCTGATCGATGTTGCACTTCTGAATGCACTGAAATCGTCGAATGATTCTGCCTTGGAGGTGTTGAAGAAGATCAGGCGGAACTTCAGAAAAATAATTGTCATCGAGCCGGATCCCTGGTCTTCCGATCACACTGCGTTGTTTGAAGAAGTGGTTGATCAGATTGACTTTGTTTGGGGATTTACTTCGGATTGGCCCCTTTTGAGTAAACCTGGATTTACCGGCAAAGCGATTCTTTTTCCTAATGTGGGCGGCTTTGATGATATGATATCCGATGTTGATGCTCTGGGTGACTGGAGCAGGTGTTCGTTTGGTTTTGTCGGATCGATCGGGATTCCAAACTTACCCAGAATATACTGGGCGCTGGAAAGCCTGCACCGGAAACTACCCATAAAATACAATGTTACCGAGCCCGGCCGGGATGACGGGATGAGCAGGGAAGCGTCTTTGTACTCATACGCCAAATTATTGGCCTCATCGCATGTCGGGGTAAATTTTGTCAAACGCCTGGACGGAACACCTATCCTGACCGGGCGTACTCTGGAAGTTGTCAGTTTGAAGCGTCTGCTCCTGCAAGAGAGATGTCCCGCCATGAATTCGTATTTTGCTGAAGGGGAACACTTTCTAGATTTTTCGGATATCGACGGGCTATGCACCGCCATAGAATTTATTGAAGATCATCCCAAAACCGCCCGGATGATTGCGCATGAGGGGCATGATTATTATATGCAACACTATTCAGGCCGGAAACTTGTTGAGCATTTTCAGGTGCTGCTTGATTTATGATCTTGTTTTAAACTATTGCATTAATGAGAGCTGAGGCATGGACCTTTCAAACGAAACCAATGTCACCGTGATAAATAATCCTAACAATTATGACAGAGTCAAGATCGCAATCTACCCGGAACAGGCCGATGATATCGTTGATTCAATAATGTCCGGCTTCCCTGTCAACCAGTTGATGAATTTGGATTTCTATTGACAAATATCTCCTACAAGATGAACTCTGGATTGTTAACAGAAACACTGGAGCTTGCCGATGCTTTCAAGAAGGCTGAAATTCTGAACTTCATATCGACAATCAAAGTGTAGATTGATAGAAAGGATCTGTTCTATTCTTAGAGTTTTTTTGCTAACAAAGGAATTGGCTGCAAGAATATGAGAATATCGAGATTTGAAATTGAGAATACACTCCTTGCCGGATTAAAGGTTATTCAACGCGAACCTATCGAAGATGCAAGGGGTTTCTTTTGCCGGTTCTTTTGTGCCGAAGAACTTGAACATGCAGGATTTCGCAAATCGATAGCCCAGATAAACCATACTCGTACACACAAGATTGGAGCTGTACGAGGGCTCCATTTTCAATATCCACCCAACTCGGAAATGAAAATAGTAAGTTGCCTTAGAGGTGAGGTGATTGATGTTGCGGTAGATATTAGGCATGGTTCCCCGACTTTCCTGCAATGGCATTCACAAATTCTTTCTGATAAAAATTTCACGAGTCTGCTTATCCCCGAGGGTTTTGCCCATGGATATCAGGCCTTGAGTTCTGATTGTGAACTTATCTATCTCCATTCCGAGATTTACGAACCTGCCTCTGTTGGTGCTTTAAATGTGAAAGATCCAAAGATTGGGATTTTCTGGCCCATTGAAATTACTGACATATCAGAGCGCGATATAAACCACCCGATGATTGATGACACTTATGGAGGTATTCTTCTATGAATTGTCGCCACTGTAGAGCTAAGTTGTCATTGGTACTTATTGATCTGGGCAGTGCGCCACCATCCAATGCCTATCTCACCAAAGTGACTATGCGCCGGCCGGAGAAATGGTTTCCATTGAAGGTGCTAGTGTGCGAATCCTGCTGGTTGGTGCAGGCAGAGGCATATTCCAGAGCTGCGGAGTTGTTCAACGAAGAATATGCTTATTTCAGCTCATTTTCAGATCTTTGGCTACAACACGCTCAAAATTATGTTGCAACAATGACAGAGCGTTTTGGTCTTACAACGGCCAGTCATGTCGTAGAAATCGCTGCCAATGATGGCTATTTGTTGCAATATGTAAAACAACGTGGAATCCCCTGTCTTGGTATTGAGCCGACGGCTAGTACAGCAGCAGCAGCAAGACTAAAAGGCATTACAATAATCGAAGATTTCTTTGATATGCGTCTAGCAAATGAATTGATAGAACAGAACAAACAGGCCGATCTTGTTGCCGCCAATAATGTTTTAGCTCATGTGCCTGATATTAATGGATTTGTGGCCGGCATTGCAATACTCCTCAAATCAAATGGAGTCGCCACTTTCGAATTCCCGCATCTAATGAGAATGATTGCGGAAAAAGAGTTTGATACCATCTATCATGAGCACTTTTCATATTTATCACTTACCGCAGTGGCACATACCTTCAACCTTAAGGGATTGAGCATATTTGATGTTGAAGAATTACCCACTCATGGTGGCAGTCTGCGGGTTTTTGCCCAGAGAGCGGATTCCGGGACAAATCAAGTGAGCCAAAGTGTAAAGGAGTTGTTGGACCGTGAAGCAACATCCGGCATGAAAACCAGGGAATATTACGCCGGTTTTCAGGAAAAAGCAGACCAGGTTAAAGATGACCTTGTGAGTTTTCTTATTGAAGCCAAGCGAGCAGGAAAGCGTGTCATTGCCTACGGTGCCGCAGCCAAAGGCAATACCTTGATCAACTATGCTGGAATACGCCCGAACCTAATCCCTTGTGTTGTTGACCGTAACCCGGCTAAACAGGGTAAATATATGCCGGGTAGCCGTATTCCGATTGTAGATGAGTCCTGTATTAGGGATGTAAAACCAGACTATGTGCTTATAATTCCATGGAATATTCGTGATGAAGTTATGACACAACTTGCATACATTCGCGCGTGGGGCGGACAGTTTGTTACTGCAGTGCCTACGTTGACAGTCGCTTAGGAGCTGATTTGTGAAAGTCGCAGTAACGGGAGCAAGCGGATTTCTTGGTCGTCATGTTTTAGCCGAACTCAGCCGATACAGTGTAGACGCCGTCGCGGTGACGCGCAATGCGGAACGTCTGCTGAATTTACCTCCTAATGCTAGGGTTGAAGAAATGGACGTTTCTTTATTCGCATTAGACTGTTTTGCTCGTATGGGCTGCCCGGATGTTTTAATTCACTTAGCCTGGGATGGTTTGCCAAACTATAAATCACCACACCACTTTGAATCTGAGTTACCCAAACACTATCAATTCCTTAAAACTATGATTGCGTCAGGACTCTCTTCAGTGTTTGTGGCTGGAACCTGTTTTGAATATGGCATGCAATCCGGTGCTCTCTCGGAAGAACTTACACCCACCCCCAATAATCCTTATGGTTATGCCAAAGATGCTTTGCGACAGCAGGTGGCGTTTTTGAAATCGGTCATCCCGTTCAATCTGATTTGGGGCCGACTTTTCTATATGTATGGTGATGGTCAATCCAGCAGCTCGCTTTACTCGCAAGTAAAGGATGCCGTGTTGCACAATGATCCTGTTTTGAACATGTCTGGTGGTGAACAGTTGCGAGATTATTTGCCGGTTACGGAAGTTGCACAAACTATCGTCCGATTAGCACTATCTGGCAGTGATATTGGAACCGTCAACATTTGCTCTGGAAAACCTGTCTCGGTGCGCAGATTAGTGGAACAATGGCTGGCGGAAAATAACTGGAAGATGCAACTGAATCTTGGAAATTACCCGTATCCGGATTATGAACCAATGGCTTTTTGGGGTGATGCCACAAAATTGCAGACAATCTTAAGGAGCATGCTGTGAAGGCAGAAATAAAACCAAGGATAGATTTAATCAACAGGACAATGCTGGAAACAGTTGTACCGCTAAAAGTCCCTTTTATTATCAACTTAGATCCATCGGATACATGTAATTTCCAGTGCAAATTCTGTCCGACAGGGGATAGAAAACTGATGAAATCCACACTTGGTCGAAGCCATGGGAACATGGATTACAATCTGTTCAAAAAAATTGTAGATGATATTTGTGAGTTTGAAAAACCTATAAAAGTATTGAGGTTGTATAAAGACGGCGAGCCACTGCTAAACCCCAGACTCGCCGATATGATAAAGTATGCCAGAGAAAAAAAATGTTCCGAAAGGATCGATACAACTACAAACGCTTCGCTACTTAACCCGGCAAAGAATCTGGAACTTATTGAAGCAGGACTTGATAGAATCAATATCTCAATCGAAGGGGTTAACGCTGCACAGTATGCAAGCTTTTCCAACTACAAAATTGAATTTGAAAAGCTGGTGGAGAATATCCGTTATTTTTACGAACACAGAAACCAATGCGAAATGATTGTGAAAATTAATGGTGACATCCTTACGGAAGATGACAAAAGTAGATTCTATGAGATTTTTGGGAATATTGCCGACGGTGTTTACATTGAACACATTATGTCATGCTGGCCTGAGTTTGAACTTAACGGTGTTGAAATTAATCAGGAACATGGTATCTATGGCCAAGAAATCAGTGAGGTCCAGGTATGCCCTTATATTTTCTACTCATTTTCAATTAATTCTGATGGTACGGCCAGTACATGTTTTCTGGATTGGGCCAGAAAACTGATCATTGGTGATACGAAACTACAAAGTGTCAAAGACATATGGAATGGTGACAAACTATTTGAATATCAGAAAGAGTTTTTGTCTATGAAGCGCAAGGGGCATCCCGTATGCGGTCAATGTGGCCAGCTTTCGCACGGCCAACCGGACAACATAGATCCCTACGCGAGTGAGCTTCTCAAAAAGCTGATTGCAGCACGTCGGGAACAACTGTGATTAAAGTTCTGCATCTGTCCGCCCATGTTGGTGGGGGAGTGGGTAAAGCACTAAGCGGACTTGTTGTCGAGTCTGCTGTTGTGTCCCCTGAAATATCCCATTCGTTCGTTTTCTTCGAGCCGCAAGAAAAACCGCAATTTCTAGAACAGATAACCGGTTGTGGTTGTGATGTGTATGTCGTGCCTCAGCCAGCAGTGCTCAAGCAGCTTATTGATGTCGCGGACATAGTTCAGCTGGAATTTTGGAACCATCCCCTCACCCTGCAAGCTTTGTGTTGTAATAATTTACCAGCCATGCGTCTGCTTGTCTGGTGTCATTCCTCAGGACTTTACAATCCAGTTATTCCCACTGCGCTCTTCTCGGCAGCGGAACGTTTCTTATTTACTTCACCCTGCTCCTTCGAGTCTGAACGGGTTATACAACTCCCGGATGATGTGCGCGACCGGCTTGGCGTAGTGTCGAGTTCCGGCGGCTTTGACGGACTGCCATGGCCAGCAGAAAGACCAGGAGAGTTGGCAATGGGCTACTTCGGCAGCCTGAACTTTGCTAAGCTGCATCCCCATTATGTGGACTTTCTGGCTGCAGTGGACAAGCCTGGTTTGACAGTCCGGCTTATTGGCGACTTGACTAACAGAGATATTCTTGAAAGGCAGTCTGCTCTTATTGGCAGAGAGGGTATGTTTGAATTCAGAGGTTACAGTACTGACATTGCTGCAGAACTGAAAGCGATAAATGTGCTCGCCTATCTGCTTAATCCTGAACACTATGGGACTACCGAAAATGCCCTTCTGGAGGCAATGGCGGTTGGCATTGTTCCTATTGTTTTGGATAATCCGGCGGAGCGACATATAATTGAAGACAACCGGACTGGACTTATTGTGAGCACACCCAGTGAATTTTCCAAGGCGGTTTACTGGCTTGCCAAAAATCCGCTTGAAAGAAATAAAATTGGCAAACAGGCAGCGAAATCGGTCCGCAGTAAATTTTCCGTCAACAGGATGGTCTCATCTATTAACGACCATTACCAACAACTACTTTTGATGAACAAACAGTATATTGCATTTGCAGACATTTTCGGAACTGAACCGGCTGATTGGTTTTTATCCTGTCAAGGTAATCAGACATATTTTTCATCCACCAACGTGTTAAAGCCAGATCCGGAAAGCTTTTCAATCCATGCTTTGTTTGAAGAGTCAAAAGGCACTATCTTTCATTTTCTTAAATATTTTCCTAACGACAAGAGACTTAATCAATGGGCAAACATGCTGAAATCATGGCGGTAAAATTTAAACAAGCTCCTGATGTAAATACCGCCATAGCATTGCTACATGCTCTCTGCACGAAAAAACCGGTCTATTCGCCCCGGATCGCTAATAAACCTCTTGCTCTGTATGGTGCCGGAAAGCTTGGCAGAATGGCAAAGGAGTATTTTCAAGCAATCGGTATACCTGTTGTCTTTGTAGTCGATGCAAGTGCAGAACAGTATAAAGATGACTTATTTTGGAACGATACAGCTATTATCAATCCGCAGCATGTTTCGCTTGAGCATAAACAGAATATATTACTTGCCGTTTGTGTCGCCACCGTTCCCTTTACGACGTTACAATCTTTTCTGCACTCCGATGGATGGTTAGATTTTGTGCCATTCTATGACATAACGGAGGCGTATCGCGATCTCCACCCTCTCGGCAATGGATGGTTTTCCGGTCCATTTGGTGCCGAAGAGATCGATGGTGTCGACGCAGTGCTTGCTAAATGGAGTGATGATACTTCTCGTGCACATCATCTGCAGTTTATCGCATGGCAGTATCTCCGCGAAGAGTGGTTTTTTGAGGGCGCACCGGTAACAACAACCGACAGGTACTTTATTCCTCAGGTAGTTTCAGTCTTGCATCACAATGAGGTTTTTGTCGATTTGGGCGCTCATCACGGCGACACGACTGGCAGATTCCTGGAACTGGTTGATACGCAGTTTGCTGCTATCTGGCTTGTTGAGCCTGATTTGTATAATATGCATTGTTTACAGGAGAAGTTGAAATCAAGATTGGTTGGTATTGAAAGCCGAAAAATCCATATTCTTTCGTGCGCAGTAGGCGATTTGCCTTGTAATAAGACCTTTTTCCACGGGCTTGGTTACGCATCACAGCTCTCTGCTTTAGGCCAGACGAACGCCGGAGTTATTACGATCGATGAGTTAATGGTTATTGAACCCACCTTTATTAAAATGCATTTAGAGGGTGAAGAATATAATGCTCTTAAAGGAGGCATAAATACCATTAGGAATAGCAGACCAATAATCGTGGCAACGTTATATCATAATCGCCTTGGTATCTGGCAAATACCAGATCTACTAATGAACACTCTGACAGATTACGTGTTTTATATGAGGCAGCATAGCTGGAGCGACACTGGTTCTGTGATGTATGCAATTCCTAAGGAAAGATACATTGGCGCTACATAGTGATAGCCGTCAAATCCCTGTGTTGATAATGAGGAACCAACGCTTAAGCACTACGGCCTATGAGATCAGAGGGTTAACGATATGATTAAAGTGTTGTTTATTATAACGCCATTCTTTGACATTAAGAGTCATCTCACTGGAGAACTCAAATCGAGAACGCCGATTTTTACGGTTCCCTACGGAGTTCTTTCGTTGGCAGCATTCGTAAAGGCGCATGCAAAGCATGAGGTTCAGGTTAAAATCATTGATCTCAATGTAAAAGCGTATCAACTCTGCAAAAATACGGATGATTTGGAGTTAGAAATAAACAAGTATATTGCCGATGAAACAATCCAATTCCAACCGGATGTGGTCGGTATATCGGCACTATTTAATACCAGCTATCCCTATTTACATCACATTTCTGAAACAATTAAAAAGGTGAGACGAGATGCAATCTTAGTGGTTGGAGGCGGCTTGGCCACTAATTTGTACTCTGAAATTCTGAGCAGTATCCCGTATATTGATGCTGCTTGTTACGGAGAGGGGGAAATTCCACTTTGTCAATTATTGGACTCAGAGAATAGAATCAAATATTTGAAGTCTAGTCCGGCGTGGGTGACGCGAGACAGCCTAAATGAGGGTAACGTGATAGAAGGTTTATTTGTGCAAGATCTCGATCAGATACCATTCTTTGATTACACGCTCATTAATTTGAATGACTATGGTGGTAGAGAGACGGACAACACTACCCGAAAAAGCACTGCCCGGAATTTGAGTATCCATACCTCGCGCGGATGCCCGTTTAAGTGTGTTTTTTGTGCAAGCGGCTCGGTGCACGGGAAAAAAGTCCGGTTTATGAGCGTTGAAAAGGTAGTCGCTGAGGTTGAGCAGATGGTTAACGCTCTAAATCTGGAAGTGCTGGCAATAGACGATGATCATTTTTTATCCGACAGAGAACGTGCAAAAAAAATATTGCAGCGACTCGTCGATTTTAACATCAGGACTGAATTCCCGAATGGTATTGCAGTGTATGCACTCGATGATGAAATTGGCTGGTTGTTGAAAAAAGCAGGGGTTACTACAATATCTCTTGCGGTTGAGTCAGGGGCTGAATTTGTACTGAAGCAGATTATTAATAAACCACTCAAATTGGAGATGGTAAAAAGCGCTGTTAAGCTATTAAGAGCAAACGATATAAGCGTGCATGCTGGTTTTGTTATTGGTCTACCCGGTGAATTAGAAGAACATAGAGACAAAACAATGTCGCTGATATTAGATTATGGCTTTGACTGGTGCTATTTTAACTTAGCTGTTCCGGTGGCAGGCAGCAGACTTTATGACATTTGCAAAGAGAACGAATATTTAGTCAATAGTGATTTTGGTGAATACGTCACCATGAAATGTAATATTAGAACGCCCGATATTGATCCGGAATACATGGAAGAAAAAGCATATTTGATGAATCTTGAAGCAAATTTTGTAAAAAATTACAATATGGCAGCCGGTAATTTTCAAAAGGCTTCAAGGTATTTTCAAAATATAACCGAAAAATATCCAGACCACGCCTTTGCTCACTATTATCTGGCCAAAGCATTTGAATGCTCTGGAGTAAACGAAGAAGCAATTAAATATAACAAAATACAGTTTAACAATTTAGTGGATAGCAAAAAAAGTTGGAGAAAATACGCTCAACATTTTGGTTTGATATAATCTGCTTGAAAAATGTTTTTATGCTAGCGGGCTAGGAGATTTTATGACGGTGTGTGATGAACATGCTAAACGGATCAGCAATAATATTGCTCAAATGGCAAATGATAAGGATTTTCAAGGATTATCCAATATTTGGTTGAGAGAAGGCGTTCGCTACGAATACCCATTAAACTTTTCCTGGCTAGGGCGGCCGTATATTCAAATACCCCAAGACATTTACGCTCTTCAGGAAATTATTTGGCAGGTTAAGCCAGACCTCATTATTGAGACGGGGATAGCTCATGGTGGCTCGTTAATGATGAGCGCTTCTATGTTGGCCTTGCTTGATTATTGTGATGCAGTTGAAAGTTGTCAACATATAGATCCGCTTCAAACAAAACGTCTCGTTTTAGCTGTAGACATAGATATCAGGAACCATAACCGTTCAGCAATTGAAGCTCATCCCATGCGCCATCTTATCAAAATGATTCAAGGCTCATCTATTGCTTCGGATATCGTTGATAGAGTTAACTTGATTGCAAAAGAATATAGCAGGATTCTTGTCTGCCTAGATTCAAATCACACCCATGATCATGTCTTGGCAGAACTAGAGGCGTATGCGCCGCTGACTTCGAGGGGGAGTTACTGCATTGTTTGGGATACTGGTATTGAGGATATGCCGGCTGATTTTAGCAAAGACAGGCCGTGGGGTAAGGGGAATAACCCGAAAACGGCAGTATGGGAGTATCTACGCAGTTTGGCGTCTGGAATCAGGACCGGCGCAGATGGGACTACTCTCAATTTTGAAATTGACCATCAAATCGAAAACAAGATTGTAATAACCGGTGCTCCAGATGGATTTTTGAGGAGACGTTAGCCGTTAGATTTACAGTTTGTTGAGTTTTAGAATGAAAGGTGGCGACATGACCTCGGAAATCAAACCAAATTACGATCAGGATAGACAGATATTGGCAAATGTTGTCCCTTTGCGAACCCCCTATTCAATCCAAATTACACCGTCATCAATATGTAATTTTAAATGCAATTACTGTATTCATTCTTCTCCAGATATGAACAATAATAGTCTAATGAAGTGGAGCACTTTTGAAAAACTATGTGAGCAGATTGGGCAATTTGAAGATAAAGTAAAGCAGATAAATTTTGCCGGATGGGGTGAGCCGACGATAAACAAGGACTTACCTAAAATGATAACGCACATTAAACAGTTGAATCTTACGGGAAAGGTTTCAGTCATAACCAATGGCTCACTGCTCAATCGGGACTTTACCTTGTCGTTGATTGAGTCAGGTGTTGATTCCATAAGGATATCCCTGCAAGGCGTAACTCCAATGAGATACAAAGAAGTTTGCGGTGTTCAACAGGACTTTAGTGATTTAGTTGATAAAATCAGATATCTCAACCAGAATAAGGGCCATTGTGCAGTGTACGTGAAAGTGGCGGATATCTCTTTGAGCAAAGAAGAAGAATCGCTGTTTTATTCTACATTCTTGGACATATCGGATAGGATGTTTGTTGAAAATATCAGGCCAATATTTGATGATGAAAATGTGAGATCTGATACCAATTATTCTATTTCTAAGTATGGTCAAGTGCATCCACCGGTTCTTGTCTGCCCTCAGCCTTTTTTTATGTTGAATATTACAGCTGAAGGAGATGTCCTTCCGTGCTGCTCTTATTACGATCCTACGCAATTTGGAAATATAAATAATACGACTTTAAAAGATATTTGGCATAGTAACGAAACGTTTGAGTTCCTGAAAATGATGTTAAGAAAAGAACGTAATACTCAACAAAAATATCCAGTCTGTAATAAGTGTAAATTGCCTGATGTAGTTGTGTTGCCACAAGACAGTTTAGATGGAAATGCGGATGAAATTTTTAACCGTTTTTTAACCAAGTAGCTGGAAGAGAGGAATCGTGCCATGTTGAGTACGGAAATAATGCCCGAATACTTGCAGATTGAGGTTATAGCCGGGGCGTGTTCGGCCAATTGTATTATGTGTAATTACAAAGAATCACCTAGAAAAGGTATATTGACGTTGGATGATTTCTCGATGATACTGGATAAGTTTGTGCCTTATTTAGATAGCCAAAAATACCTGAGCCTACAGGGGTTGGGTGAGACGTTATTAGATCCTGGTATAGTTGATAAAGTGAGAGTAGCTAAGGAAAAGGGTTTCAAAGGTGTGGGGTTTGCGACAAATGCCACGCATTTAAATGCTGGCTTGACGGAAGGATTGCTTGCTGCAGATTTAGATACAATCATCTTTTCTCTTGACGGAATTAAGAAGGATACACACGAGCAAATCAGGATGGTTGATTACAACCAAGTGATGAGAAATGTGTTGGATTTTATAGAAAAGAGAAACAATACCGGCAAGACCAAGATAATAGTGAGGATGATCAGGCAGGAATCTAATCTTGCTGAGTGGGATGAATACCGGGAATTCTGGCAAAAACAGTTGCGGCCTGAATTTGGAGACCAGGTCGCCGCGTATGATGTCTGGGGGCAAATGGTGGAGGAGGACAGGGTTAACAGATTTAATAGATTGGACAAATGGTCGCGTGAAAAGAAAGAGGTCTGTCCAGATCTTCTTAAACGAATGCTGCTGTTCCTGAACGGAGATGTGATTTTGTGCTGTGGTAACATGAAAGTAATGGGGAATGTGTTTGATAGCGACCCGAGAGATATTTATAACGGGAAGGGGTTTCAGGAGTACAGAGAGATGATGAGACAAGGCAGGTTAACCGAAATTGATGAGTGTAAGAACTGTCAAGTCATATTGTCTAGTTTTGATAAAGTGTATGTAGATGCGACTGGCCATTGACGGAAGAGGCAGGGTCCAGATGTCAATTTTGGTTTTTGTGAATTTTCTGCGTGGTAAGGCACGTGCAAAAGTCAGGCTTGTGATGATTTACAATACTTTTGCTTCGTGAAGAGATTATGCTGAAAGGATGCCCGTTGTTTAACAAATAGGGTTAGGGAGAGCATATGGAGGATCGAGGAAATTCCTCAACTACCACGCTACTTGATTTAGTTAATTTGTTTAATGAGATGCTTGATGAAAATGATTTCAACAATGCTGAACGGGCATCTTGCCTGCTGTTAGAACGGTTCAGCGATCAATATATTGCTTGGTATGTGCGTGCCATTGCCTTACGACTGACAAATCGACCGAAAGAAGCGCTGTTAGCGATTGATCACTCCATATGGCTCCACGAAACCTCAGATGCATTAGCGGAACTTGCACGTATTTGGCAAATACTGGATTCCCATTTCAGAACTGATCAGGAGCTTAATCAGATTCTGGCGCTTTCATTTTGCAGAGAGCAGGATGCTAATGCATACAAAAATGTATATTTTGAAGTATCAGGTGTTTGTAATGCAAAGTGCCCTTACTGTGTTACAGGAATAAATTGCATTATTGGAAGAAACATAGAGGATATAAGTGCCCGTAAATTTGTTGATGTAGATGAGTTCAAATTTACAATTAATCATTTAATAACTAATTCTATAATCAGTAGGCGAGAATCGGTTGTTCAACTTTATAATTGGGGAGAACCTTGTTTGCACCCTCACTTTGAAAAGCTCTTGTCAATATTGACTGAAAATGGGATTCGTTATGGTTTCAGTACAAATTGTTCTGTGCTAAAAGAGTTGGCACCAAGTGTACTTACTAATTTGAATCAAGTGACTTTTTCAATGCCAGGATTTAGCTGTGATTCATACAATAGAATTCACGGTTTTGATTTTGAACAAATAAAACAAAATATTACTAATATGGTTGAGCTTTGGAGAAAATCTGGTTACAGAGGAAGTTTTATAATTGCGTATCATGTGTATCAATTTAACATACTTGAATGTGAAGCAGCTGCCAAATTTGCCAGTGAACTAGGGATAGGCATATCTTTTGTTCATGCTTCGTTGAATGGATATAACCTGTTGAGAAGTTATTTTGATGATACGATGAGTCGAGATGCTCTAAAAAAGTGCAGCAGTGAATTGATAACGTATTTCTACAAGAATGTTAAACGGCCAGCAAATTACCGTTGTGATCAATTTGATTATCTAGTCATTAATGAACATTGTGAATTACTGCCGTGCTGTGGTGTTGAGCGTGGAATGCCATTATACTCCTTGGGTAAAATTAGTGAAATGACTTTAGAGCAAATTAGAGATAAGAAATTGAATGCACAATATTGTACAAAATGTGCTGAAATCGGGATGGATTACTTTGGTACAGCAATTTTAAGGCGAGCCTTTGGGCGTTTTTGAAGAAATTTGAAGATATACAGGCAGATATAACAAAATATAATCAGGAGCGTATTGTGAATACGGTTAGAAGGCCTCTCATATCTATTGCAATGACAGTATTTAACGCTGCCCGGTTTCTTTCAAAAACTCTTGAATCACTGCTTGCGCAGGATTATGAAGATTTTGAATTGGTGATCTCTGACAATGCCTCAGAAGACGGCTCAAGTGAGATCTGCCGGATGTTTGCCGAGCGTGACAGCCGAATAAAATACTATCGAAATATCACCAATATGGGGCCGGTTAGGAACAGCTATAAAGCTATTGATCTTTGCACTGGTGATTTTATCATGCCAGCGGCTGATCATGATATGTATCACACAAGTTTCATCTCCCGACTTTTCGAACTACTCCAACAGGATGAGTCTGTTGTGCTTGCCTACCCGCGCTCAATTTACATAGATGAAAATGACCAGACTATAGAGTTGCTGCCGGATGTGATTGATACTCGTGGCTTGGATGCCTGCCAGAGATTTTGTAAAAATATTTGGGAGTTTGGCTGGATGAACATGGTTTATGGCCTTTACCGTAGTGCTGCCCTTAGGACTATTTGGCATACTCAACCAACAATTGGACCTGATCACGTAATGATTGCTAAACTCTGTTTCCTTGGCTCTATTGCACTAATAGATGAACCACTTTTCTTTCGCCGACGTAATCGACCTGATGAGGACACTCAAGAATGTACTAAACGTCAGATTGCTTCATTTGTAAATCCAAACTATGAGTCCATAATACCTTGGACTAGGATGGCGTATGAACACCTTAAGGTAATAACTGAATCAGAGCTTGTAGAAAAAGAGAAAGAGCTCCTTTACGAGGAGGTAAGAAAATGTTTCCGAGCCCGTTTTGGGGATCTTATGCGTAATGAAGTTATGCAACTGATTACCGAATGCCCAATAATTCTCTCAAATGAGCAATTATTTCCAAATACGTTTGATTTTAGAAAGAGCGAGATTGCTAGAGTTGCACGCATCTGCAGGTTTTTTTACCCTGAAATTGCTGAACTGGATACTTTGGCTGCAGGTAATGTCTGTAGCACTGTTGATGCCAAGAGCAGCAGGCCAATAAAAATAGATACGCCTGTTCAATTTGCCACGCAAATGGAGTCTGTCTCTGTTGTCATACCAACCTATAACCGGGCAAACCTCCTCCCTCGTGCTGTTATGAGTGTCCTTAACCAGACCTATCCAATTCATGAAATTATTGTTGTCGACGATGGATCCTTTGATGATACTGAGACGGTTGTCCTGCAATTTCAAAAAAAATATCCTAACATTAAATATAAAAGAATTTTAAATAGTGGCGCTCAAGCAGCTCGCAATGAGGGTATTAGGCAGGCAACCGGTGAATGGATCGCATTTCTTGATTCCGATGATGAATTCTTAGAATTTAAAATAGAAAAACAGCTCGAATTAGGTTTAAGCAAAAAAGTACCTGTTGTACATTGTGAATGTTACATTGTCAGGGGTGATCAAAATCCAGTGCTATTTGGGACACCACCTTTATCTGGCAACATTTATCAAGATATACTCCGTTCCCCCAGTATAACATTCCCTTCTTTACTCGTTAAAAAAAGTGCACTTGAGTCAATTGAATTGTTGGACGAATTGGTCCCTTCATTTCAAGAGTGGGATACTATAATCAGGCTTGCCAAAGATCATGAGTTTGGATACGTTTCAGAGCCACTATATGTGTACCATTGTCATGATGGGGAAACTATCTCAAAAGATATGAAACGGCACGTACGTGGCTACGTCTATATTGTAGAAAAACATGCTATTGATATGTTTCAGAATGCCGGTATTGAAGCATTGGCTAAACACTATGAAACGATAATTAAGCAATCTCTTGAGTATGGACTGCCTGCTTTGTTGCAACTGTATACACTTAAACTTAATGCTTTAGATCTTCAGAAATCTTTGCCACGCTTACTATGTTTTAAACCATTTACTACAATCGAAATCAATTCCGATGGTAACTGTACATTCTGTTGTTATAGTAGCAAAATAATTGGCAATATAAATGATACCAACCTTGAAACTCTTTTTAATTCGGTAGCAGTTCAAGATAGCAGAAGAAAATTTTATCAGAATGATTATTCGGAGTGCGATAAGAGCCGTTGCAATATTTTCGCATCTGATGATATGAAATATTTCACAAATATTCCTGATGATGATCTTCAATTCAGGAATGATATCAATATATGTATAGCAAATCGTAATACAGTAATTGAAAAAGGCCCAAGTAGAATAGTCGATTCTTCGCATGGACTATGCAATGTGCAATGTAAGTTCTGTTGGCCGTTCAAGAGACATACGCAACAAAATTTTAATAACAAAACCTATCGAATGTTAATCAACAACAAATCTAATATCAATGAAATTCATTTGGCTGGAGGTGAGCCTTTTTACAATCCGCTGATTGATGAGCTAATATTAGAATTAATAGATAAAGAAATAAATCTCGGTGTTACTAGTAATCTGACGTATCTGATGGATTCAACAAAAAAATTGCTATCTAGAGTACACATTATCAATCTAAATGCTTCTATCAATGCAGCATCAAAAAACATCTATGACCAACTTGTACAGGGAGGCGATTGGGAAAATGTCTGTGAAAATCTAGTTTTTTTTAAAACATTGAGAGAAACTAGACCGGATTTCAGATTTGGAATTTCTATGGTTGTAAATAGAATGAATTATCATGAAATTGCAGATTTTATAGATTTCGGATTTAATCGTTTTTCTGTTGATTATGTATCCTTTCACCCACCAGACGAGGGGCATATGCCGGAGTCACTTAAGCTAACGGCCCCTGATGCTATAGATATACTGAAAATACTTGAAATGCCGATATTTACGAAGTTCGGAACTAAGATTAATTTTTGGGGGCTAAAAAGCTATGTAATGAAGATTCGACGTGACTATGCTGACGCGAATCAAATACTACCAAAATCAATCCAAATCAGCATCTCGGATGCGTGCAATTTCAAATGCACTTCTTGTTGGATCCATGGTCCAAATGTAGCGGCTGATGATAACAACCTTGAAGCTTCTTTGTATAGAAACTCCAAGCCACAAATAATGGATATCAACGTTTATGAACATCTAATTGCTGATATTAAAAACAATCCAGTGCCAGTGGCTATCTCTTTTTGTGGGAAAGGTGAGCCTACACTCCATCCACAATTTATGGGCATGGTCAAATTTGCTTATAAAAATGGTTTGTTCTCAAATATAACAACAAATGGTAGTGGCCTTACGATTGATATGCTTAAAGCGTTGAGGGAGATGAAGGTTACTCTAAACATTTCTTTGAATGCCTATAATCAAGCTAGTCATCAATCTTTTTGCAACATCCATAAAGACTACTTTACTCCGATTATTGAAATGTTACGTCACTTTAGCAAGTCAGAGTTCAGCGGTTTTATTAGCCTGAGTTTTGTCGTTGGTGCACACAATATTAGTAGCATAAATAAGATGGCTGAATTATCCGCAGAAATTTTGCCACCTGATAGTTCAATAAGTTTTTATCCGGAATGGACTCACAAAGGTAATCCTGAAAACAGAGTGTCAACCGGTCAAATCGGTCAGTTGTTGGGGGAACTATCTGATATTATAGCCATATTGTCTGAAGCAAACATAAGCCACAACTTGAATATATTACCTTATGTTCTTTATGGTCTCAGTGTATCCAACGAAACTGATGAGCCCACCCGTGATTATTACATGAAGAATCCGTGCAGTACTGTCGATAATTTCATGGTGGTTTTAGCAGATGGACGTGTTGTTCCATGTTGCCGCTCTGCTTATGTGTATGGAAATATTAACGATCGAAGCATTTTAGACATATGGTCTGAACCACAATCGATTGAATTCAGGTGTCAGGCTAAAAATATCTGCAATACAAAAAAGGAAGCTCCTAATAGCCACTGTTTTTCGTGTGATCATGTCATGGGCAACGAATATTTTATTGACCGCTATCGTAGTGATATAGATGCCCTGATCTCCGCCAGGCGCAATCAATCTAGAAATTGAAGATGGGGTGCAACGCATGACTCAAAATAAACAACCGGCAGTCGATCACATAACTTGGAACGATCAGCATATCGCCACTATCATCCGACGCGACTTCATGCCGTCTGAAACTACCTTTATTTCTCCCGACAGCTATTATCAGCAACTGGGTTTTGTCGTCTATCCCGAGGGGGGTGAGGTGTGCCGCCATTCCCACTTGCCGTTGCAGAGGCATCTGGTCGGCACCCCGGAGACCCTACTGATCAGGAAGGGCAGGGCGGAGGTTGAGCTTTATGCCATGGACAAGAGCCCGCTCGGAACCTGGGTGCTGGAGGAGGGTGATATGATCCAGTTGGTAGCCGGTGGTCATTGTTTTAAATGTCTCGATGACACAATTTTTCTTGAGATCAAGCAGGGGCCGTATACCGGTCTGGTGGAAAAGGAACGCTTCTGATGATACCGGTCGCCGAACCTCTTGTGACAGAACGTGACATAGAGCTGGTCAACGAGGCCTTGAAATCCGGCTGGATATCTTCGGCCGGGAAGTTTCTCGATCTTTTCGAGGAGCGCTGGGCCGCCTACTGCGGGATGCCGCATGGTATCGCCGTCAGCAACGGTTCCACTGCCCTGGATGTGGCGGTCGGTTTGTTGGATCTTCAGCCTGGCGATGAAGTTATCATGCCGACCTTTACCATTATTTCGCCGGCTCAGTCGGTGGTGCGTGCCGGTGGTATTCCCGTGCTGGTTGACTCGGAGCCACGCACCTGGCAGATGGACGTAAATCAGATCGAAGCCAAGATCTCTTCCAGGACGCGGGCGATACTGGTTGTGCATATCTATGGGCATCCGGCCGACATGGACGCGATTCTCGACATCGCCCGGCGCCACAACCTGACCGTCATTGAGGATGCCGCAGAAGTGCATGGCGCAGAATACAAGGGGAGACGTTGCGGCGGCTTGGGTGATATCAGTACGTTCAGCTTCTACGCCAACAAACTGGTTACGACCGGCGAGGGGGGCATGGTTCTAGTGCGGACTACTGAGATGGCCGAACGAGCCCGTAGCCTGCGCAATCTCTGCTTCCAGAAAAAACAGCGCTTTCTTCACGATGAGCTGGGTTACAATTTCCGTCTGACCAATCTCCAGGCGGCCCTGGGGGTTGGCCAGATCGAGCGGATGGAGCAGATTGTGGCTCGCAAACGGGCAATTGCCAACGTCTACAGCGAGTGTTTAAAGGATGTTCCCGGTATTCAACTGCCGGCAGAGGCATTATGGGCACAAAATGTCTACTGGGTCTACGGAATCGTATTGAGTTACGAAGCCGGCCTTACAGCGCTGCAATTATCTGAAAGGCTGAGGAAACTGGGCATAGAAACACGGCAGTTCTTTTTGGGCATGCACGAACAACCGGTCTTTCAACGCATGGGGCTCTTTGGTGGAGAACGCTATCCTGTGGCTGAGCATCTGGCCCGTCAGGGACTCTATATTCCCAGCGGGCTGACAATGACTGACCAACAGATTGCTGAAACGGCAACTGCTCTGAAGGAGTGCCTGGCATGAGTGTGTTTAACGAGTATGCCCGCTATTATGACCTGCTCTATAGCGACAAGGACTATGCCGGAGAGTCTAACTATATCAACCGGTTGATTCAGTCGCACTGTCCGGCCGCACGAACGGTCTTGAACCTGGGGTGCGGATCAGGCCGACATGACCGCTGCTTGGCGGAGCAGGGGTTTGTTGTTACCGGGGTTGATCTTTCGGAGGAGATGCTAAGAGCTGCACGAGATTCGGCGGGAGCAAACACTGCCCTTGATTACCATAACGGAGATGTGCGTTCAATCAGGCTAGGGAAAATGTTCGATGTCGTTATCTCACTATTTCACGTTATGAGCTATCAGCAGACCAACGAAGATTTGGAGGCGGCTTTTACGTCTGCCTGTTACCATCTGAAGCCTGGCGGGACGTTCATTTTCGACTGCTGGTATGGTCCGGGTGTCTTGACGGACCGGCCGGCCATGCGCTTGAAAGAGTTGGAGGACGAAAATATCAGTGTGACCCGCATCGCCCGGCCCGTCATGCATCCCAACGAGAATTTGGTGGATGTAAACTATCTGGTCTTCATCAGGGATAAGCGTACCGAGGATCTTCATGAAGTCCGGGAAACACACCGTATGCGCTACCTGTTTCTGCCGGAGGTCCGTCAGATGTTGCTCAATTCAGGTTTTGAACTCCTGTCGAATGAAGAATGGCTGACCGGCAAACCCCTTGGTTTTGCATCCTGGAGTGCCGTCTTTGTCTGCCGCAAGCTTGAAGCCGGAGACTTCATCTGATGCCGAAGATATTGATCATCCATCCTGAAGGGAATTTGAACAATAACCCCAACTTGACTGGTATCGTCGAGATCCTTTGCGAGAATGGATATGTTGTTGATATTTACTCTCGTAAACGTACGAATATCAAACAGGTGGCGCCCTGTCCAGAATCACAACTCATCACAACTTCAATACACGATCCGAATGATACTGCGGTGATTTTTATTCCTGAAATTGAGCTGTCAAAGGAAGCGTTGGAAGGTTTGAAAAGCAATTTCGAACAGTATGACCTTGTTATAGGAGTTGACCGGGGGATAATCGAGGCCAGTGAAATTGCCTGCCTGATTAATGTGCCGTACGGACTTATTTCATATGAGATCTATTTTGCAATTGAGACCGGACAGGAGTTTAAGATCCCTGAGATATTGGCATGCCGTGACGTTTCATTTGCCATATGCCAAGACAGGTTGCGATCCGGACACCTTGCTGCCGAGAATCACATTGATAGTGAAAAAATATTTGATATTCCTGTTGCAGGGCGCTCTTTGATTCCGAGAAAACGATCCAATATTTTGCATGAAGCTCTTAAGTTGGACAGAGAAAAAAAGATTGCAGTTTATATGGGAGAGGTGAATGCCAAGTGGGCCGGTTTTGAAGAACTGTTTGAAAGCACGGATGCGTGGGATGATTCGTGGGTTATGATTCTGCATCAGCGTTATGGTTATGTTTTGAGCAGCATCGCAGAGAGAATAAAAACCAGAAAGAATGTCTATCTTTCTCCGTACCCATCGCTGGACCTTAATGATCTTCACCTTTTGCTGGACTCAGCCGATTTGGGTATTGCCTGCTACATTCCACAAATGCACAGTCCTTGCTTTTTGGATTGCCGCAATCTCGTGAATATTGGCATGGCCTCTGGTAAAATTGCATCGTATTTACAACATGGCCTGCCAATACTTATTAACGAAATAGGTGAGATGAGTGAGTATGTCAAGCGTTTTGAACTGGGCAAAGTCTTCGATGATTTTGGACATATTGGAGCTATACTTGGCTCTCTGGATAAAACCGGTCTCCATAGATTAGGAAATAACTGTCAGGATTTTTTTAGGCGTAATCTTAACCTGGATCTAACTATGCAGCCCCTGTTGGTTGCTATTGACAGCTTACTCAAGTCACAGGATCTTCAAATTGCAGAGCAAATAATGGACATTGCGTTAATAAATAATAACATCCGTTAGAAATGGAATTATATGATTTCAGTAGTTGTATATGGCCGTAACGATTCTCATGGATACAATTTACCAAAACGAGCAGCCATAAGTATCAACTGTATTGCTGAAGTACTTGATGACAAAGATGACGAGATAATTTTCGTAGACTGTAACACTCCCAACGACATTCCCACGTTTCCTGAATCCATTTCAGACACATTAACACCTGCTGCAAAACAAATACTGCGAGTGCTGCGCCTGAGACCGGAACAATACAGCAGGCATTGTGGCAATGACTCCAAATTCAAAGTGCAGGAATCTCTGTGCAGGAATGTCGCTATCCGCAGGTCAAACCCCAATAATCGCTGGATTCTCAACACCAACACCGACATGGTGTTTGCGCCACTTGAGGAGGGTAACACTCTCTCACGAATTGCCAGTGAACTTCAGGACGGTTTTTATGAGTTGCCGCGGTTCGAAGTGCCGGAGTCATTATGGGAATCAGTAAACCGCACGGATCCCTTGGAAATCATCAGGTCGTTCAGTCACTGGGGTCTTCGATTGCACCTTAATGAAATTGTCACTTCTTCAAAGGAAGCTTTATTTGATCAACAGGGAGATTTCCAGCTTTCCTTACGGAGTCAGCTATTTCAGATACATGGTATGGATGAAAAAATGGCGATGTGGGCTCATGTTGACACTAATTTATGCAAAAGAATGTGGCTTTTGAGCGGACAACCAAACACAATACTCGATAAAATCTATGCGTTCCACTGCGATCATACTCGCAACCACAGCGCAGGAGCTTCAGTGACGAATGACAACAAGGAGTTCGTCGAAAACGTTACCACCCCCTACTGCACAGATCAGGCAGATTCATGGGGAATGGTCTCAGAAATCATTGAAGAGATTCGTCTTGATAAAAACCATGAATTACGAATTTCGCAAGCGTTGGAAAAAATATTACCCGGCATGGACGCGCCTATTGCAAATAGTGTTGTTGGGTGCAACTATATCGACACGAATCTCTACTATGATGACTTCCACGTTTTTCCCTATTTGGCTGATATTGTAGCAAATCTTCCCCCCTCTTCCAGTGTAGGGTATTTAGGAAACAATGCTAACTTGTTAAAGATGCTTGTTTCTTATAGATCCATGCTTAACCATACCGGCTGTATCAATTATCATGTACCAATCCTTCAGTGGATGAAAAATTGCGCAACAAATGAACAGCCTTCGATCTGTCAGGCGGATAACTCCAATAATAATTTTTCACAATCGGATGCATTTGTGGTTGACTTCTCGATGAAAAACTTATCATTCCGCCAGTTAGATGGGTTGAACATTCCAGCAAAATGTAAGGAGAATGAGGTATTCGCAAGAGCTATATCAGCCGAAATTATTAAACTTGCCAGAGACGAAAAACAGTTGATTGAAAAAAGACACTTGCCGCGCAATTTCATATTCGTTGGTTGTCACACCACAAGTTTCGACTACTTGGTGAAATCTCTTTTTTCTTGTGGTAATACTCCATTAAGTACCTGCATTCGTAGCGGTGTGCTTTCGTCTGAAGCTTTCAATACAACGGTATTTATGCCTTTTCATTATTACGTGATAGGTTTTAGTAAGAGCGATTATGCAGAATGGATTTCGGAACGCATCGGAAAACCTGTAAGTATTGATGATTTGAAATTGGCAGACGAGCTTTACAATATATTTGTTACAGATCCAAACAGGCAACGAGCGTTACGCGCATTTGAGGCTCTTGCTGATTCCGACGCTGGGTGGGGAAAACTCTTGTTACAAATTGAGATTGCAGAAACTGATGGAATGCCCGAGCAAGCGGCAGTATTACGTGACTTTATTCATCATTATGTACCGCAACGTATAATGATAAATTAATAAATATTTAATTATACGGTGCTAAATCCTTGATTGTATCGTGTTAAGGGTCGGAGCAAACTCAACATGCCGAATCGTCGGAACGAGAGATTGTCGGTACAGAGGCCAAAATTTCTACAATCAGGCTGAAAGGAATCATTATGGCGACACAGCACTCCATACTAAATTCAATTGCTCCGGGAGATATGGTTTTTGACGTCGGGGCCAATAGGGGTGCTATAGCCCAGGATTTTCTACGTGTCGGAGCACGTGTCGTGTGTATTGAACCGCAACCACAACTGGCCGCAGCTTTACGTCAGCATTTTATTGACAATAAACAGGTCACTGTAGTTGAAAAAGGTGTCGGGGCAATCCGTGGTCGCTCCATTATGAACATCTCCTCGGAATATGACATCCTGAGTACGTTTGCAGAGCACTGGAAAGTCGGGCGATTCAAAAATACGCTATGGGACCAGCAGGTTGAAGTACCCATTACGACGCTTGATGATCTTATCTCCGAATTTGGAGTACCGCGTTATTGCAAGATAGATGTGGAAGGTTTTGAGCGTGAAGTAATTAAAGGGCTCTCTTCCAAAATTGGTTTGGTATCTTTCGAGTTCACCTTCGAATTCATTGAGCATTCCATGGAAGTAATTGAGATGCTGATACGTTTGGGGTATCGGCAATTCAATGTTTCAGTCGGGGATGATTCTGTGTTCCATTGGGCGGAATGGGTTCCTTATTATGAGCTTTTAAGGGCTTTGATGCAGGCGACTGATACGAACCTTTGGGGAGACATCTATGCCCGGTAGCCTGGCCTGAACAAGGATGGCAGTGCGAGGTTCGTTGCGGGATAGATATGACAAAGACGCCGAACAAAATGTAGGCGCAATACAAATTCGAAACTCCATATCGGAAGACTGAGCCTGCATGCCAAACATAGACATAATAAATCACTATATCAATAACCTTCTATTCACCGTATCCCGCCCACGTATAGCCGAAATACTGTCTTCTTCCGTCAATATCGAAAATATTAAAAAAGCCGACACTGCCACCAAGCTGATGAGCCTTGGCGCGCTGTTTACTACAGGAAAGTTTGACGAATGCATTCAGTTGGCTGACAAATTGGATTTCAGCGAAATTACGGATGAAGATTCTTTATTACTCGTACTCATTCTTTTCAGTAAATTCTATGAACATGGCTTGGTAGGTCATTACAATGCCAACTCACTCAAGCATCTCCTGACTGCAATTTGCCCCGGGGCACTGCTGGCACATAAACAATTCAAAGAACCTTTTTCGCCTCCCACCCTGATCAAGCTGGATTATTCACATGATATCAGTTCATCTGTGAGTGGCGCAATTTTCACCGGTGAATTTACTTTAGGGCCGAATTCCAGAAAGTCTGAGATCGGGTATCGCATTAAAAAGGCCCTTATTTCTCAAGGATGGGCGGTTTCGATTTTTCCTGTTACGGATGTAAGAGGGTATTCATCCGTCAATATAAAGGACTTTGCTTTAATTGATGTTTTTGCCTTCCAACTGTTGGAGGTGGAAGATATCTGCAATATTCTTTCGCTCTTAAGGCGTTCTTTCCGTAAAATAATTCTATTTGATGCTGACGTGTGGGCAGGTCGATTTGACGACATGTTGCGGGCTATATCAAGCCATATAGATTATATCTGGGGGTTTACAGCTGACTGGCGCCTGATTGATGAGCCGGTTTTCAAGGGACGAAGCATTCTTTTTCCCAATTTCGGGGGGTTCGACCACCTGGAGAAGATAATTACGGCTCCCCTAGACTGGAACAGCTGCACATTTAATTTTACCGGCGCGGTTCAGAGTTACAATCTTAACAGAATTTACTGGCTCCTCGAAATCATTCACCGCAATTTGCCTTTAAAAATTAAGATAACTAATCCGGAGATAGATGACGGACTTGACCCGGCCTCTTCTCAGCAGATGTATGCCCAAGTGGTTGCTGCTACTCATGCGGCAATCAACCTGACAACTCGAACAGATGGGTCACGCATAGTTACCGGGCGGTCTCTGGAAGTAATCAGCTTGAACAGGTTGCTTATTCAGGAAAATTGCCCCGCGTTTAATCGATATTTTGTCGAGGGAGAGCATTTTCTGGAGTTTTCTGACACTGACGAGCTTGATACAATCATTGAATTTCTTGGATCGCATCCAAAAACGGCACAAAAGGTCTGTTCGCTGGGGCACCGATTCTATTTAGATCGCTACTCATGCAAAAAACTGGTGGAACATTTCCAGACATTTTTATAGTGGAATATCAAGCCTGATTTGGGAGGTTTTACATTAATTAAATGAGCCAACTAATCGTGTATCCCAATAGTGGTTTTTCTAACAGATTAAAATGTCTGATCAGCGCGTCTCTACTTGACAGCGAGTATCAGGTTTATTGGCCACCTGAAAACTTTTGCGGCTTGAGTTATTCTGATATATTTCAAGACAGGTTCAGGGAAACAGACCAAATTCCGGGTGATTCTGCTGTCCTCAACACGTGGCGTTTTGAGTTACCCATTGATCTTCTGGGTTATCTCCCTTCAGGATTTTCCGATTGCTCTACCGGCTACAAGGGGATAGATTTTCCCGGAGACAGCCAGGCCAAAACCATTGATTTTGAATTCTTGAAGATTCCCCCACCGATTCTTGCGATACTCAGAAAACAGTTCGCGCAGATTCGCTTCAGTAAGACAATCATGGATCGTGTCAATGCGCGTATTCAAGAAATGCCGGATTCATATGTTGGAGTACATGCACGTACCTGGTTTGACGAACCAGAGAGGAAACAGAAGTGGTTCGATTTTGATGATTTTATCCAGGTTTGTTCCCGTTTTCAGGATAAAGAACTATTTGTAACCAGTGATGATCCTCAGTTCATAGAGAGCCTGTTGAGGACACTGAACAAAAAACTTGTTACTTCGGAGAAAATACTTCAGAGACCTTCCAAGCCGTGGCATGAAAACAGTCCTGAAGAAATGTTGGATGATATTGTTGAGTTACTGGTCCTTTCAAAGGCGTCTCATCTTGTGCTGACAGCAATGTCAACTTACTCCGAGGTCGCCTGGTTTCTGGGAGGATGTACCGAAGAGGTATATTTTGCCGATCCTGATTTCCGGCATAAAGGCTGCCTTATTGACCAGACCTGTAACAATAATAAATTCAATCTTAGCTGCAATGCCGGAAAAACGGACATGAACGACAGCATGTATGGGCAAGAATTTTACAACAGCCAGGTCTTTGGAAGCCTCAAATCGGCCCAGGTATATCTTTATCACCTCTTCTCAATCTGGGGTGTTCCGGAAAGCGTAGTAGATATTGGTTGCGGAAGGGGCGCGTGGTTGGCCACCTGTCGCGACTTCGGGGTTAAACGGGTAGTTGGTGTCGATGGTGACTGGAATTCACAAGAAGCCATGATTGACTCAAGTATCAAGTTTTACCCGGCAAATCTTGAGAAAAAACTTCCGCTGACCGGCCGTTTTGATTTGGCGATTTCCCTGGAGGTTGCTGAACACCTGCAGCCCGAATCTTCTGATGCGTTCGTGGAATCGCTGTCCAACCTGTCTGATGTGGTGTTGTTTGGCGCTGCATTTACAGGGCAACCGGGAGTCAACCATATTAATACCAAGCCTCACAGTTTCTGGGCCGACCTGTTTTTTGATCGCGGTTATGCACTGTTCGACCTCTTTCGGCCCACTTTCTGGAACGATGACAGGGTTGAACCCTGCTATCGACAAAATACATTCCTTTATGTAAAACCAGGTCATAATCTCTATCATGTCCTCGTGAATCAGGGCGTTGCATGTAGTCAAAAAGCTCCGTTTATAGATTGTGTCCATCCCGCGATATATCTGGGACTTCTCAACGAATTCACCAAACTGCTGCAATCTTCGGTAACAACCACACAGGATGGTTCATTGCAGGATAAATGCAGTTCTGCCGGGGCGGGTGCAACTTTTCCTGCCAAACTGGACTGCGTTGAAAGTCTGGTTGAAAAAGGGGCAATGCAGGTCAAGCTGAACATGCTCGATGCTGCTGCCGACACCTTGCGTCTGGCCTTGTCCAAAAATCCCGATAACCCGGAATCCCTGCTCAGATTGTCGCATGTCCTGTTGCGAATGAAACGTTATGAAGAATCCTACCACCATGCGCGCCATTTTCTTGGTATTGTCGCTGATGTCTCCTTCGGATACTATCTGGCAGGTCATGCCGCCAGGGAGATCGGGCGTTGGCAGGAGTCCCGCTCGTATCTTCTGCGTGCTGTAGCGTTGGACCCTGCCCATGTATATGCACGGGTGTTGTGCTGTATGTCATCCTTCACGGTATGTATGAATCAAGCGGAAACAGATGCCATGATATGCGCCTACGCTGAAGAGCTTGATGGGCTTATCAATAATACCGCACTTGATTCTGCTGATCGTATCAATAATGCCGTTGAGGGTATCGGAGCTCTGACTCCTTTCTTCCTTCCCTATTTGGGCTGCAACGTAAAAGACTTACAGGTAAAATACGGTTCCTGGATCTGCACTGTCATGGCTGCAAAGTACCCACAATTATCTCGCCATCTGTCACAACGCTCGTCAGGCGACAGAATAAAGATCGGCATCGTATCGAATTATTTCCATAACCACTCCAACTGGAAGATTCCAATCCGTGGGTGGTTGGAGCAACTTGACCGGCGGTTATTCTCAATTCACTGTTTCCATACGGGTGAAATCAGTGACATGACGACTGAATCGGCTCGTTCGCTGGCTGATTCCTTCCTTGAGAGTAGCGATACGGAAGCGCTCGCGGTGGCAATCCATGAACAGGACCTTGATGTGCTGATCTATCCGGGGCTCGGCATGGATGCCGCCACGCTCAAATTGGCCGCATTGAGGCTGGCGCCTGTACAGTGCACATCATGGGGGCATCCGGTAACGACCGGCATGCCGACGGTGGACTATTTCATCAGCAGTGACCTGATGGAGCCGGCGGATGGAGAGCGGCACTACAGTGAAAAACTGGTTCCGCTTCCGAATTTATCCATCTGGTATGACCCTGGCGAGCTGTGTGCTTGTGGTGTTCCGGAACTTGAAATACCTGGCCTGGAAACGCATGATGTCATGTTTCTCTGCTGTCAGAACCTTCTCAAGTATTTGCCAAAATATGATTTTGTTTTTCCAGCAATAGCCGGAAGTGTTGAAAATGCCCGTTTCGTATTCATTTCCAACCATATTTCCGAGCTGACAGAGAAATTTGTCCGGAGGCTTGAACTGGCTTTTAAAAGCCAGGGAATGAACTTCGCTGATTATGTCTTGTTGGTGCCGCAACTTGATGGCGCCGGTTTCTCGGCGCTCAATGCCCGGGCAGACATCTTTCTTGACAGCATCGAATGGTCGGGTTGCAATACAATATTTGAATCACTTCCGTTTAGCAAACCGATTGTTACCATGCCAGGTGCGTTCATGCGAGGCCGGCATGGTTATGCGATTCTAAGGATGATGGGGGTTGAGGAAACGATTGCAGCAAGCACGGAAGAGTATATTGCCATTGCGGTGCGGCTGGCTAACGAGAGGATATGGAGGGACGAAATTTCTGCTAAAATGTCCGTTCGCAAACACAGGGTTTATCAAGACCGGCAGTGTATCGCGGGCCTTGAAAAGTTTCTAATGGCTGTGTCCGGCAGGAATCCTGATTGGTTTCCGTCAGGAAGCCATGTTGCAAGATGACAAATGCACTTATATTTGACTGTTTTCCGGGAATTTAAATGGCCAGGTTAGATGGATACGTAGCCAACATGGAATATGTTCATAATCATTGTCGCGAGATGAGCCCGTCCGCGTTGAATTTTGTGCTGGTCATGCAGGGAATGGAGCCTGTTCGGCTGGATCAGGGTTTTTCCTGCTGCGATTTAGGCTGTGGACAGGGGCTGTCCTCGAACATTTTTGCTTCATGCCATCCGGAGGGAGAGTTCCATGGAATCGACTTCAACCCGGCGCATATTTTGGGTGCCCGCGAGATGGCCAGGCAGGCGAAGCTGGAGAATGTTACGTTCTGGGAGGCGTCTTTTGACGCTCTGGCGGGGCTTCAACTGCCCCGATTTGATTTCATTACCCTGCACGGAGTATATTCCTGGGTCAGTGCTGATAACCGCAAACTTGTCGTTGATTTTATCAGTCGTAACCTTAAGGTGGGAGGAGTCGTATACCTCAGCTATAACAGTCTGCCGGGATGGGCTGCTCTGGCGCCGGTCCGGCAATTGCTTGTTTCCTTGACTGATATGTCAGCGGATCTGGGAGAAGAGCAGATAAATGGCGCAATTGATCTTGTGGGTCGGCTGAGATCAATGAACTTGTCCTATTTTAACAACAATTCCTCCGCATGCACTTTCTTTGATGAACTCTGCAAGCGCCCCCAAAATTATCTTGCTCACGAATATTTCAATGAACATTGGGTACAGTTTTATCATGCCGATATAGTAAAAGATCTAGCTCCAGCAGGGGTGACTTTTATCGGTTCGGCAACATTGGGCGATAACCTTGATTTCCTTAATTTTTCCCGGATGGAACAGCAGTTGTTGGCTGAAATAGATAACCCTGTTGTGAAGGAGACGGTCAAGGATTTTTCCGTGAACCAACAATTCAGAAGAGATGTCTTCATCAAAGGCCGTAATAAACTGGAGCAGGCTGCTCAGCAGGAACTCTTTCCAGGAATCCGTTTTGCCCTGGTTGTTCCGATGGAATCGAACTCGGTCAGGCTTGATAATCCTCGCGGTGATATGAATCTTGACCCGGTGTTGTACAAGCTTGTTTTGAGCTCCTTTGGCAAGCGGGACTACTCTCTGGAGGAGTTGTTGCGGCAACCGGATATAGCCCTGTTCAGGCATGAAGATGTGCGGCAGAGCCTTATGCATTTGCTTGCCGCCGGATACTTGCTTCCGGCGATTGCGCCTTCACTCCAGTTAATTAACAGCGTCAAGCTTTTCAATTATGCCGTGCTGGAGCGGACCGCTTTTGATATGGAGCCAAAGTACCTTGCCTCTCCAGTCGTTCGGAGCGGCATCAGGCTGGACTGGGTTCCGAGGTTGCTGTTGCTGGGTGAGCTGACGGATGTTGATGACCCGTTGTCGTTTATTTCCGGTATCATGCGAGTATATAATTTCGCCTTGATAAAAGATGGTGAGGTGCTCAAGTCGTGGGATAAAAATATTGAAGAGCTTGATCTGCAAATCAGGGCATTTCAGGCTTTCCAACTACCATTAATGAAACGGTTGGGGGTGATCTGATCAAGCCAGTATCCATGATAGAAATTGGCCTCCTTGAATCGGATAATGCAGAAACCTGTTTTAATCGTGGTGTCAGATTCATGGAGAGCGGAGAGTTTGCCAGGGCAGAGGCCTGTTTTATGCGAACACGCGCCCTCGCACCGGAGTCACTTGAAACAATTCTGAACCTTGGCTACGCCCTGGATATGCAAGGCCGTAACGATGAGGCTCTGGATTGTTACGAATCTGTCCTTAAGAGTTCTCCTCTAAACGCCAAGGCCCGCTATAACCGTGCTGCACACCTGCTCAGGGTTGGTGATCTTGCCTCCGGATTTGCTGATTACGAGGCTCGTTTTTCTGCCATGAAATCGGCAGATTCAAGAAATTATTCCCAGCCACGCTGGGATGGTTCTTCACTGAAAGGGCGGAGCATCTTGGTTTACTGCGAACAGGGACTTGGCGATGCAATCCAGTTTGCGCGATACATACCCCTGTTGGCTGAAAAAGGTTGCAGGGTACTGCTTGAGGTCCAGCAGTCACTTATCTCCTTGATGACAACGCTTGCAGGTGTGGAGAAAGTGGTGCTGAAATCCGATACACCGCCGCAAACAGATTTCCACATCCCGCTAATGAGTCTTCCCCACCTGTTTGGTACAACGCTGACATCAATACCAGCTGAAATACCTTATCTCTTTCCTCCTCCGGATAAGGTGGAGTTCTGGCGAGAGTTGCTTGGTGATAAACACGATTCTTTACGTATCGGCCTGGTCTGGGCTGGCAAACCGGCGCCGGACCCTAACCGTTCATGTCCGCCTGACTTTCTGGCTCCATTGTTTAGCATCCGTGGCGCCAGATTTTATTCTCTGCAATTCGGGCAGTGTGGTCATCTATCGCTGTCAAAGGAAATGGCTGCTCATGTAATTGATCTGTCATGCGAACTCGGAGATTTTGCCAAAACAGCTGCGCTGATTGCAAATCTTGATCTGGTAATTACGATTGACACGGTTATAGCCCATTTGGCCGGAGCGATAGGCAAACCGGTCTGGGTGATGCTTCCTTTTATATCGGATTGGCGTTGGATGAACAATTGTACCGATTCACCCTGGTATCCCACGATGATGCTTTTCCGCCAACCTGAACCGGGCAATTGGGGGGCTGTTGTCCGCGAAGTTACTCAAGCACTCCGGCAACAGTTATTACAACAGGAAGATGAGTCGGGGCTCTCTGCCGAAATGTTGGAAACCAAATTTCAACAAGCATTAACCGCCATCAAAAATAATGATTCAGGTACTGCAATATACGAGTTGCGCGACCTCCTTGTGAAGATGCCGGATGATCCGGCTGTGTGGTTCAACCTGGCACGGGCGTATGATCTTGCAGGGCAGCTTTTCGAAGCTGAACAAGCCTGTCGAAGAGCCCTTTCAGCTAGTCCCGACAGTCCGGCCAACTTGTTCGCCCTTGGTGATATTCTACTGAAACAGAAGTCTTATCCGGAAGCAGAACTGTATCTGCACAAGGCACACAACCTGAAACCGGAATCGTTTGAAATACTTCTGAGTCTTGGCAACGTTTTATCGTCTCAGAACAAAATAATTGAAGCTATTGGTATCTGTAAAAAGATTCTGACCCTCAGGCCCGAATGCCTTGAAGTCGTCTACAATCTGGCAACTTTGCAGCTGCGCAGTGGTGACTATCTAGCTGGTTTTGTAAATTTCGAAGCCCGGCTGGCCATTGAAAAATTCGATATCGATCCACGCCATTATCCGCAGCCAAGATGGGACGGCTCGCCATTGAACGGCAGGAGCATTCTGATCTACGGAGAGCAGGGTGTCGGCGATGTGATCCAGTTTGTGCGTTATATCCCGCTGGTGGCGGAGCGGGGTGGTAAGGTGGTTTTTGAGTTGGATCCACCGCTGATCCCGTTGCTTGAATCCTTTCCGGGAGTGGACAAGATCGTTCCGAAGTCTAAAACACCCCCGCTTACCGAAGTGTATATCCAGTTGATGAGTCTGCCGTACATTTTAGGCACCACCATTGAGACCGTCCCGGATCGGGTTCCATACATATATCCGGATACGGCCAAGGTAATCAAATGGCGGCAGATACTCGGAAACCGCCCTGTTTTCAGGATCGGCCTGGCCTGGCGTGGCAACCCCAAAAATCCTCGTGATAAAGAGCGCTCCTGCGGGTTGGATGCGCTTGCGCCGCTTGGTGGGATCCCGAATGTGAAATTTTTCAGCCTGCAGGTCGGAGAAGCTGCCTTGGAAGCCGCATCAGCGCCGACGGGAATGGACCTGATTGATACTTCATCGCTGCAGACAGATTTCAGCGAAACTGCGGCGCTGGTGGCAAATCTCGACCTGGTAATCAGTGTCGACACTGCCGTTGCCCATCTAGCGGGGGCGATGTGGAGGCCGGTCTGGTTGCTTCTGACGAAGGGGACGGAGTGGCGCTGGCTGGATGGGCGTTGTGATACACCTTGGTATCCCACCATGCGGGTTTTTGAGCGTGAACAGGAGCATGGCTGGGAAGAGGTGATCGGCCAGATCCGTGATGCGCTGGAAAGGCTGCTGGCTGAAAGTTCCGGCTCCGGGCAGACCGATATCGAGGCCGTTTACCGGCTGGGTGGGGCTCTCAAGGAGGCCGGGGACCTTGTCGGGGCGGAATCCTGTTTCAGGCGGATTGTCGAACGGCAGCCGGATCTCCCCGATCCGCAGTACAGCCTTGGGGTCGTGTTGCAGCTCCAGGGGCGGCTTCCGGAGGCGATCAGTCACTATCGCGCCGCAACGGCTCTTGATCCGGGTTTTGTAAAGGCGCATTACAACCTCGCCAACGCCTTGCTGCATAGCGCGCTGTACCGGGATGCGATTGAATCGGCACAAACAGCCATCAAGTATGATCCGATGCATGCCGATGCGCACTGGTTGCTGGGAATGCTCCTCTTGCAGGGCGGCGATTTTTCAAGCGGATGGAGAGAGTATGAGTGGCGCTGGAAGGCCTCGGGATTCACTTCCCGGATACCGGACCTCGGATGCCGGCAATGGGACGGCTCACCGCTCGGGGGCAGAACGCTGCTGATCCACATGGAACAGGGGCGCGGCGACATGATCCAGTTCATCCGCTATGCTTCACTGGCCGCCGGCATGGGCGGGCAGATCGTCGTCTGCGCGCTGCCGGAACTGGTGTCTCTGCTGGCGACGGTCGCTGGAACCAGCCTGGTGGTGGATCGTAACGGCACACTCCCGGTCTTTGATGTGCACATACCTGTACAGAGTCTGCCGTATGTTTTCGGGACCACGCTGGAAACGATCCCTGGGGATGTTCCCTATCTCAGGCCGGATCCGGTCAAGGTTGCGGAGTGGCAACGGATGTTTCCGGACGGGAGACGCTTCCGAATCGGACTGGTCTGGCAGGGTACTCCCACTCACAGGGATGATCATAACCGCTCCTGTCCGCTCAACGAGTTTGTTCCGCTCAGCGGACTCGCGGGAGTTGATTTCTACAGCCTGCAGATCGGATCCGGGTCAGAGCAGATTTATAGTCTTCCGGAATGCATGACGGTTGTGGATCTGACCGGCCGGATTCAGGACTTCTCTGATACAGCGGCTATGATTGCAAATCTCGATCTGATGATCAGCGTGGATACTGCTGTTGCGCATCTGGCCGGGGCGCTGGGGAAACCGGTCTGGACCCTGTTGCCATACGTGCCTGAATGGCGCTGGCTGCTCGACCGGGATGACAGCCCCTGGTATCCTACCATGCGGCTTTTCCGGCAGGCGGCTCCGGGTGATTGGAAAAGCGTTTTTTGCCAATTGAGAGATGAGCTTGAAATGTTGCTCTGCAGTCCGGAAAAACTCAACCAGCTGGGAATCTGTCTATTGAAATCCGGATCTGCCGTTAGGGCTGAACTCGCATTTTCAAGAGCGATAGCATACGAGCCTGATAATGCAGAATTCCATTGCAATCGTGGTGTTGCACTGGATTCCCTGAGTCGTTACGAAGAAGCGATTTACTGCTATCAGGAAGCATTGTTTTGCAAACCTGATTTCTTTAACGCGATGTTTAATTTGGGAAACGCTTATGTTTCCATAAACAAACCTGAAGAAGCTCGAGCCTGTTTCGGGCGTGTGGTTGAGTTTAATCAGAATTTTACTGCGGCATATCTATGTCTTGGCGAAGTTGAAAAGAGACTGCGGAATTTTCCCTTGGCGCTGGCATCTTTTGAGAGTGCGATAGCCATCGATCCTGGATGTGCAGAGGCATTTCAAGGTATTGCTGAAGTCTGCCAGGCAGCGGAGCGATTTGAAGATGCGATAGTTGCCTATGGCAAGGTTTTAGCGCTTAAGCCGAGAAATGCCGCAGCTATCAACATGTTGGGAACGGCTTATCAGTCCATCGAACAATTAGACAAAGCAGAAGAGTGCTACCGTCTGGCATTGACTCTGACTCCAGATAAACTGACGGTGCTCAATAACCTCGCAGTGGTGCTTAACTCTCAGGGACGCCTGGAAGAGGCTGTCGATGTGTATCGCCAGCTTCTGAAAATTGATTCGGGTTACGCTGATGGACATTGGAACCTCTCTGTTGCACTCCTTGCCTTGGGGGAATATTCAGAAGGTTGGAGAGAGTTCGAGTGGCGTTTTAAAAAAGCGAACCCGGTTTCTTCCCGCATATTTTCCCAGCCGCTCTGGGATGGTTCTGATCTGGCTGGCAGAACGATTCTGTTGCATGCCGAGCAAGGTTTCGGAGATACCATACAGTTTGTGCGCTATGCTGTATTGGTGTCGCAACGGGGTGGAAATGTAATAATTGAATGCCAAGTGCATGCCCTGAAGAGACTTTTGCTTTCTCTTGAAGGTGTTGCCGGTGTTATCGTTGCAGGAGACCCCTTGCCACATTTTGATTGCCACCTGCCACTGATGTCGCTTCCTTTGGTCTTCGGTACAACTCTGGAAACAATACCTGCTCATGTTCCGTATCTGTTTGCCCAGCCTGCGGATATTGATAAATGGAGAGAATGGTTGGAATCCAGAGGAACTATCCGAGTCGGTTTGGTCTGGTTTGGCCGGCAGAGTCAGGTGCTGAATCGTAAACGATCATGTCCGCTTGGTACCTTTGCGCAACTTGCCTCTGTACCAAATATTGAATTTTATAGTCTTCAGATCGGGGAAGGTGTGGAACAGATCCGTAAATGTGATCCTGGGTTTCCTCTGTTAGATTTGACTGAGCATGTCCATGATTTTGCCGATACAGCCGCATTCATCTCCAATCTTGATCTGGTGGTTTCAATTGATACGGCAGTGGCACATTTGGCCGGTGCACTCGGTGTTCACACATGGATCCTCCTCCCCTATAGTTCGGACTGGCGCTGGTTGTGTGGGCGGCACGACAGCCCATGGTACCCAACAATGCGTCTTTTCAGGCAGCCTTTACAGGGCGACTGGCCTTCGCTGATGAAGGATGTTGCCGGCGCCTTGCAGGCCTATGTACATGGGACCACGGGTTATAGAAGCTTGGAACCTGTCAACTCAATACCGAGGGTCGGACTGGCCTGGTCCGGACGTCAGGACAACCCGTTGAATTGCAAGCGCAGTTGCCCATTTTCGGCCCTGGCGCCGCTTTTGGACCTGGATGGCATAACATTTGTCAAGTTGCAGATGGATTCTGCCGAGGCGCCAGATACCAGGATGCTCGACCTGACCGGCCAGATCCGGGATTTTGCAGATACCGCCGCACTGATGGCCAATCTGGATCTGATCATATCGATCGATACTTCGGTCGCGCATCTGGCTGCCGCCAGCGGTCGTCCGACCTGGGTGCTGCTGTCCCATGTCGCGGATTGGCGCTGGTCGGAAAACAGAAATTCATGTTGCTGGTATCCGCAGGTTGAGCTGTTTCGCCAGACTGATATGGGCGATTGGGATGGTGTTGTCCTGGAAGTTGTGGACCGGCTTTCCGGATTGTTCGGCATTTGTTCTCCAATGTCGCAACCGGATCAGCCCGGTTCTGAGTTAAAGGCTTCTGCAGAGCGCATCAGGTTGGAGCAGCTTCTGAAAGACAAGCAGCTTGAGGTCGGGCGCAATGGAGACTGCCCCGATGCACATCTGGACGCAGGAGCAGCTTTCGCTTTGCTCGGAAGGGACCTGGAAGCCATCAATGCTTTCCGGAAGGTGCTTGAACTCGATCCGGGGCATGTGGCCGGTCACTTGAATCTGGCATATTCACTTCTGGCAATCGGGGTGTATTCTGAGGGCTGGGAGCATTTCGAGTGGCGACTGAAAAGGCTTCCGCCGGACTCGCTGCCACCCTGGCCGATGCTGCGTCGGAGCGATATCGGCGTACGCGCTGCCGGTTCAAGCGTCCTGGTGCACTGTGAACAGGGGTATGGCGACACGATCATGTTTTCCCGCTTCCTGCCGTTGTTGGCCAGTGCCGGTTACCGGGTCGTTGTCAGCTGTCAGCCTCCCCTGGCAACGCTGGTGGCCTCTGTTTCCGGCGTCGGCCGGGTTGTTCCACACGGAGAGCCGCTGCCGGTCTGTGACTGCCAGGTCCTTTTACTGAGTCTCCCCTGGTTGTTTGGCTTGGATCGTCAGCAGATTTCGATCGAAATACCTTATATTGGGCCAGAAAAAGATGCAGTCGAGTATTGGGAAAGAGTGCTGGAGAAAAAAATGCGACAGGATGTTTTTTTTCTAAAGAGTTTCCGGCAACCGTCGATATGAGACAGTAAGCGCAGAAAGCGCAACCGGTTGCAATGCCGGTACACCCCAGAAAGGAGCATCACCATGGCAATCTCAGACATCTCCCTTACCGCAGGCATGAGGAACAACCTTCTTGCTCTCCAGAAAACATCTCAGCAGTTGAGCCAGACACAGGACCGTTTGAGCAGCGGCAAGCGCGTCAACAGCGCACTGGACAACCCGACCAACTTCTTTGCGGCACAGGCCCACATGGAACGCGCCAGCGACCTCAATGACCGTAAAGACGGTATGAGTGAAGCGGTTCAGACTATCAAGAACGCCGATAACGGCATCAAGGCCATCACCTCCCTGATTCAGGCAGCCAAAGGCCTTGCAAGTTCTGCAATGGCAACCAACGATACCCTGTCGCAGGCGACTTACGAGAGCCAGTTCCTGCAAATCAAGAGCCAGATCACGACCCTGGCCAGTGACTCCGGTTATCGCGGTACCAACCTGCTGACCGACGGAACTCTTGCTATCGAGTTTGCTCCCAAGGCTGGTGATGCCAAGCTTACCGTTGCTGGATTCAAGGCAGATGCCACTTCTCTTGGTATCACCTCCGCTGTTGTTAACTGGGCCGTTGCTGGAAACGCAGCAAGCTCCCTGTCATACATGGATACAGCACTGACAACCCTCCGCTCCAAGTCTTCGGTTCTGGCCAGTAACCTGTCGGTCATAACCACCCGTCAGGATTTCACGGATAACGTCATCAACACGCTGCAGCAAGGTGCCGATGGCCTGACCCTGGCTGACATGAACAATGAAGGCGCCAACATGCTGATGCTGCAGACCCGTCAGTCACTGGGCACCACAGCCCTGAGCCTCTCTTCGCAGGCAGCCCAGTCCGTTCTCCGTCTGTTCTAGAAACCTGGGAGTTCTGATTAGCACAAGTTTTGCTGAACTCGCGAGGGGGGCCTATGCCTCCCTCGCTTTGTTTCAGGGAACCAGGAGGTGGATATGGACGCAACTAAAGTCAGCAGTGTCGTAATGGCCAGCAATGCATACAAACAACCACTGCCGACCCAAATGCCTGCCAGAAGTCAGGATAAGGATACTTCAGGTCAGGTTTCTAACAACAATCACACCAAAGCGGACTCGGTTCGGGTCAGTTCGACAGTTGCCCTGAAAAATCTTGATACCGTGCGGGTCATCGAGCAGATGCATGCCAGCCTCAACCAACTGGCAAAAGGGGTGCGGGAAACCAACGAGTCTCTGAACAAGGCCGTGGATCTGCTCGACTCGATGAAGAGCAGTATTCAGACAGTCATCAAAAACTTTCCTCCTTTCCCGGTTGACAGCAAGGAGAGAAATGATAGACTGATGGAGTATAACTCCTTGCGAAAGGAACTTATCAGCCTCATGGTCCCTCCTCCGCCACCACCGGTATATGAGAAGATCAAACATATGTGGGAGTCGCTTTTCGAGGACCAGAATGGCAACCTTTCGCAGAATTCTGTTCCGCTGATTGAGACTTCCAGCAGTGACACCCAGTTGAAAGAAGTATCTCAAACTCTGGACAAAACATCCTCGCAGCTGGCTGATTTCAGCAGCAAGGTTACCCAGGCGCTGGTTCAGCCATGATATCATGTCACTCAAAATAACTCTCAAGCCATATGAAAAAGTGATAATTGGCGGCGCCGTCATCAAGAACGGAGCCTCCAGCAGTCATCTTCTGATCGAAAATAATGTTCCGATTCTCAGGCAATCGGATATATTATCCGAGCATGAAGCTACAACCCCATGCCGTCGTATATATCTGGCTATCCAGCTAATGTACATTGATGAAAAGCGTAGCGCCGAGATTCATCCGATTTACTGGGAACTGGTCCGGGAGTTGCTTGGCGCTGCTCCGAGCATGAAAGACTTGATTTCACAGATAAGTCAGGCTATCCTGAGCGACAAGTATTACCAAGCGTTGAAGTTGACTAAAAAACTCGTGGCCTATGAAGAGGAGCTCTTATACAATGAATCAAAACTCCGTTAACGCTTACACATCCATGCAGAAAGAAGTTCTTAGCGGCAGGGAACTGGAAGCCTCGGTTTTGTCCCGTGCTGGAATCATGCTGAAGCAGGTACAGGAAAACTGGGATGCGGCTGATCGTAACGAAAAGTTATTGGACGCGGTAAAGTTTAACCAGAAAGTGTGGAGTTTTTTTCAGGCGGAGCTTTCTGATCCGGAAAATCCGCTTCCTAAAAATCTTAGGGAAGATATTCTGAACCTCAGCATCTTTGTTGATAAGCGCCTGTTTGAAGTCTTGGCCTTCCCGGAAAAAGAAAAGCTTTCAATTGTGATTGATATCGATTTCAACATTGCCGCTGGTCTGAGAACGACTCCGGAACAATAACTTCCACTGACAATTGCATAGTCGTCAGCTTCAGAAAATCCTTTGAGTCGTCTCAAGGGATTTTCTGCTTTTACAGACTGCGATCTTCTAGGGCTGCTGAAACGGTTTCGATTACTTTGGCCCACCCGCTGCCTTGCTGCTTCTGTCGAAAAATCCGCATGGTCGGATACCATGGCGAGTCATTGCGTCGTAACAGCCAGCGCCAGTCCGGCGCAAACGGGAGTAGCAGCCAGGTCGGCTTGCCAAGAGCGGCAGCCAGGTGGGCTGTGGCGGTGTCGATCGAAATTATCAGGTCCAGTTGATCAATCAAGGCGGCTGTGTCGGAAAAGTCATTAATATTGACGGTCAGATCGATTAATCTCATCTTGTCTGGCGGGAAGGCGCCTTGTTCCGATTCTTCTCCGATCTGAAGCGAGAAAAAAATGACATTGTCTACGTCTCCAATCGGGGCAAAATCCGATAATCGGCAGGATCTTAACGGGTCCGGGTAGCTCTTGCCGGCCCATACCAGCCCGATCCGACGTGTGTCACGATAACCTGACATGAGTGATGACCATTTTCTGCGGTATTCCGGGGGTACATACAAATACGGAATCCTGGCCGGGATGTTATCAAGCGTGGTGTTATAAATGCGAGGTAACGACAGTAGTGGCGCCTGATAGTCTGCGCCTGACGGTGCGGCACCGAAGGGGATAACCAGCTCCACTCCATCGATTACCTGAAAAAGCGAAACCAGCTGCGGATGGCATTCCAGTATGACCGTCCCACCCTGTTGCGATACAAGCGGTGCGTAGCGAACGAACTGGATCGCATCTCCAAATCCTTGCTCGGCGTGCAGCAGGATAGTACGACCATGAAGCGGGGTGCCATCCCATTGCGGAATATCCGTATGGAGCCTTGGCGATGTGAAGCCGGTTTTGAGCCAACGCCATTCGTACTCCTGCCATCCTTCGGAATAGCGGCCCTGCAGAAGCAGGTTCAGTGCGAGGTTCCAGTGCGCCTCGGCAAAATCAGGATTGAGAGCCAGTGCTTCCCGGCAACTCATTTCCGCTTCGATGATTTTACCGGTTGCCTGTTGTGCCGTTGCCAGTGTTGTCAATGGGACTGGAGATGACGGCAGCAGGCGGGCGGCGGTTTCGAAGCTCTCGGTTGCCTCCGCAAAGCGACCGAGTGCCATGAGCGAGTTGCCCAGGTTGTTGTGGGCTTCGCCCATGTTTGAATCCAGTTGCAGCGCGCTTCGGTAAGCGGAAACGGCTTCATCGTATCGTCTAAGGTCGTGCAGAGCGGAACCTGCATACAGAAAGACTGCCGGGTTCGGTGCTGCAAGATCTTGAATCCGCAGAAAGTAATTCAGGGCTGCGGACGGGTCTCCTGTTTTTAGTAATGCGCAGCCCTTCGAAAACAGCTCCCGCGCCTGCACTGCAGGTGTATTTGCGTTACATGACTGCAAGGTTGTAGCCTTTCCCTTCCAGATAGCTGACGATTTCCTTGATGTGCTCATAGCCGCGCGTTTCCAGTTCCAGCGAAACATCGGTCCTGCCGATTGCCAGAGTTTTTGAACGCCGGTCGTGGGTGATGTGAAAAATATTCGCACGGGTGGCAGCTATGTTTTCAGCCAGTGTAGCCAGCGCACCGGGATGATCATCCAGCTCAATTGTCAGCTTGAGGTAGCGCCCACCGGCGATAAGCCCGCGTTCGACGACCTGCGAAATGGTTTTCACATCAATGTTGCCGCCAGAAAGCAGGCACACGGTCTTGCCCTCGATCTCAGGTATTCTGCGGTTTTGTATCGCAGCCAGCGTGACCGCCCCCGCTCCCTCAACCAGCATCTTGGTCTTTTCCAACAGTGAAACAATCGCCAGGGCGATTTCTTCCTCTTCAACCATGACTATCTCGTCAACGAGATCGCAGATAATCGGCACCGTTCGGGAACCAGGCAGCTTTACTGCAATGCCATCCGCCAGAGTGACGCTGACCGGCTTCTCTGTTGGTTTGCCTGATGCAAAAGACGCAGACATTGAAGGCGCCGCTACGGATTCCACGCCGATGATTCTGACATGTGGCGCTTTATCTCGGATCGCGGCGGCCATGCCGGCAATCAGGCCGCCACCCCCGACCGGGATTATCAGGTTGCGAACATCCGGCAACTCCTCGAGTATCTCCAATGCAATTGTCCCTTGCCCCGCCATGACCAGCTCGTCATCAAACGGGTGTACGAACAGGGCTCCATTGTTCTTCTGGGCTGTCAGTGCAGCCGCGCAGGCTTCGTCGAAGTTGCGGCCGGTCAAAACCACCTCGGCGCCGTAATCGCGTGTCGCCTGAACTTTCTGAGGTGGAGTGATCTCCGGCATATAAACCGTCGCGGCAACCCCCAACAGATCTGCCGAGAAGGCAACTCCTTGAGCATGGTTGCCGGCAGAAGCTGTAATTACTCCATTGACAAGCTTTTCGCGGGACTGGGAGGTCATGAAGTTGAGCGCCCCCCTGATTTTGAAGGAGCCAGTTCTCTGCAGGTTTTCGCACTTGAAATACAGTGGAATTCCCAGTTGTTCGGTATAGTAATGCGAATAGATCAACTCGCTGCGGCGAACCCGCTTTTTGAGCCGGTCATATGCATCGTAAATCAGGTCAGTCAGGGGCATATATTTAACTCCGTCTAAAGTGTGGACTGATAGTATCAGAGTGCGTTACAGGGGTCAAACATACTTGGCAATCGTGCATTTTGCTGATAGAGTCTGTGAACTATTTCTCAGGAGGAACCATGGATCCCATTCACCATTCTCTGCTTATTCTTGGAGCCGGCCCTGCCGGGTATACCGCTGCAATTTACGCCGCCAGGGGCAATCTCAACCCGGTTATTATAACTGGACTACAGCCGGGAGGTCAGCTTACCACTACAACGGAAGTAGACAACTGGCCCGGCGACCATGAAGGCGTTCAGGGGCCGGAACTTATGGAACGCATGCGTTTGCATGCGGAACGTTTCAATACCCGGATGATCAACGATCACATCAAACGTGCCGACCTGAAGCAGCGTCCCTTTCTTCTCGAGGGCGATTCGGCAAATTATACCTGCGATGCGCTCATCATCGCAACCGGGGCTTCAGCCAAATACCTGGGAATACCATCCGAGGATGTCTTCAAGGGTAAAGGCGTCTCAGCTTGCGCGACCTGCGACGGATTCTTCTATCGTGGCAAGGAAGTGGCGGTGATCGGAGGCGGCAGCACCGCCGTTGAGGAGGCTCTTTATCTGTCTAATATTGCCAGGCACGTGACCGTTGTGCATCGTCGCGAAGAATTCCGGGCCGAGAAAGTGCTATCCGACCGGCTCATAGAAAAAACCAAGAGTGGTAATGTGACTATCGAGTGGAACCACGTTCTTGATGAAGTTCTGGGAGATGCCAGCGGTGTTACCGGCATGCGTATCAGGCATCGCAGCGGGTCTACCAAGGAAGTTGTGGTGCATGGAGTTTTCATAGCAATCGGGCACTCCCCCAATACGACCATCTTTGAAGGGCAGTTGGATATGGTAGATGGTTATATCAGGACAAAGTGCGGAGGCCTTGAGGGGAATCTGACTGCAACCAGTGTAAATGGTGTCTTTGCTGCCGGTGACGTACAGGATTTTACATACCGTCAGGCGATTACGTCTGCCGGAACGGGCTGCATGGCCGCCAAGGATGCGGAACGCTATCTTGAAGCGCTGCGTGTGTAGGAGTTGTCATGTCAATGATTCCTGATGATCTTGACAAGCTGCTGGGTGATGTCAAAAAAACAATCGATGATAATCGTCTGTTCCTGAAAGACTTTATGGATGATGCGGCTGATGGAGAGTGCGAAGTCGTCGAGGATGCGGATAAAGATACAGAGACATTTGAGGAGTTATAGCCTGAGAATTTAAATACAGTTAAGTTAGAAAAAGGCCCCGAAGTATTCTTCGGGGCCTTTAACGTAGTCGCTAATGATTTTTACCGCCACCGGCGCTAAGGCCGGCAGCCGCTTGACCATGATCAGGTGCGGAGTGACATTCGCTGCAATTGGTTTTGTTCAGTTCATCGCCGATATCAACGGGATGGACAAAATCAGTTACCTTTGCACCGGCCGGGATGTTTTCCTGTGTCTGGCTCAACACCTCATGACACAATTTGCAGTCCTTGGAGATTACTTTACCTGAGGCGGTCTTATGTTTTCCATCATGACAGCGGAAACAGCCCGGAGTGTAGAAGTGCCCGATATGGTTCGGATAGGTGTTCCACTGTACCTTCATTTCCGGGAAGAAGTTGCGTGAATAGATGTCCTTGACCTGTTCAACCGCCTGGGTGATGGCTGCTCCCTTTTCCTGGGCAATCTTCGGGTAGTTCTTGGCATAATAGGCTGGCAGTTCGGATGTAATTGAGGTGAAAGCCTCTTCCTTGGACTTGTATGGACGGCTTAGCAGTTCAACAGCGACCTTTTTTACATATGGCAGCTTTCTGTCGATCTTGTTGGAAACAAAGTGCAGGTCCATCTCCACATCCGGAGAGTGGTAGATGTGGGTTGGACGGTTATGGCAATCGGTGCAGTCCATCAGACGCTTTTTAGCCTTTGCGATCTCGTCTTTGGTAAGCTGTTTTTCCGTGTCCATGTACTCGGTGATTTTACCGTCGTCGCCTTTTACCGCGACATACGGGATGGTAAGCCGTTTAACATCACCTGCAATAAAGGTTACTTCGCGACCGATATGCCAGTGAATACCCATGGCATTCGGTGTTTTGGGAGAGCCGCCGATCTTGATCAGCATGTTGGTCTCCCTCGGAGAGTTCTCTTCATTTGGAGCATAGTGATAGAATACCTTCTGGCGCCCGGCGTAAAATTTCTCCGGCCAGTGGCAATGCTCACAGGTGCCCCGGGCCGGGCGCAGATGCTCGATCGGCGTGTGGATAGGTGTCGGCCAGGCTTTGTTCAAAACTACCCACACCTGACGCAGACCGGAAATCTTGGCTTTGACATACCAGTCGGCGCCCGGGCCGACGTGGCATTCCACGCATTTGACCTTGGCATGGGGAGAGTTCTGCCAGGCGGTATGCTCGGGTTCCATAACCGTATGGCAGAGTTCGCCGCAGAAAGTTGGCGATTCGGTGAATTCAAATCCCTTGATTGAGGCAACCGAGACAACCACGAAAAAAACCACTGTTGCCAGGACAAAGAAAATAACCATACGGCGGCGGGCAGGATCGTTCAGATCAAGGCGGGGAAATGGGGGTATCTCCTCTTCAAGCGACAACATTCCATCCAAAACCGCTTTGCGCCGTTGGTTGCGAACCCTCCAGGCTCCGATTGGAACAAGCAAAAGGCCGAAGATGAGCATGCCCGGGAAAATGAAGTAGGTCATGATTCCCAGGTAAGGATGTTCTATGCCGGTTATCAGCTCCATTGCCGTAAAGGCGATGATTAGCGCAGTGGCGGTTAGAGCCAGGATAATACCGATAAGACTGATCATGTTCCAGGCGTACCCGGCAGATTTACGAATGGCCATGCGCTTAAAACTCCTCTTGATAAATGTTAATAACCAGCTAAATCGATAATATAAGTGATCGGAAGGCTGGGCATGCTACATTATGCCCGTATGGTCTGTCAAATACTTTTCAAATGATTTAACACTAGCCTAGAAAACAAGTCAAGATTATGTGAGGGCAGTTGACAAAAAATGGCTGGATGATAACATTAACGCTGTTCTAAAAAATAGCATGTTATAAGTAGTTTACAATAGGCGACAGTTAATCTCATTAAGCAAGTGAGTTGACGGGAGTGTGAAAATGAAAAACCATGTTTGGCGTCCATTGCTTATTGTTCTGGTAGTGGTATGTGGCATTCTGATGACCAGAGTGCTGGTTGTGCCGGATGACTTTGGCGTTTACGAGCGGGGGTACATGTATGGCTGGCATCGCAAGTCAAATGAGGCGGAGTGGAAGAGCGTCCGGGTTAAGTACAAAACCGCAAGAATCTGTGCCGGGTGCCACAAGGAAAAACATGATGAAATCATAAAATCGGTGCATGCCTCGATCAGTTGCGAGAATTGCCATGGCCCCAATTATGACCATCCCGAGGATCCGCTCGGTATGAATATTGATCGTAGCAGGAAACTGTGCATACGCTGTCATGCGTATCTTCCCTATAAAGGAACGCTACGTGGGGGCATCCCGGGAATTGACCCGGAAAAACATTATCCTTCGGCTGAATGCGTGCTGTGTCACATCCCGCATAATCCGAAAGCGATGAACCAGAAGCGGGAGGCAAAGTCATGATGAATCGTCGAGAATTCTGCAAAACGACAATGATTGTCGCCGGCGGCTTGGTTATCCCGCTTGCGGCACTGGAAGTTTTTAATCCGAAACGTCTGCTGGCGGAAAAAAGTGGTGATGATAAAGGTAATGTCCGCTGGGTATTTCTGGTTGATATTCATAAGTGTGTCGGCTGTGGTTTCTGTGTAAATGCCTGCAAAGTTGAAAACGAAGTTCCGTACGATGCCAATGTGACCCGAACCTGGGTGGAACGCTATGTTGTTACGAAGGATGGCCAGACGTCGATTGATTCACCTAAGGGGGCCAGAGATGGATTTACAACACAGAAGATTGATCAGGGTCATCTGGGAGACAAGGAAATTGACCCTGCCTCAATAGCCAAGGCTTTTTTTGTCCCCAAGCTATGCAACCAATGCGACAACCCGGCCTGTGTCCAGGTTTGTCCGGTTGGAGCAACTTATCAGACCGGGGACGGAATCGTTCTGGTTGATCGTTCATGGTGTATCGGTTGTGGCTATTGTGTCATGGGGTGTCCGTATGGTGTGCGATTTTTCCATCCGGTATATCATGTGGCTGAGAAATGCAACTTCTGCTACCACAGAATAACCAAAGGCATGAAGCCGGCCTGTGTGGATGCCTGCCCGTTTGGAGCCCGCAAGATCGGCAACATCAGGGATCCTGAAGACCCGGTAACCAGGATAATCACATCCGAGCAGGTCAATGTGTTGAAGGAAGAATTCGGTACCAAGCCGCAGGTGTTTTATCTTGGACTTTCAAGGGAGGTAAAATAGTCATGGTACACGGTGAGGCTTGGACCATAAAGGAGTTGTTTGTCTATCCCAACGAATATATCTACTGGTCAATCCAGATCGTCATGTATCCATTCATGACCGGCCTGGTGGCTGGTGCATTCGTACTGTCTTCCCTTTACCATGTGTTCGGAGTCAAACAATTAAAGGAGATAGCGAGATTTTCACTGGTGTTCTCGCTGGCGCTGCTCCCGGTTGCCATGATGCCTCTGCTGTTGCACCTGCAGCAACCGCAGCGTGGCATCTATGTGATGATGACTCCCCATTTTACTTCGGCCATTGCCGCGTTCGGTATTGTATTTACGACCTATGGGCTGATTGTAATTTCGGAGATATGGTTTGTTTACCGCCGGTTTATTGTGGAAACGGTACTGGAGCTAAGAGCGAAACAGAACCGCTGTAATGTTGAGTCAGTCCGGCTGGTTCTGTATTCGCTGCTTGCCATGGGGGCGATGGATCTCAGCCCGGAGGCCCTTCACAAAGACGAGCGCGCAGTGGGTATTCTGGCCGGCATCGGTATACCTGTAGCCTGCTTTCTGCACGGTTATGCCGGCTTCATCTTCGGATCAGTCAAGGCCAATGCGCTCTGGATGACGCCGCTGATGCCGGTCATATTCATCTGCTCGGCGGTTGTATCAGGGGTTGCGCTCTGTATCGTTACCTACATTGTCACCATGGAGATCCGCAAGCTGGTTTCCGCATGGAAACGAAAAAACAATCCGCGGCTGCTTTCCAGCGATGAACTGAGAAGCGCTGAAATTCAAACGGTCACGTTGACATCCAAATATTTACTGATGTTTATGGTGCTGGCGATTACTCTTGAATTACTGGACCTGATCTTCCGTAACTATACGGCTGTCAAATCCTGGGACATCCTGCGCAGTGTCATTTACGAAAAGGATTTTTTCAAAATCTTCGTTTTGCAGTATGGATTTGGGAACGTGTTGCCGTTCATAATCTTTCTGTTGCCGGGCTTGACTATACGCAGGGCGCTGGTGGGGGCTCTGCTCGTTCTGATGGGGGTTTTCATGATGCGCTGGAATGTCGTTATCGGCGGACAGGCTTTTTCCGCGTCATTCTCCGGATTCATGGAGTATCGTCTGCCGATCTGGCCGAACAGTCTTGAAACACTTAAGGAGGGATTGTTTGGCGCGCTTGCGGTAATCATTACGCCTTTTGTATTGTTCTTCCTGGTAACCAGGGTCTTGCCGGTGTTTGGTGTGGAAGATACACATTGAGACGATTTTTTTCTTTAAGTGTGCCGTCGTTGAAAGCTGGAAGCGGTTTACACGGGAAGTTGACACGATAAACAAAGGGGATGCCAGATCGGCATCCCCTTTGTTGTTCAATCAATATTTGATGTTACTTGTCAGTGTCCGCCACCGCTTAAAAAGGCGAGAATCATCAGCAGCAGCAGGCTGATTCCCGTGAAGAGCGCGCTGAATCCGAAGCCTTTTACCAGGAAGTCATAGATTACTCCGCTGGTTCGTTTGCAGGCAAACTGCTCTGTAATGCCCAGTTGTTCGTAGCGTTTCCACTGGTCACCGCGCTCCTCAAGCAACTCTTCTTTTGCAATCTGTCCATTGAAAATTACAAAGTCCATCGGGAACTTCTCCGGGCGCCCGTGGGTGTTGAAGAAGTGAACCGAGAAGATGAAGCCGGTTGCCAGCAAAGCCTCGTCCGAGTGGACAATCGTGGCCACGTTAAAAGCCCAGCCGGGCAAAAACAGTCCGAAAAACTCTGGGAACCAGAGCATCAGGCCTGAGCCGCCGATGGCGAACATACCCCAGAATACTGCGATGAAGTCGAATTTTTCCCAGTATGTCCAGCGCTCAAATGTCGGTTTTGGTCCCATGAAGAAGAACCACTTTACCATCGCGGTAACATCAAAAATATCACGCAGGTTGAAACAGAGTGAATCCGGCCCGAACAGGCGCTGGATCGGGTTGCCGGGAATATCCTTCCTGATAAACAGGAAGTTGAAGCTCATAACCAGTGCCGAACCGAAGTAGACAAAAGTGATCGCTGCACCTAAGCGGTGCAGAAGAGCGGCGTTAGCAGAACCACCATAGAATCTCATCATTTCAACTGCCCATGGCTGGGTGCTGAATTTGAGCGGCAGGCCTGTCAATGACAGCAGCAGGAAGCTGGTGATAACCAGAATATGCAGGAAGATGTGCAGCCTGTTGAAACGACGGTACTGTTTGTGGGCATCAGGTATCACATGGTGATGCGTGCCGGCGGCCAGCTTGGCGGCTTTTTCCCTGTTTTCAACAAAGCCGCGGAACATCCACAGCAGGGTGTGAATCCAGAATGCTGCAAATGTGGTGACCAAAAGGCCTGTCATTGCAACAAAGGTGTAGAACAGGATCGGATACTTGTGGCGATCGGTCATTTCACCATGGGAGTAAAACTTGGTGAACAGGACAGTCGCCTTGGAGTGACACTGGGCGCAGGTCTTTACCAGGTTGGCCTTGTTAACGCTGGAAGCCGGGTCGGACATCGGCAACACCGAGTGGGCGGTGTGGCAATCCGAGCAGCCTGCAACCTTTTCCGGGAAACCGAGTCGGTAGTTCTTGCCGTGATAGCTTTCCATATAGGATTTGACAGCAACGTTAAAGACCTTGTTTCTGTCCATCATTTTCTGGTCACTGTGACACTTCATGCATACTTTGGTGTGGAACTCACGCTCCTTGTGCGACCCTTTCACGCCAAGCGGTTTAATGTCATGCAGATTGTGACAATCATTGCAGGCCGCGGAGTCCATGTTGCCGGCGGCGACAGCCTTGCCGTGGACCGACTTCTGGTAGACTGATTCCTTGTCGTGACACTGTACGCACTTTGCCACTGCAATCCGTTTGTCATTTTTCCAGTAGTTATGGGTGTGAATGTCCGTATGACAGTCGGCGCACATAACTCCCTTGGCGGCATGCACGCTGGCATAATGCTCGGCATTCTGCTTCTTGTGGCAGCGTTCGCACTGAACCTTTTGGACTTTGATCTCTTTTTTCATGTGCTTGGCGAGATCGGTGATGTCAATGTGACAGCTGGTGCAGGCATTTTTACCATGTACCGATGCTGCAAAAGCCCTCATGGATATCTTGTCGCTGTGACAGCCGAGGCAAGTGGCTGGGTCAATGGCCATGCCCTGTTCTGCCGCTGCCGGTAAGACAGATGCAATCAACAGGAACAGTAAGGGGATGAGGCGAAAGTGTCTGTGCAACATCAATGATTCCTCCATACTAAGATATTCGATTACCGATTTATGAAACTAATGGGCGTTGATCGAAGTGTATATGAAAAGTATACAGTGGACATTTGTCTATACACTACGGTTATGACAAAATCAACGAATAAAATGAATAATGTAGGCGATGTCACACTCCAAATAATGCTTTACTTTCATATGATTAGTCTTGTTATTAATTAAGTGGGATGTATACGCATAATTTGTACGTGAAATCTGTTGTGTGTCAAACTGTGTGAGTGTAAAGTAATATACCGTTCTGGAATTGTATGGCAAGATCGATTTGACTGTTTATATGTAATTGTTGCTGCTTTTATAGATTGCGAGATAACTGGTTGTCTGATTGTGCGACATCATAAAAAAATGTTTGATTTGCATGTGGCAAATCATATCATGCGGTTTGGGAGCATGGCCGGCAATAGTAATAGGTTAATGGCAGTAATCTTGACTTTAGCAAAGTCATTTGCTAGCTTGATTAACCGTAAAATATGCAAACAGATATGATTGACAACTACATTGGAGCACGGCAAATCATGCACAAAAAATTATTTATCCCCGGTCCAGTTGAGATTCATCCCGATATCCTGGCAGCCATGTCATCACCAATGATCGGTCACCGAATGAAGGAATATGCGGAACTTCACGCTCGTGTTACTTCCGGGCTCAAGAAACTGCTTTTCACCGAGGGCCGGGTTTTTCTGGCCACCTCCAGCGCCTTTGGTGTAATGGAAGGGGCTATCCGTAACCTGGTCGGTACTCGTTGTGCCAACTTTTGCAATGGAGCATTCTCGGATAAATGGCATGACGTAACATTGCGTTGTGGTAAACAGGCCGACGCCATCCGCTTCGACTGGGGCAAGCCGGTTACTCCGGAGGCGGTAGAGCAGGCGCTGTCAACCGGCAAGTACGATAGTATGACCATGATCCATAACGAAACTTCAACAGGAGTCATGTCGCCTCTGGCGGAGATTGCCGAAGTTATGAAAAAATTCCCCGATGTCATGTTTATTGTTGATACGGTTTCTTCAATGAGCGCGGTCAGGTTGCCGGTTGATGAGTTGGGAATCGACAGCTGCATTTTCGGGGTGCAAAAAGCCTTCGCATTGCCGCCTGGTCTGGCGGTTTTCACGGCCAGCGAAAAGGCTCTGCAGCGGGCCGCTCGCATGGAGGGGCGCGGGTATTATTTCGATTTTATGGAATTTGCCGCAAATGACGACAAGGACAACACCCCGTCAACTCCATGCATCTCGCTGATTTATGCCATGGCCCGTCAACTGGAGCGAATCTTTGCGGAAGGCCTTGAGGCGCGCTGGGCTCGTCACGCCGCTCTGGCCGATTATGTGCGGGGATGGGTCACCAGTCGTGGCTTCGAACTTTTTCCGGAATTGCGCTACTGTTCGCAAACCCTGACATGCAGCAGTAACAGTCGCGGCATTGACCTGGCCGCGCTTAAGAAAAAATTGGGCGATGCCGGCTTTGCATTTGACGACGGATATGGCAAAATCAAGGGCAAGACCTTCCGGATTGCCCACATGGGCGATATGACCAAGGCCGATCTCGGCGAACTGTTTAACGAGATAGTAACTATCATGCCAGAGTTGGCATAACAATACAGAGAGAAACAACACGGAGGTAGCGCAGATGAAATGCCCGAATTGCGGAGACAGAACTGCGGTTGATCTGGATACTCACTCCAGCGGATTCTCAGCCGAAGAATCGCCTGTCAAGGAATGTGGTACATGCGGATTGGTCTGGAGGGTCAAGGTGGTCGCTGGTGAGCATATAGTTGATATCATCAAGCCGGCTAACATAAAAAAATAGAGGCGCCAAGCGCCCCTATTTTTACTCGTTCTCCCGGTTACTCCTTTTCAAAAACGTCTTTGCCGGCCCCGCAGAGCGGGCAGGTCCAGTCGTCAGGCAACGAATCGAAAGGTGTTCCGGGGGCAATGCCGCGGTCAGGATCTCCCGCTTCCGGGTCGTAGACGTACTGGCAGATGGTGCAGATCCAACGTTCCATGAGAATACTCCTTTTCTGTGTGGTGTGTTATTTCCAGCTGATGCACTGAACCGGGCAGCCGTCGATCGCCTGCTGGATCTGCTGCTCCGAGGCGCCGTCCGGACAGTATACTTCCGATTTCCCGGAGTTGTTGAACCTGAATACTCCGGGACATGTGGATAGGCACAACCCGCAACTGATGCAGCTGTCCTGGTCTACAAATGGTCTTCTGTTCATGGCAAATAATCCTCCTGAGTTCATCAGGGAGGCATTTTATCAGGTTAATTCAAGTTGTCAATCTGTAGGGGGAGTTGGATATGATTTTTGAAGAGATAGTGGTTGGTCCGCTATCCGTAAACTGTTTTGTCCTGGGGTGTGAAAAAACGCGTGAAGGCATCGTGGTTGACCCTGGGGGAGATGTTGAGCTTATCGAACAGGCCGTTCGGAAGCATGGCTTGAAAGTGCATGCCATAATTAACACTCACGGCCATTTTGATCACGTGGGAGGCAATCGCGAGGCAGTGGCCGCTTTTGGCGCCCGTCTTTTTATCCATCAGAATGATGCGCCGATGCTGGGAAGAGTGTCCGAAGTGGCTCGCATGTATGGTATGCATGGAGAAAACTCGCCGGAGTCGGACGAGTTTCTGACCGACGGCATGGAAATCAGCTTCGGTGATTGCCGGTTGAAGGTTCTGCATACACCTGGCCACACTCAGGGTGGCTGCTGCCTCTACTTCGAGAAAGAAAACAGGGTTATTACCGGTGACACACTCTTTGCCGATTCGATAGGCCGAACTGACCTGCCGGGTGGATCGCATGAACAGCTATTGGAGTCGATCCGCACCAGGTTGTTTACACTGCCGGACGATGTGGCCGCGTTCCCCGGCCATGGACCGGATACAACCATTGGCCATGAGAAACGCTGCAACCCGTATTTCTGAGGTTTCTTGTGCATAACCTTAAGGATAAATGTGTAATACTGGCTGTGAGCGGTGGTATTGCGGCCTACAAGGCGATAGAGCTGTTGAGGCTGTTGACCAAGGCCGGCGCGGATGTACACGTGGTAATGACACGTTCCGCCCAGGAATTCGTTACTCCCCTGACATTCCAGACACTCTCTTCGAATCCTGTCCATACCGAACTGTTCAACTTGATTTCCGAAAGGGAAATCGGTCACATTTCGCTGGCTGACCGGGCCGATTTGTTCATCGTAGCCCCGGCTACTGCCAACGTGATCGGAAAGATCGCCTGTGGAATTGCCGATGACATGCTCACTACCACCGTCATGGCCACCAAGGCTCCGGTTCTCATCGCTCCCGCCATGAATGTCAACATGTATACCAATCCGATTTACCGTGAAAACGAAGCGAAGCTTGGCAGGCTGGGTTACCTGTTTGTCGCCCCGGTCTGCGGAGCCCTGGCCTGTGGCTGGGAAGGGCAAGGTAAGCTGGCGGCGCCGGAGGTAATCTTCGAGGCCGCTCTGGCGGCGTTGTCGGTCAAGGACCTGGCCGGGCGTACGATCATGGTTACGGCAGGTCCGACCCGTGAAGAAATCGATCCGGTCCGCTACATCAGCAATCACTCTTCCGGGAAAATGGGGTATGCCCTGGCGCGTGCAGCAGTCCGTCGCGGAGCGAGTGTGATACTGGTCAGCGGTCCGACCTGCCTGCCTGCGCCAACCGGAGTCGAGTCTGTCCTCGTGGTTAGCGCTTGTGAAATGCAGGCCGCGGTCATGTCGCACGCAAGCAGCTGTGATGTGGTTATCAAGGCGGCGGCCGTGGCTGATTATCGTCCTGTCGAGCGTAAGGCGACCAAGTTCAAGAAACAACATGATGCCATGACCATTGAGTTGGTTAAAAACCCGGATATACTGGCGGGGTTGGGCTCCATGGACTACCAGCGGCCGTTCTTGGTCGGATTTGCCGCGGAGACAGATAACCTGGCTGAATATGCTGCAAAAAAAATGAAGGAAAAGAATCTTGACATGATCGTGGCAAACGATGTCAGTCAGGCCGACGCGGGATTCAATGCGGAGAACAACCGTGCCCTGCTGCTTTTCAGGGACGGCCGCAGTGCGGAGTGTCCCTTGATGTCCAAGGATGCGCTGGCTGAAAGGATTCTTGACAGTATTGCAACCGGGTTGAACGGTGATCGTGGTTGAGTTGAAGCTCGTTTTCACTTGACTTGACACGTTGGAAGTACTAGGTTTTTGACTTTATCACGCTTATGGAGGTACCATCCGTGGCCTTATTGACCGGCACAGGCCTGATTGTAAAAATTGTTTTGCTGATCTTGATCGGTTTTTCGGTGGTCTCGTGGGCTATCATCATGTTCAAACTGTTTCAGGTCCACCGGGCCAACAGCGAGTCAGTCCGGTTCATGGATTTTTTCTGGAAGTCCAAGCGTTTTGATGCCATCGCATCGCAGGTGGACCGTTTTGCCAGCTCTCCATTGACGGTACTGTTCAACGAGGGGTACGGCGAGCTCAAGAAGGTTGTCGAAGGCGGTGGTGTCAGCGAAGGCAGCGCACTAAGCACCGATCTCGGCGGGGTTGAAAACGTGTCCCGCGCGTTACGCCGCGCCACCAATTCCGAGATCACTCGTCTTGAAAAATACCTGACCTTTCTCGCCACCACCGGTTCAACCTCCCCTTTTATCGGGCTGTTCGGAACGGTATGGGGCATCATGACCGCTTTTGAAGGGATCGGACGTACCGGTTCCGCGTCGCTGGCCGTTGTCGCCCCCGGAATTGCCGAGGCGCTGATCGCAACCGCAATCGGCCTGGTAGCCGCTATTCCCGCTGTCATGGCCTATAACCATTTCCAGCATAAAATCCGGGTGCTGATCAAGGAAATGGACAATTTTTCCACAGAATTCCTGAATATAGTTCAGCGTAACATAGCGGGGAAGTAGACCATGGCCATGGGAGGACAGAACGATAATCGCGGCTTGATGGCTGAAATCAACGTTACCCCGCTGGTTGATGTCATGCTGGTGCTTCTGGTAATCTTTATGGTAACCGCACCGATGATGCAGCAGGGGGTACAGGTCAATCTTCCCAAGGCCGATACCAAGGCCATGACTCCGGCGGAAGAGGCGGTTGTGGTCAGTGTTGACAAGTCGGGCAAGGTTTACATCAACAAGGATGAGGTGCAGATCGGTGACCTCAGGTCAAGCCTCACAACCATGTTTGCCTCGCGAGCCAAGAAAGAGGTCTTTCTCAAGGCTGACGCCGGTGTGCCGTACGGCGAAGTTGTCCGGGCAATGGCCGATATCAAGGGTGCCGGTATCGAACGTCTCGGCATGGTGACGGAACCGGCAGCCAAATAATGAACTCTCGGCAGTCCAGAGCAGACACCGGCATGGGTGTCAGTTGCATCGTTTCCACCGTCATTCACTTGACGGTTTTTTTATTGCTGCTGTGGTGGGGTAAATTGTTTCCGGTGAACATGGTTGTCCAGGAGACATATTACGTGGATGTGGTCAACCTGCCGGTGGCTGATCCGCGTGCCGGCAGCCCGGTGCAAAAGGGAAACGAGGCTGAAATATCTCCACCTCCACCCGTCATCCCGCCGAGAGAAATGAGTCTGCCCGAGAAGGCCAAACAGGGAGCAACACCAGCCAAGCCGGATGCCAAGACCGCAAAGAGTCCCGATGCAAATGCAGATGCCGCGCTGGATGAGCGTATTGCTAAAATAGCGAGAAGTGCCGAAGCCCGCCGCGAGGAGGCTGTCTTGGAGCGGCTGCGCAGCAAGCTCAAGACTTCCGGTAGCGGCCGGTCCGGAATGCCTGCCGCCGGCGGCACGGAGCAGGGGAGTGATTATACCGCCTATATCCAGTCCCGCCTGAAAGATGCCTTTCGTAACACCATCAGCTATTCCAGCAAAAACCCGGAAATGATCGTGAGGCTGTTTATTGACTCCAGCGGCAAGCTGTCCCGGCGTGTATCCGAGCGCAGCAGTGGTGACCGCGCCTTCGAGCTGGCGGTGATGCGCGCCATTGATATGGCCAGCGAGAAGTTCCCCCCCCCTCCCGGCAAAAAGCTGTTCGAAGGTGTGTTTGTTTTCAAACCACAGGGGATCACTCCCACTCGTGGAAAATGAGGTTTTCATGCGTTATCTTCTCTGTTTAGTGTTTTTTCTGGCCTTGCCGTCAATTATTGGGGCGCAATCGGGTTATATAGAGGTTACAGCCCCCGGCAACCGCCAGATGAAAATGGCTGTTGACACATCGCATGCGCTGTCCGCATCATCCTCCGTCGAACCTGGCAGGGAAATATCCGAAGTTTTACAATTTGACATGAACATGTCCGGTGTGGTTGCTGCGGAGAGTAGTGGGCTGCAGCCGCTTTCCACCGGGATAACGGCTGCGGATACCGATTTCACGCCCTGGATCAATGGCGGTTACGACCTGCTGGTGCGTAGTGAGTACAGTTTTAAGGGTGATGAATTGACGGTTGAGTTCCGTCTGTATGATGTTCCCAACCGGAAAATGATGACTGCCAGACGTTATCTGGGAAAGGCGAAGGAATTGCGGCGTTTTGCTCACTCTTTTGCCGATGAAATGCTCCTGACGGTCACCGGAGAAAAAGGGTGCTTCACCTCCAGGATCGCATTTGTGTCGGCCCAGTCAGGAAACAAGGAAATTTCGATCATGGATTGGGATGGGCGTAACCTGCTCCCGTTGACCAGAAACGGTTCCATTAATCTCAATCCTGATTTTGCCCCGAATGGCAGGGAAATAATCTTTACCTCATACAAGCGCGGCAACCCTGACCTCTACCGGCGTGCGCTGTCCAGTACCGCTGAGGTGCCGCTTTCCAGCCGCAGGGGGCTGAACATTACCGGAAGCTGGTCTCCTGACGGAAGTAAAATCGCCCTGGCGCTCAGCAAGGATGGAGATGCTGAAATCTACACGATCGGCAAGGACGGCGGCAATCCCGTTCGCCTCACGGTAAGTTCCGCGCTGGAGGTGTATCCCGGGTGGTCGCCGGACGGCAGGCAGATTGTGTTTGTTTCCGATCGCCTTGGAAAACCCCAGATATTTGTAATGGACTCAGGGGGTGGCAATGTCAGGCGCCTGACCACGTCCGGCGGTTACAATGTTAACCCGCGCTGGTCCCCCAAAGGGGACAGGATCGCCTATACCCGATCTCAGGGAGGTTTTCAGATCTATACCATCAACCCGGACGGTAGCGGAGATACCCAGTTGACCAGTGAAGGGAGCAATGAAAATCCGACCTGGTCACCGGATGGAAGGTTTATCGCCTTCAGCTCAAAGCGAAGCGGTGGTGACGGGATCTACGTGATGAGGGCAGACGGCAGCGGCCAGACGAGGGTCAGCCAGTCGAAGGGCGGATATTCCCAACCGGTCTGGTCGCCGCGCTGAAGTGCTTGATCAAATGTGTTTTTTGTTATTATAGATTGCAAAACTAACGATGTTATGTATAATTCACCAGAATTTGATGATTTCAAGGCGTTGCGCCTCATTTGACAGCACAAGGAGAATCGTATGAGAAAAAACATGTTAGCTCTGTTAACCGGGATCGCCTTGGCCGCACTGCTGATCGGCGGTTGTGCAAACAAGGAAGTTGTAAAAGGTGAAGAAGGTATTGTGCCGAAGGCTGAGCCGGCCAAGGTTGAGGCTGCCAAGCCGGAAGTAAAGCCAATGGAACAGCCCAAACCGGTGGAGCAGGCCAAGCCGATGGAAGAGATTGCTCCAGCGAAACAGGTTGAGCAGCAGGCTGCCAAGTCTTCCGTGGCGGAAGCGGCATTCGAAACGATCTATTTTGATTTCGACAAATCAGATCTGCGTCAGGATGCCCGTGACGTTCTTTCGAAGAACGCCGAGATCATGCTGAAATCAAAACCCGAGGCGAAAATCCAGATCGAAGGCCACTGTGACGAGCGTGGTTCGGCTGAATACAACCTGGCCCTGGGCGAGCGTCGTGCTAAATCGTCACTTCAGTACCTTGTCACCCTCGGCATAAAACCAGACCGGCTTTCCATCATCAGCTACGGTAAGGAAAAACCGGCGGTTCAGGGAAGCGATGAAGCCGCATGGGCAAAAAACCGGCGTAGCGAGTTTGTAGTAGTTAAATAACTTCCCGAAACAACAGGAATTATGAAACGCCACGGCTCGATGCCCTGGCGTTTTTTTATGTCTTGACAACGTCCAACATAATATATATTGTTTTTCATATATTAACATCGGAGCTGGATATGAAAGCTGGTTATTTTTTAGCGACCCTGTTGCTGCTTCTGGCCGGGAAAGTAGAAGCGCAGACCCTTACAGTAAGAGAAGCAATATCCCGGGCTCTTGAAAAAAACCATATTGTAAGGGCTGCTGGTCATGATGTCAGCGCCGCCCGGCAAATGAGCATTATTGCCAATTCCCGCTATTTTCCGGTGATCTCCCTGGAGGAGACACTGGCTGCTTCCAACGCTCCAACCCAGACGTTCATGATGAAACTCGATCAGTCGCGCTTCAGTCAGGACGATTTCAAGATCAATAACCTGAATCATCCCTCCACATGGCAGGATTTCAAGACTACTCTGCAACTGCAGCAACCGCTGTATGTGCCATCTCTGTCTCCACTTGCCAGGATTGCAGCCAAGGAAACTGAAAAGTCCGAACTGGGACTCGAATCGACCCGTCAGGACACCGCTTTTCAGGTATTCAGCCTCTATTTGGAGACCCGGAAGTCGGAGGCACAGCTCAAAGCCGCTGACAAGGCGGTGGCAGATGCCCTTGAAAATATGAGGCTTGCCACGATCAGGACGGCTGCCGGCATCGGGCTGCGATCGGATGAACTGAGAGCCCGTACGCACCTGTCAATGGTTGAGCAGCAGCTCATCACCGCCGGAAACAACCTGACGCTGGCCAAGTTGCGATTGGCGATAACCATCGGTTGGCCGGAGGACCAGAGTTTTGAGGTGTCCACTGAGCCGGAAAATACATTGGCGATGTTATTGAGTGACGACACCACCAGGCTTGCTCTCGAAACCAGGGCGGATTTGAAGCAGTTTCAAACGGAAATTGAAAAGTCCGAGGCTGCCGTGAAGCTGGCAAATAGCGAGTATCTGCCTTCTTTGGCAGCATTTGCTTCCTATCAATTGAACTCCAGGGATGCGCCGTTCGGAATTGATAATGATGCCTGGATTGCTGGCGCAACCCTTAAGTGGCGGCTTTTTGACGGATTTCGCCGGGGTGCGGAACGGTCCAGGGCGATTGCCGCCCGTTCGGCCGCACGGGAGATGTTTGATAACAAGGCCAATGAAGTGCGTTATCAGTTGAAGGAAAGTCTCCTTAGGCGCGAGGAGGCCGGCAAACGCCTCGAAGTTGCGCGGCACGCGCTGGCGGATGCCGAGGAAACCGTGAGACTGATAACTAAACGTTATGAGAACTCTTTGGCCACCATGCTGGAATTGCTGGATGCTCAGACCGTCCTGAATCAGTCCAGAGCCAACCTGGTGGAGATGGAAACCGGCTATGCCCTGGCTGGTGGACGTGTCTATTACAGTTCCGGCACATTTCTTAAGGAGATGCTCAAATGATCAATCAAATGCCGATTATGGCAATTCTGCTGGCAATTGCACTTGTTGGCGGCGGATGCGCAAACAAGCATGAATCGGACAAGAACCAAAAAAGCCCGGCGGTTTTGGTCAAGGGAATTGCCCTGGAAACAATCCGGACTGCTGCCGTACCGGAGATGCTGGATGTGGTCGGTACGGTACGCGCCAGAACCAGCGCGGTTGTATCGGCACGCGTTCCCGGCGTTATCAGTGTGCTCAAGGTCCGTGAAGGGGACCGGGTGCGGAAGGGGCAGGTTTTGGCCCGGCTGGATGCCATGGAAAACCAGGCTACCGCCGCGGTTGCCTCCGCCGGTATTGACGAGGCCCGCCGTGCTCTCGAGGAGGCCCAGTCCAGAAAAAAGTTGGCCGATACCACTTTTGACCGTTTCAGCAAGCTCTTTAGTGAACAGGCCATCAGTCGCCAGGAGTTTGACGTCAAGCAGACTGAACGGGAATTGGCAGCCCATGGTGTATCCAGGGCCGAAGCCCGTTTGAATCAGGCTCAGGAAGGATCACGGGCGGCTGGAACCATGGCCGGCTACACCAGGATAATCGCGCCGATCTCGGGTATTATCACCAGCAAGCAGGCAGATCTGGGGGGCACTGTATTCCCCGCCCAACCACTGATGACCATCGAGGACGAGGGGAGCTACCAGCTGGAACTGGCCATCCCGGAATCCATGGCCGCCAGGGTCAGGCCCGGCACGGTGACTCAGGTGAGCCTGGATGCCACCGGCAGCACTTTTAGCACGAAAATAAGTGAGATTGTTCCCTCCGCCGATCCGGTCAGCCGCACTTTCATAGCCAAGATAAATCTGGGCGGCAGGCTGCTCAAGTCCGGCATGTTCGGAAGAGGCTCCATTATGCTCGGTAACTCCGTTGACGGTCTGGTGATGGCTAAAAGCGCGGTTATTGAACGCGGCAATCTGACCTCGGTATGGGTCGTTGACAGTCAGAATGTTGCCCGCATGCGTCTGGTGAAGCCCGGCAAGACAATTGGCGACAGGGTCGAGATTCTGTCCGGTTTGTCTGCCGGTGAGCGCGTCGTGGTTTCGGGCGCCGAAAAGGTAAGCGAAGGGGCAAAGGTGGAGTAGACTATGCAAAATCTCGGTTTTGCTGGAAAAATAGCCAGGGCCTTCATCGACTCCAAGCTGACTCCGTTGATTGTAATTGCCTCGTTGCTTCTGGGCTTCTTTGCGATCAAGATGACCCCTCGCGAGGAAGAACCACAGATCAGCGTACCGATGGTGGACGTTTATCTGCCCATGCCCGGTTCGTCGCCACAGGAGGTTCAGGAACGGGTGGTCAAGCCGTTCGAGGCCAAGCTGTGGGAGATCAAGGGGGTCGAGTACCTCTACTCCATGAGTCGTCCCGGCATGGGCATCATTACGGTGCGCTTTTTGGTTGGCCAGCCGATGGAGGAGTCGCTGGTCAAGCTCTACAACAAGGTCATGAGCAACCGCAACGTGCTTCCTCCCGGCGCTGGCGAGCCGCTGGTGTCGCCGAAATCCATCGATGATGTTCCCATACTGGCGCTGACGCTCTGGTCGGAGCGTTACGACCACGGCACCTTGCGTGCGCTTGCCATGGAGCTCTGTGACCAGCTGAAAAAAAGCGAAAACAGCGCCGAAGCTAAAATCACCGGCGGCTTGGCCCGCCAGGTGCGTGTAACACTGGATGCCCCCAGGATGGCAGGTTACGGTCTGTCGCCGCTGCAGGTGGCGGGCGCATTGCAAAAGGGCAACTCCACGCTCTCCTCGGGCTCGTTTGCGGTTGCAGACAGAGAGACTTTGGTGGAGTCGGTCGGATTCCTTGAAAACGCTGACGCGGTCAAGCAGCTGGTCGTGGGCGTCCATGGTGGCAAGCCGGTTTATCTGTCCGATGTTGCCCAGGTTCAGGATGGTGTCCAGGAACCGCAGGACTACGTCTTCATGGGGTTGGGGCCCAGTGCGTCCCATAAGAATCTGACCGGAAACCCGAAGCAGGATTACGCTGCGGTAACAGTATCGGTGGCCAAGAGGAAAGGGGCCAATGCCACCTGGGTGGCCGAGGATCTGGTCAAGAAAGTTGAGTCTCTCAAAGGCAAGCTGATCCCCTCCGATGTTCAGGTTACAATTACCCGCAATTACGGTGAAACCGCCAAGGAAAAGAATAACGAACTGTTATTCCACATGTTCCTGGCAGCCATTTCGGTCACGATCCTGATTGCGATCTTCATGGGGTGGCGTGCCGGAGCCGTGGCGGCTATCGCCATCCCGGTCACACTGGCCCTGACCATGCTGATCTTTTACCTGATCGGTTACACTTTGAACCGCATCACACTGTTTGCCCTGATTTTCTCGATCGGAATCCTGGTGGACGATGCCATCGTGGTGGTCGAGAACATCCACCGTTACTTCACCACCACCGTGATGAAGCCGCTGGAGGCGGCCATAAAGGCGGTGGACGAAATCGGAAACCCGACTGTCCTGGCCACCTTTGCCGTGATAGCATCGATTCTGCCGATGGGTTTCGTAGGAGGGCTGATGGGCCCCTACATGCGTCCGATCCCGGTCGGCGCCAGCATGGCCATGCTTTTCTCGATGCTGATTGCTTTTACCGTAACCCCGTATTTTGCTTTCCGCTTCATGAAGGGAGAGTCGCATCACGGGTCGGATGTGCAGGCGGAAGATTCCAAGCTCACGCTGTTCTACCGCAAATGGATGGGTAAGCTCATACATCAGAAGCCTCTGCGTTACGGTTTCCTGACAATGGTTGCAATCCTGCTGCTTTTTTCCTGCTCGCTGATCTACTTCAAAGCGGTGACGGTCAAGATGCTGCCGTTCGACAACAAGAACGAGTTGCAGGTTATCATTGACGCTCCGGACGGTACATCTTTGGAGCATACCGCCCGGATCACCCGCGAAATGGGTGATGCCTTGCGCGGCGTGCCGGAGGTGACCGACTTCCAGATGTATGTCGGCGCCAGCGCTCCCTTCAACTTCAACGGGTTGGTGCGGCACTACTATTTGCGCAAGGCCAGCAACCTGGCCGACATCCAGGTGAACCTGCTTCCCAAGGAGGAGCGCAAGGACCAGTCCCACGACACAGCCAAGCGCATCCGGCCGCTGGTAAAGGCCATTGCGGATAAATACGGCGCACGGGTAAAGGTGGCTGAGATTCCGCCGGGCCCGCCGGTGCTGGCTACGCTGGTGGCCGAGATTTATGGCCCGGATGACGGCAGCCGCGCCGGCGTTGCCGGCAAGGTAAGGGATATCCTAAAAAGGACCGCCGGTGTTGTGGATGTTGACATGTACCGCGAGGATGACCAGAGTAAGGCCACCTTCGTCGTGGATCGCGAGAAGGCCGCCCTGTCCGGTATTTCCGTCGATGACGTGGCCCGTACCCTGGCTATTGCGCTTGGCGGACAAAGCGTCGGGATTCTGCACCTGCCCAGGGAAAAGGAACCGGTTGCCATCCATCTCAGGCTGCCGGTGGGGCAGCGCAGTTCCGTGGCCAGTCTCTCCACGATAAACGTCCCCGGTTCGCGCGGTTTGGTGCCGCTCTCTCAGTTGGTGCGGGTCACAACCGGGACCGAGCAGAAGACGCTCTATCGTAAGAACCTGAAGAACGTGATCTATGTCATCGGCGATGTGGCCGGCCAGATCGAGGCGCCGGTCTACGCCATACTCAAGATGCAGAAAGAGATCAAGGCCCTGCCGACACCGGATGGCTCTAAGATCGAAGTGCTGGCTTCCAGACAGCCCTGGAGCGAAGAGAAGATGGGCATGAAGTGGGATGGTGAATGGCACATTACCTACGAGGTCTTTCGCGACCTGGGCATCGCTTTCGTGGCGGTGATGGTGTTGATCTACGTCCTGGTGGTGGCATGGTTCAAGGACTTTACCACACCTTTGGTCATCATGGCGCCGATTCCACTGACGCTGATCGGCATTTTGCCGGGTCATGCCGCTTTCGGGGCCTTCTTTACGGCCACCTCGATGATCGGTTTTATCGCGCTGGCCGGAATCATTGTGCGCAACTCGATCATCCTGATCGACTTCGCCGAAATGAAGCGCCGCGAGGGGATGGCGCTGGACGAGGCCATCATCGAAGCCGGCGCGGTGCGTTTTCGGCCGATGCTTTTGACTGGCGCGGCGGTTGTAGTTGGCAGTTTCGTGATTGTCTTCGATCCGATCTTCCAGGGATTGGCCCTGGCGATGATGTTCGGGGAGATAGCATCGACTACGCTCTCCCGGGTAACCATACCGATACTGTACTATATGGTTCAGAACTGGAAGGAACGGCATCAAAAAGTAAAAGAAGCATAGAGAAAAAATGCTGGTCTGGTAATGCGGGGTATCCGAAAAAAGTCATTACCCGCTCACCAGTTAGATAGCCGTATGGAAAGGTAGTTTGAATGTTCTGGTCGAAAAAGGCAAAACCGTCATTAGAGGGAATGGAACTGGCTGAAATATGCCAGCTGGAGGCCGAGCTGCTCTATCGCTCCGGCAAGTATCACTGTGCCGAAGCGGTGCTGGAGGTTATTCGTAAACACTTCTCGCCGCAGACGCCGGAAGCCGTGGTTGGCACGGTTTCCGGGTTCGGCGGCGGTTCCGGCGCCGGATGCATCTGCGGGGCGGTGTCGGGGGGGACGGTTGCCATAGGGATGGTGCTGCAGGACAAGAAAACCACCACGCACCTGACGCGGGAGCTGCATGCCTGGTTCAAGGAAAAATACGGAGTGACCTGCTGCAAGATTATTCGCGCCAAAAACCCCAAAGGGATCTGCCCGGTTCTTACCGGTGAAGTGGCCGGCAAGATTGCGGATATGCTGGGAAGAAAATAGAGAGGAATACACCATGAAAGAAGAATTCTACGTTGAGCGTATAGTACGCATTGTGGCCGGGTCATTCATTATGATCTCATTACTGTTGGCTCACTTTCATTCACCCAATTGGCTCTGGTTTACCGGGTTCGTCGGCCTGAACCTGTTTCAGTCAGGCTTTACCCAGTTCTGCCCGATGTTCAACATCCTGCTGAAGATGGGCGTTCCCAGATTTCCACAAAACAGGTGCTGTAAATGAGCTTTCGTATAACAATACTATGTGAAAATACGGTAGGGAGCCTGGCTGGCACCATGGGTGAACATGGATTCTCGGTTCTGATCGAGCCGTCGGATGGTGCGCCGCTTCTCTTTGATACAGGACAGGGACTGACATTGCTGCATAATGCCGGTCGCATGGGAAAAGATCTGTCGAAAGTGGAGAACGTGGTCATATCCCACGGGCACTACGATCATGCCGGCGGACTGATGCCGCTGCTTGGGGTGTCCGGCCCGCTTAAGGTTTACGGTCATCCCTGTATCTTCAGGCAGCGTCATCGTGTCAAGGATACCGGGGAGTGCTACCCGATTGGGATGCCGAGCAGCCGTGAGGAACTGGAGGCAGCCGGCGCATCATTCGATCTTTCAATGGAATTTCGAGAGATTGCACCATCAGTCTATCTTACCGGTGAAGTTCCGCGGGTGACTAGTTTCGAGAAGGGGGATCAGGGACTGTACTGCGATTGCACCGGCCAGGAGTTGGACAACACACCGGATGATCAGTCACTGATACTTGAGACCGAAAAGGGGCTGGTAATTATTCTCGGCTGTTGTCATGCCGGCCTGGTTAACACTCTGGAGCATATCGCATACGTGACCGGCAGACGGGATATTTATGCCATTATCGGCGGTACCCATCTTGGTTTCTGTGGCCAGGACCAGGTTGAACAGACGGTTGCCGCGATCAAGGCGCTGGGTATAAAAAAGCTGGCAGCCAGCCATTGCACCGGCTTTGCCGCTTCTGCGCGCCTGTCCCGTGAACTTCCGAAGGAGTTCCAGGTTGCCATGGTCGGATATTCTCTAGAAGTCTGAACAGAAAAAAATCAAAGGGTTTCCTCGAAATGAAATATTTTACGCTGGTATTGCTGATCATGTTGACTGTCATAACACAGGCATGGTCCGCGGAGCGCGATATTAGCTCCCGTGATGCAAAAGCTTTGCTCGACAAAAACAGGAATATTTACCTGCTTGATGTGCGCACTCCCCAGGAATACAGCCAGGCCAGGTTGGCCGGATCCGTACTGATACCGATTGGAGAGTTTGAACGCCGTGTCAACGAGGTACCGAAAAACAGGCCTGTCCTGGTTTACTGTGCGGTTGGATCCCGTTCCAAGCCGGTGGCTGACTATCTTTCCCGGCGTGGCATCAGGGAGGTCTACAACATGACCGATGGCATTGTGGGATGGTATCGCAATGGGCTGCCCATCAGCCGCTGAACAGATGTGATGCGGCGCGCGTCCCTTAATTATTGCGATTGATCTGCCAAGCTTGACAAACCGCCAGTTTTTTGTAATAGTTTGCCGCCTTTTTTCAGGTAAAACCACCCTAAGCAATGTGCGGAGACGACACACTATGGCAACAAAACCGAAAGCAAAACAAGAGACGGCTCCCGAGTTGGCTGATCAAACGATGTCAGCTGACCATGCAGAAGAGAACACCGAGGTAGTTACAGCCGAGCAGGCGCCGTTGGTTGGTGGTCAGGAAGGAGCAGCAGCTGTTTCAGCACCGCAGCTTAAGGACCAGAAATGGGAAGAAATCCGGTTGTTGCTGACAAAAATCAAGGAAGACACCCTGCGCGAAATCAGCAAGTCTGTCAGGAACGGTACCGAGGCTGTTGCAGCGATTGAACCGGGTGGCGACATCTATGACCAGGCCTCCTCTGAACGGGACCGGGAGCTGGGGCTTCTGTTAGGCGATCGCGAACGCGAAAAAGTGCACAACATCGACGAGGCTCTGCTAAGGATTGATGAGGGTGAATACGGTATCTGTGAAGAGTGCGACGAGGAAATTCCGCTCGGAAGGTTGAAGGCAATGCCCTTCACACGCCACTGTGTCAAATGCAAGTCCGATCTGGAAAAAATGCAGGCACAGACCAAGCGCGTTGAGGAAGAACGCGCATATCGTGAAATTCCGATCGGATCCGAAGAGGATGAAGGTTAAGGCCGGTATTTCCTTTTACTCAGGGCAGTCAATAGGGTAAGCAGCAGGCTCCTGTTCACGGCCATGGCATCGGACGGGCACAGCTCCCGGCAGCACCAACAACGAATACAGCGTGCATTGTCTACGGACAGCACGCTGTTTTTTATGGTGATGGCAGTTGGCGGGCAGGCATCGCGGCATATCCCGCAAAGCGTGCATTTGTCTCTTTCCGCGGCGGGAAATGAGGTCAAGTATCTTTTCAGGGATCTCTTGAGAAAACCGGGCAGGCCGAACTGGACATCAAGCCCTTTGGGCAGTTTGAAGCGGGCGCCTAGCAGAATTTCAAGCGGGGTGCCGCAAACGGAAATCTGATCGAAGCTCGAACCGGGGAGTCCCATGGCCAGCGCTTGCTGTTCCAGATAGAGCAGGTCGAAAGGTATGCCCGCCAGCTTGCCTGCGACCAGATCAACGGCTACCGGATTAACTCCGGCAATTAATATCCCGAGCTGCACCGGAATGCCGCTGCCGGGTCCGTCCCCCTCCATTGCCACGATGGCATCGACAATATTCAACGCCGGTTTCTTCTGCAGGTATATCTCGAGCAGCAGACGTGCGAATTGTTCCCGAGACGTTCCGGCTTTCAGGTGCCAGCCGGCTTTTTCCGCGCCGACCACCGCACCGAACAGATTCTTGACCGCGCAGGTCATTGTCATCATTTCATGGGTTTTCAGCTTTGGAAGATTGATGACCTTGTCAGCCTCCAAATAAGCCTTGGAAAGTTGTATTTGCCGGAATGTTCCCGATCCGTTGAGGCTGACGACATCGTTGAATTCCACCAGGACCGCTCCGCTCTCACGGGCTGCCGCGGCAATTCCGCTCTTTTCCGCAACGCGCATGAAACCGCCGATTCCGGGGCTGTCTCCTATCAGCGCAATGCCGCCTGCCTCCCGGACAAGCTCTGCAACCACCCTTACCAGAGCCGGATGGGTTGTTACAGCCTGCTCCGGTTTTTTTGCCGAAAGCATATTGGGTTTCAGCAAAACACGCTCTCCACGATTTACGAAGGCGGAGATTCCCCCCAAGGGCTCAAGCAGCTGGATTACGTCGCGTCTGAGGCTGTCGATCCCGTAATCTTGAGATTGAAGCAGGGAAATATTTTCCATTTGCCACCCTGATCTAAGTATTGGAAACTATTATTGCTTGCATCTAATAAAAATCCGGCTACACTAGGCCAAGTCGCCGTGACAATCAGTGCTGGAGATAATATCAGGCATGCAAAGCCAAATTGAAAAATACGATATATCTTTATTATACGTTGAGGATGAACAGAGTACGCGCGAACAGGTGTCCGGCCTCTTAAGGCGGATTGTGCGCACACTGTACGTGGCGTCCGACGGTATTGAAGGGCTTGCCCAGTACAGGCAGCATATGCCGGATGTCGTTCTTTCGGATATAATGATGCCTGGGATGGATGGGTTGGAAATGGCCAGCCAGATCCGCATGATCAAACCGGATTGCCATATCATCGTCCTGACTGCCTACAGCGACACCGAATATCTGCTTGAGTGCATTGCAATAGGCATAAGCCAGTTTGCACAGAAGCCGGTGGACTTTGCGAAATTATCGCAGACTATCGGTCAATGCAACGATTTAATTCAGATGGGGCGGCGGGTACAGAAGCAGAGCGAGATGATCCAGCTTCTGTCCCAGGCCATGGAACAGGCGCCGGCCCCGGTAGTGATTGCCTCGCTTGACGGTAGTATTGAATATGTAAATGCGATGTTCTGCAGGGTCACCGGCTATGAAAAAGATGAGGTGATCGGCAGAAATCCGCGTTTTCTGAAGTCGGAAATCAACCCTCCCGAGGTTTACCAGGATTTGTGGAAAACGATCACGTCCGGCAAGGAATGGGAGTGTGAGCTTGCCAACAGGCGCAAGAACGGACAGGTCTATTGGGAATGGGTGAAAATCAGTCCGGTATTCGATTCCGCCGGAAACATAATCAAGTATCTGAAGGTGGCGCAGGATATCACGGATCGAAAAAAGTACGAGGAAAGCCTGCATTATCTAAGTACGCATGATTCTCTGACGGGTCTGTATAATCGCGTATATTTTGATGCCGAGATGAAAAGGCTGGCATCCAGCCGTGAGTATCCTGTCAGCATCATTGTCGCGGATGTGGATGGCCTGAAGACCGTGAATGATACAAAGGGGCACGACGCAGGCGATCAATTGATTCAGGCAACTGCCTCAGCCATCTTGACGGTATTTCGGGCAGCAGATGTTGTCGCCCGAATAGGAGGTGACGAGTTTGCCATACTGCTTCCCAACACAGACCGGCAAACTGCTCAGGATGCTGTGGATCGTATCAGAAGTAATTTTGAGACATCTGATTCCAGGTTGCACGGCGGCGGATTATCGCTCGGCATTGCGACAGCCTTTTCAGGTGATGGCTTGGTGGCGGCGCTTAAGAGTGCGGATGAGCTTATGTACCTGGATAAATATTGCAAGCGCAATAAATCCAAGTTGAATGAAAAACAGGGATAAGTAATCAATATTCAAAATTACAAAAAAAGTGTTGACTATGGGCGTGTGATGTAGTAAAAATCTGTTTCTCTTTGAGCCGCTAGCTCAGTCGGTAGAGCACCTGACTTTTAATCAGGTGGTCGTTGGTTCGACCCCAACGCGGCTCACCAAACATTACAGGGCGTTACGATCTGATCGTAACGCCCTTTTTGTTGTTTTGATACTGCTACGGTCTATCTACGGTCCATGAAGCATGCAGGTGCTTATGGTGCTCGTCAGATGGCTCCACACCAACCAGGAAGCTGTCATTCCATTCTACAATCGGCATTACAATTACCATCCATTAATTTGATTGCAGTGATATTTTTAATCCAGTTTCGTAGGGTACTCCAAAAACAAAACAGCAGCATCCAGAGACTTTAATATTGCAACCTTAGTCGTGCTTGAATTTTCCAGGTCACGATATGCCGCATACGCGCGAGAAAGTCCAAAAATCAGGTCTGATGTTGCTACAATCGCCAACTTGGAGACATAATTTGGCTTGTCAGCGCGGGTAGCAATCTTTACAAAACTTTGTAATATCTTTGTGGTCGGCAAATCGACCTCTTGAACTGCACTCAAATCCACCAGTTGATCGAACACTCCAGTCTGCCTATACGATGTGATCTGTTGTATGTAATCCATGAACTCTTCTTTTGTAAGCCGGTTACCTGCTGTCGATATAATCAGATGTCGCTCTAAGTCGACCTTATATTCTATAGGCATTGAAAATCCCTTCTGGGGGTAAGCACTGTATTCTCGTATGAAGTCGTCAGGCTAGTTCAGGATTATTGTTCCGAGAGGAGATAAAACTACCATAGTCTGCATCTGATTTAAGGATGTGTTCAATGAGCCAGCGCCTCAAAAACGTGAATATTTCCAGAGAGGTTTCAGCCTTACCCTGTTTGTAGTCTTGTTGGAACTCCTGCAGGCGCTGTATGTAGCTGTTGTGTTCGACAATATGCTGCTCATACCGGGGATACGAAGATTCCATCATCCAGAGTTCTTCACGCACAAAGTGATAGCTGACATAATCAGACAATTCATCAAGAAGTTCACCGCAGCTTTCCAGAGGGGCATCATGCTCTATTTCGTTATAGGACCGGTTCAGAAGGTCCACCAGGTGCTTATGGTGCTCGTCAAATGGCTCCACACCAACCAGGAAGCTGTCATTCCATTCTACAATCGGCATTACAATTACCATCCATTAATTTGATTGCAGCAATCATTACGCGCAAGCTGGTTCTTGTCAAGTTGGAATAATGAGGGAATGGCAGGGGTCGCCCATTAACGCTGCTTGTTAAATAAGCCTGTCCCCGTTTCCTACCCAGGCAACCCAGTCAGCGAACAAAGCCATTCCTCATAATATTCTCGTTGGGCCTGAACATTGCTCGGAATCACATCAGGTCCCTTATCAAAGATTTTCACGATGTTCTCACGGCGTGCAGACTTTCCCATTTCCAATCTGTATGCTGCTTTTCCTTTACTCATTTGACGCGACATCCGTGACGGATAAACGTCTAAACTTGTACCGTAGCAAAACGGGATGATACCTTCGTTCTCCAGTCTTTCTCGAATTTTGCAAAATGCCTCGAAATAATCATCTGCTTCGGCAGAAATTGACTTCTCACGATATTCACAGATCAACCGGCATGCCTCAGGCAGTTCCTCTTCAATTAGGAGCAAAGCCTCATTATCTTCGGCGCCAATTATGTGAATTTTGTGTTTATTCATATGGATAACGGCTGTGCAGTTGACCTGTTTGTGCGGTTTTCCAGCCCGGTCGGCGTCAAACGGTGTGGTTCAACCTTGCCTTATTATCTGATATTTCTCTTTTCAAGGACAGACCCCGCTGGGTCCCGTAATGCTGACTCCTTGTGAAGAAAATCATATAGGGACACGATAGTAGCGTCATCACCTTCTGGGCGATCGTTCCACAACTCTTTAATTATTGGTTTCAGGCGATTTTGCATAGCTCTCATTTCTTTGGCGTCAAAAGACATATTGCATACAGATTTTTCCTTTATCACTATCTGAAGCGACGATTGCTCGCTAGTTTCCTTGTTTTGAAAATCACGATCAAGGCCAGGAATGCGTCGACAAGAGTACTCCACTTCAATTTTTCCTTTTGGCCCATAGTAAACACTAATCAATGAAGCATCTTCGGGAAGTTCTCCCCAATCTTCGAAAAAGTCGAGCTTATCCAAACTAGGTGCCGTTTCAGTTTGGCTGGCTGATTCCTTTATGGATTCAAATTCTACATCAGCAGACTCAGACGCATGCTCACGCCAAATTGCCAAATAGATTGGTCGATCCTTCAGGTCAGTTAAAGGACACTCTAATAATGAGCCTCCAGAGCCTTTTTGCTGACGATGTTCTCGTCTAGATTTCCAAATTTTTTCAGCGGTCTCTATGTCGTTATCAGTGATTGATTTAGATTTATTCCAAAGTTCGTTAAACCATGCTTGTATTTTATTGATTTCAATCGTGTCTTTTGTGATTAATCCCGCCTCTTCCCATCCGATGCCTTCTTCGCACTCAAAATTGAGCCCATTTGTTGAAAAGTTAGCGGAGCCAATTAGCGCAATATTTTCACCTGCAATTACTTTAGCGTGTAATTCATTAAATTGACGAATCTCAATATTTTTTGTTGCACGTAGTTTAACTATTGGGTCTGGATTCGTTCCACCCATAGTTAAATTACATACGATTCTGGTGGTTTTGTTTCGGCAATTTGAAAAAATTTGCTCCGAATTACACCCCCAGAACGCAACAGCAATGGATAAGTTACAACTATTATCAATTATTGTTTGAACTTCATTTGCATAGTTTCTGGATGTAATAAACATGATGGTCCTCTATAAAGTTTGTAATGTACGGGAAATTCCGGACGGGAAATTCCGGACGGGAAATTCCGGGGACACCATACTTAATTCTTACTCCCTTTTGGTCCCGGTTTTCCGCGCTTTAACGGGCGTTCAAGAGCCGTTTCCAAATGTTCGACGAAAGCTTCTGCACCGAGTGGTCTACCTGTTCGCTCATGTTTCCGGATCGCATTTGTCTGCTCTTCTTCTCCCGTTCCAGCAAGAAAGAGCCCCCATTCTCCAGTCAGTTCCAAAAGTGGCGTAACCTTAACTAACTCATTATCTCTCCTGGGGAAGAGTCAGCGGGTCATGTTTGACATTTAAACATTCGGCTCTTGCAATCTTCAAATGTCAAACATGACCTCGTAGGTTTCCCCCCACGCAAGAGTTGGAACATTTTCTTATGCAAAAGCAAAAAGCAACTGCGTCACTCTTGGGTTTCCCTAATTTTCCATTAATAGAAAGTTAGGAATGTCATTTCTTTTTGATAAGTCAAATTCTTCCGTAAGGCCTTCTTGACTTATATTATTTGTTTCAGAGAATTGAATAGATGTTAGCCCTGCGACTCTTTTTAAACTGTCATTTTCCATAAAACGGTCATGAAGACTCTTACTCATAAACACATCTTCCGAGAGACTAAAAATAATAAAGTTTATTGCTGACAACTTATCTTTATGTTCCAACGAACTGTATTGTTTATAGAATTGTCTAAGCCGTTTATTCCCATTTTTTGTAAACAGCATAATAATGCTTTGTGATTCTATGGGGAAAATTGAAATGTGGAGAGTTTGTAGCTTGTAATCTTTTGATTTGTTGTAAATGTCATTGATAGGGTGTCCAAGGAAGTCAAAATTTAGGCAAACTTCTCCTTGAAAAGCAATTGGAACGGTATAGTCTAGCTTTTCGTAGTAGAATAAATAATGCTCATTTAACCACTCTTTCTCAATAATTTTTTTGCAATGTTTAAAGTCTCTAATATATTCAAGCAAATCTAGATTTGCCACTCTTAGCATATCGTCGATGTAACCATCTAATAAATGGTTTCTGGCTGATTTTTTGGAAAATTCTTCTTTCATGTTATTATAAAGCGAAATTTCAAAACGTCTTTTACCAATAAACCTCATATGATTTTTTAAGGCAATTTGTGCAATCATTTTGTCTGTCGGATGTTCTTTGTAGTTCAAATAATTCTCATATTCTCTAAATATTTGATTATCACATTGTCGGCAAATCAATTGAAATGTTCCTGAATTGTTTACACCCTTTTCTGTATCGAATAGTGGCAAATCCAAAATTTTATTTGTTGTGTAAACTTTGCCATCTACAGCAATATTTCTGAGAAATGAAGCTGGAACGGAGTGGGAATTGCAGAACTTATTGTGCTTTTGTTCACAATATAGGCAATGTGAGGGTTTTGAATCTTCTCGCGATTTTTCTGATAGTCGGCTATACAACTTGCTAAAATCTATTCTGTTTTTCTTCATTGAACTTCGTTCAATTGCACCAATTTCGTTAAAATTAAATAGCTCGGCCATATTTTTACTTTCTATGGAAATTATGCGGAATGTGAACTTTGTAAATATATCATCTTAATCACCGGTTCACGCGCGCACGCGCGTGAACCGGTGATCTTCCCAAATGGAACATTTATCCATAACTAAAATTCTGAATTTGGGCAGAATCCTCTTCACCCTCACTCCTGTAATCTTCTGACAACAGGATGCAAAACGCCCCTATCCTGATTCCTCATATTGCCTTGTTGACAAAATTCAAATGCAAAAACGCCGCTCCCGTGGTTGAAAACCAGGAAACGGCGCTGGTGAATCGTGTTCAGGGTTGATTGCTTCTTTTGTCCGGATTTGTTGGTAACTTCACCAGAACAAGTGCCGGTTACAATATTTTTCCCGTATTGTCCCATCACTTCGCCCTTTATACAGGGTAGTTGCATTGCAACAGCTGGTTACCCTTGGTCTGTTCTGTCGGTGATTTTTGCAATTCGTTACGCGCAACCAACATTAAATTCAAGCCATATAAGTCTAAATCCGGTGTTAATGCAAGTCATTCTGTCCAGGCTGCATTATTGATTAAGTCTGTATTTACGATTATCCAGCTGGCAGAAAAAAATAAGGTGATTTTGTCGAAAGGCAGATGCAAGGCCTGCAATGGGATAAGTAATTGCGGTTTGGATGGACGTAAAGCTATGGCTGACCGCAACGTACGGCATTCTGCAAAATCTTCTGGCAATAGCTGTTCAGGTTCTCGCCAACTCGTGCTGCTCTGATGGAGACTTCTTTGTGCAGGTCCGGGCCGACTCGCAGAACAAAACGCCCGGAATACTGTTTGTTGGCAGTGGCCGGAGGTAAAGGTTTACCATCCGCTTGATATAGCTCGACAGCTTCGGAAACAACCTGGCACAGCTCTTCATATACCTTCGCTTCGTTTTCGCCGTGAATCCCACCATTAATAAGGCCCGGGCAGGTACCGATATAACAGGCGTCTTCTTCTGACCACTCCACAATCTTTAAATATTTATCAGCCGGTTTCATCGTTTCTCAATCCCCCAACCTCTTGTCCGGAACCAGATAGTTCCTGATGTAGTCCTGTACCGATTCCTCCACCGAGCCGATCGCGGCCGAATAGCCGGTTGCCCGAATCTTGGAGATGTCGGCGCAGGTGCGGTACTGGTAGGTGTTGCGGATCGATTCCGGCATGTCGATGTATTCGATGCTGACCGGGCGCTCCATGGCGCTGAAGACGGCCCCTGCCAGCCGGTTCCAGCTGACCGTGGTTCCGCCGCCGATGTTGAAGATGCCGCCGGCACGGCTGTTCAGCAGGAAGTGCAGGGTCATCGCGGCTGCGTCCTTGACATAGACGAAGTCGCGCAGCTGCTCGCCGTCGCCGTATTCGGGGCGATGGGACTTGAACAACCGCAGGCTGCCGCTGGCACCGATCTGCTCGTAGGCCTTCAGCACCAGTGAACGCATCTCCCCCTTGTGCTGCTCGTTGGGGCCGTAGACGTTGAAGTATTTGATCCCCACCAGCCTGTCCAGAAAACCCTGGCGCAACGCCCACAGGTCGAAGAGCTGCTTGGAGTAGCCGTACATGTTCATCGGCCTCAGGGTCGCCAGCTGCTGCTCGTCATCGGCAAAGCCGTTTTCGCCGTCGCCATAGGTGGCGGCGCTGGAGGCGTAGATGAAGCGGGCATCGGCCGCCAGCGCGGTCAGGGCCAGCTTGCGGGAATATTCGAAGTTGTTCCTGATCAGGTAGGTGGCGTCCGGTTCGGTGGTGGCGGAACAGGCTCCCAGGTGGATGACAGCTTCCAGCTTGCGGCCCGGAAGGCGGCTGGCCGCGGAACCGTTGTCCAGCAGCAGTTCGAAGGCATCCTTCTCCATGTAGTCCATGAAGCGCAATGCCGAGAGATTGCGCCATTTGTCGGTCAGGCCGAGGTGATCCACCACCAGGATGTCTTCCCTGCCGATCCGGTTCAGATGCTGAATTACGGCGCTGCCTATAAGTCCCGCGCCTCCGGTTACGATGATCATGGTTTCCCCTCCTGTATGGCGTAATCGCTGATTGCTTTGAGCAGTTCTTTCTTGCTGCGTGGCAGATATCCCTTAGCACGAAGATCGATGCCGATCAAGGAGAGTGAGCGGGTTATCTCCTCCACCAGCGGTGCGGCCCCCAGCGTGGACTGGACCTCCTTCTGCCGGAGAATCTCTGCCGGGGGGCCGTGGGCCAGTAGCCGGCCGGCATCCATCACTACGGATTCGTCGGCCCAGCCGTAGGCAAAATCCAGGTCATGGGTTGCAACCACGATCGTCATGCCGCCTGAGTGCAGCTTTTCCAGGATCGTTGTCAGTTCGTCCTGCATGGCGGCATCCAGCCCGGCCATCGGTTCATCGAGCACGACGATCTCCGGTTGCATGGCCAGTACTCCGGCGATGCAGACCCGTTTTTTCTGGCCGTAACTCAGGTTGTGTACCGGCTTGTCGGCGGAGTCGGCCATTCCGACCGCGCAAAGCGCCTCCTCCACCCTCTGGCGCACGGCCGCTTCTTCCAGTCCCAGATTCATAGGACCAAAGGAGATATCTTCCCGCACGCTGGCCGAGAAGAGTTGGCTGTCCGGGTTCTGGAACACCATGCCGACCCTTGAACGCAGACGGCGCATGCCGTGGCGGCTGTAATCCAGCGGCGTCCCCTCGCAAAGCACCTGTCCCGCAGTGGGGCGCAGGATGCCGTTCAGGTGCAGGAACATAGTCGTTTTGCCGGCACCGTTGGCTCCCAGCACGGCGGTGCGTGCGCCGCGCCGAATCGCCAGGGAGCAGCCGTCAAGGGCGCGGGTTCCGTCGGCATAGCGATAGCAGACGTCCTCCAGCTTCAGGATGGAATCGCTCATGGCAGTGCCACGGCCAGCGCGATCATAACTGCTCCCGCGCCGGCGGCGATGGAGATGCTCTTGGATGCGTTTGCATGGCTGCTCTCCAGAAAGCGCAGCGCGCCGTCGTTGTTGCGGGCCAGGGCGGCCAGGTGCAGCGCCTGAGAACGCTGCCAGACCTGCACGGTCAGGTTGGCCAGCAGGCTTCCCAGCGATCGCAGGGAAAGCCTGAAGCTGGCATAACCCAGTCGCGCGGACTGGGCGGTGATGGTTTCATGCACCGCTTCAGAGAGCACAAAGAGGGTGCGGTAGCAGAGAACCATCAGGTCGAGCAGCGTATCTGGCAGTTTGCAGTGTCTCAGCAGGGTGATGATGTCCGGCAGTGGCGTCGTAAGGGACAGGAAGAGCAGCGCTGTCAGGCAGGCCAGCGAACGGCAGCAGACCTGGGCAATGCGGGGAAACTCGGCCACCGCCGGATAAAGTGCCGCTCCGCCGGTAGTGCCTCCGAAGTCGAGCGAAAAAACCAGCGACAGGCAGCTGGCCGCCAGAAAGAGCAGCGCCGGCGCCGCCACCCGCAGGTAGCGCAGCGGCGGGATGCCGGCGCCGCGGATTGTTGCCGCGGCCAGTATCAGCGCAATCAACAGCGCTGTCCGGGGCGATCCCGCTGCAAATGCGGCGATGGTGCCGCACAGGGAGAAGAAACCTTTGGCGACCGGGGAAACCTTTCGCCAGCGGTTTGTATAGGCTGATTGTTCGGTCAGCACCGGGCTTCCTTGTCGAGTTCGCGCCGCATCTTGGCGCGGGTGGTGGAGACCCCCAGATAATAGCCGATGAAACCGGCCCCCAGGGCGGCCTGCAGGGCAAAGAGCAGGGAACCGATTTCTCCGCTGGGCGGTTCCATCAGCGGTTTCGCCCACGGTTTGTAGCCGGGGGCGATGCTTCCCACCATGTCTCTGGCCTTGTCGTCGGCGCCGGCGAAAATCCCGGCCTGGCTGCCATCCGGTCCGGGAGCCGGTTTCTTGACGATCCAGAGCGGCAGCGCCACCAGGGCAAGCACTGCCATCAGAAGCAGCAGATTCTGATATTTTTTCATGCCTTCAGCTCCTGTGCGGTAGTAACCTTCATCTGTTGAAGTTCCCTGGCGTTGAAGCGTACCAGGGAGTTCATCACCACCACCGTCAGCAGCCCTTCACTGATTGCCAGCGGTATCTGGGTGAAGGCGAACACTCCGGCAAACTTGGCGAAGGAGGCGGCAAATCCGCCGCTAGGATCAGGAAAGGCCAGCGCCAGTTGGGCCGAGGTGGTGATGTAGGTCAGCAGGTCCGCCAGGGATGCGGCCAGGAAGATCGAAAATCCGAAGGGGAGTCTGGCTGTCCTGGCCAGGCGGTAGATGGCGGCGGCGGCAAACGGTCCCACGATCGCCATGGAGAAGATGTTGGCCCCCAGTGTTGTCAGGCCGCCGTGCGCCAGCAGGATCGCCTGGAACATCAGCACCACCGCGCCGATGGGGGCCATGGCCGTTGGTCCGAACAGTATCGCCCCCAGGCCGGTCCCGGTCGGATGCGAACAGCTGCCGGTGACCGAAGGCAGCTTCAGGGCCGAAAGCACAAAGGTGAAGGCGGCGGCGACTCCCAGCAGCATGCGTTGCTCCGGCTGTTCCCTGAACCTTTTATTGATCGAATGAAGCCCGTAGGCAACGAACGGTGATGACGCGACGCTCCAGCCGATGGCATGCTGAACCGGCAGAAAGCCTTCCATGATGTGCATGATGATACCTCCCGTAAACGGCGTTTAAGGGTTTATCGGTGAATAAACCGTTGGTCGGGAGATGCGTCTGCGGCAGGAGATTGGATGAGATATGCAAACAAAGAGATGCTTCCCCCGAAGCGAGCGAATGGAGCGGTATTCCGACTCAGGGCGACCTACTTGCCCGCCTTCCCAGGTATTCCCAGTGGCGTTATCGCCTTGCGGCGATCGGGCTTTCGTTCCCTTTACGGCTGCGGGGCAGCGGGGGCTTTGCACCCCTCTTCCACGCTTCCATCCGTTAAGAATTCATTACGCTACTTTTACAGAGTGGCGTGCTGTTTGTCAAGCTCCGGCGGCATCGGTCCTGGAGAAGCTTTGTAACGAAATTTGGACTTGCAAAATAATTTCAATGGAGTAAATATCAACTTGATATTAACGGTAAATAATCTTATGGAGGCTAATGATATGTTAAGGATCTGGATGTCGTCTGTTCTCGTGTTTTTGGTAATGGTCAGCACTGCTGTGTCGGCTCCCCTGACACCGAAGGAGGAGCTTGGGAAGCTGCTCTACTTTGACACGCAGTTGTCCAAGGAGAGGAATCAGTCCTGCGCCACCTGTCATCAGCCCCCCGGTTTCGCGGACCCGGCCAATGCCGCCATGCCGCAAACGGAAGTGGTTTCAAAGGGCTCGGTAAGCGGACTTTTCGGCACCCGTAACTCTCCCACTGCCGCCTATGCCGCCTTCAGCCCGCATTTCCGCTGGGACAGCGATGAGGGGCTGTTTCTGGGCGGCCAGTTCTGGGACGGACGGGAGGCAACCTTGAAGGGGCAGGCCAAGGGGCCTTTTCTGAACCCGGTTGAGATGACCATGCCCGACGGCAGTTCGGTTGTTGACTCGTGCCGGAGTCCTTTGAACCCTCAATCACAAAAGTATCTGGAACTGTTCCGTAAGGTGTACGGAGTAGATCTGGCCCAGGCCAACCTGAAAGACCCGATCATCGCCAATGCTCTGTACGACCTGACTGCGGACGCAATCGCAGGCTATGAAAAGTCCCGCGAGGTAAACCAGTTCAGTTCAAAGTATGACCATGTGCTGGCCGGCAAGGCCAGGCTTACTCCCCAGGAGAGCCTGGGGCTGAAGCTGTTCAACGGCAAGGGACTCTGCAGCAGATGTCACATAACCGAAGTGGGCAAATCGCCGGCCGGCGGCATGATCCCGCCGCTTTTCACCGATTTCACCTACGACAACCTGGGCATCCCGCGCAGTGACAACCCGGCGCTGGCCAATGCTCCCATTGACCTCGGACTGGGAGGCCGGCCCGACATAGCCGCCATGGATCCCAAGGGACTGCAGAAGGGCAAGTTCAAGGTGCCGACCCTGCGTAACATCAGCCTGACGGCACCGTACGGCCACAACGGCTACTTCGCCACCCTGACCGGGATCGTGGAGTTTTACAACACGGCCGGTGTGCGCGGCAAATGGCCCAAGCCGGAGGTTTCAAAGAATGTCAATCGCAAGGAAATGGGCAACCTGAAGCTGACCAAAAAGGAGGTGGCCGCAATAGTGGCTTTCATGGGCACCTTGACGGACGGCTATGGCCAGCCGCTGGAAGGCATCGTGCTGCCGCCGTTTCCGTGAGAGAACAGGGACGTGTTGTTCAGGCCGGCTGACAGTTCGATCAGCCGTGATGATGATGGTGATGATGGGGCGGGTGTGGCCTGGATACCCTGGCCGGCCCGCCTCCGCAGACCGGGCAGCCCTGCATCGAGAGCGGCTTCTCCAGCCGGCACTCGGCCAGCAGCTTGTCATTACCGAAGATCTCCATTGCCGGCCCGTCCGCCCGGACCTCTCCCTCATGCAGCACGATTACCCGGTCGCAGAGTTCCATAACCATGTCCAGATCATGGCTGGTAAAGATCCGGGTGTGCTCGAAATCCCTCATCAGCGCCATCAGCTGTCGCCGGGCAAAAGGGTCAAGCCCGTTGGTCGGTTCGTCCATGACCAGGATGTCCGGGGACATGGAGAGCACAGTCGCTATGGCCACGCGTTTTTTTTCACCTCCTGAAAGATGGTAGGGAGGCTTGTCGCGCAGGTGGCCGGCCCCGACCAGTTCCAGTACCTCCGTTACCCTCTGCTCCACATCCGCGGTCGCATATCCCAGGTTCAGCGGTCCAAAGGCCACATCGTCAAAGACCGTCGGCATGAAGAGCTGATCGTCCGGGTCCTGGAATACCATGCCAACCGTGCGCCTGATGTCGGGCAGCGTTCCTTTTGAAAGTGGAGTGTGTCCGATGTGGATCGATCCGCCGGTCGGTTCAAGGCTGCCGTTTAGATGCTGCAGCAGGGTGGATTTGCCGGCACCGTTGGCTCCGATGATGCCGACCGATTCGCCGTGGGTGATAATGAAGGAGACGTCTTTCAGGGCAACGGTGCCGTCGGAATAGACGTGGCGCAGGTTTTTTACCTCAACGATGTGATGACTCATGTGAACAACCCCGTGATTAGTGTTCCCAGATGCCGCGATACGTTATTGATTCGCAGGAAGACGAACAGCGCTGACCAGCCCAGAACAAACAGCAGTTCGGCTTTCCCGAAGGACGATTGCCGGTAGGCGTGGAATTGGCCGGTGAAACCGCGGGCCAGCATGGCCATGTGGATGCGCTCGGCGCGCTGCCAAGTGCGCAGCAGCAAGTGTCCGATCATGGAGCTGAAGCTGCGTATCCCAAGACCTTTCCTGCCGCAGGAACGCAGCTCACGTGCCCTTGAAGCCCGCCCACCCTCTTCGCTCAACACGAAAATGTAACGGTACAAAAAGAGCAGCTGGACGGCAAAAACCTGGGGCATGCCCAGTCGCTCCAGCGCCTGGCAGACAGCGGTAAAGCCGGTCACTCCCACCAGGATGAATGCGGCTCCGACGGTAAGGATGGAGCGGACCATGATCGAGGCAAAGGAAATCCATCCGCCGGAGATGCCCAGTGGACCGAGATTGACAAGCACTTCCCGGTCGAAGACAGGGTTGAAGATGCCGACCACCAGAACAAACGGACAGAGCAGGGCGATCTTTTTGGCAATGAACAGGGGCGGGAGGCCGGCCAGCGCGATCAGTACGGCAGGAAAAATAAAAAACGGAAACAGCGCGGACAGCTCATAGCGGTCGTAGGACACGATGCATAGGATGAAGACGCAGGTTACCAGCACCTTTGCACGCGCATCGAGGCGATGGATGACCGAGTCATTGTTAGCCAGCAGGTCAAGGCGCTTCAGGTCCAGTACCGCCTTGTTTATTGAAGCCATGGAGCGTCCTTTAACGGATAAGGGGAGAAAACATCACGTTTCTCCCCTTTAAAGCATATCCGTACTCTTATTACAACCGTGTCGTTTCAGGCTGCCCCGATGCGTTTTTTCAGGATAAACCCGGTCACTCCGGCCAGCACCAGGGTCATCAACCCGCCCAGGATGCCGGAAACAGTGGTCCCCAGCCGGTTGCCTTCATCCTTCTCCTGCTTGCCGGAGGTCTGGTCGGCGGCTTCTATCCTTGCTGCGGATGCCGGATGTAATGTTACCTCTTTGGGTGTTTCCGGTTCTTTAAAGGAATAGTCGGGCAGAAAGGCGGCCTTTTCCTGCAGGGATGCCATCAGGACGTGCAGCTGTCCTTTTACGCCTTCAACCTCTTCCTTGCCGGTCACCTTTTGAATCGACCATTCCAATCCGTCAGGGTGTTCCGACGCAAACCGGGAGATCACTCCTCCGGTCAGAAGGGAAGCGACCAGGAACACTATCGCGACGTTACGGATTGAATAACCGGCAGCCGCTTGGGCCGGTGTCACGCATTGCAAAATCTCGGGACGTGCCTTGTAAACGAACGAAACCACCGCCGCGGTCACCAGGCCCTCGACAATGCCGATTCCCAGGTGAATCGGCTGCATCAGCGTTACGAACGTTGCGAAGGGAAGCGAGGAGATTCCCGATGCCACGGTTTCCAGCACCACGCCGAATGCGCCCAACTGCAGGCTGGTCACGGCGGCAATCATGGATGCGGCGACAATTTTGCCCTGGGTCGGTCGGTTGCCGATGATTGGTCTGTAGATCAGCGGGTAGGCGATGAAAGCCGGGAATATTCCCAGGTTGAAAATGTTGCAGCCAAGGGCCAGCAGGCCGCCGTCGGCAAAAAACAGCGCCTGGATCAGCAGGACCGAGGCTATGCTCAGGAAGGCCGCGTAGGGTCCCAACAGTATCGCGAGCAGCAGCCCGCCCCCCAGGTGACCACTTGACCCGGTGGCCGGAATGGTGAAGTTGATCATCTGCGCCGCGAAGATGAATGCGCCCAGCACCCCCATCAGCGGCACCTTCTTCTCGTCCATCTCCAGGCGTACTTTTCTGGAGCAGTAGGCGATCGTTCCGGCCGATGCAGCCCACATGGTGCAACCTACCGCCGGTGATAGCAAGGCGTCAGCCATATGCATGTTTATTCTCCTGGTTGTATCTAACGTCAGTATTTAAGGGTGATGCCAAAACAACCGGTCAGGTCGTCTTCCGGTTTGGTCAGGCCGAGCTTCAAACCGGCGCTCAAATCCAGGTTGTTGTTGACCGTGTAAATCATTCCGCCGAGTCCGAATACCGGCATTTCGCTGGAAGACTTATCTTCGTAGGTTGAGGTTCCGAAATCGGCGCCCAGCTTCAGGTCCTCTGTTATCTGGTATGTAGTTGCCAGTGAAAAGTTCCAGATGCTGTCTCTGCAGGCATCGCGGACCTCTGCCCGGTTGTGGTCATTGAATGTGTAACCGGCATTCAGGTGAAATGCTAACGGGCCCAGTTCTTTGGAAAACACCAGGGTGGTGCCGTATGACATCGTGTAATCATTTTCCGTGCCAACTGAATATGAGTAACCCAGCTGGGGCCTGACGGCAATGCTGAATCCCTCCTGTTTATAGATCTGCCATTTCAGGTAGAGGGCAAAATCCGTGGAGCCGGCATCGTTGAATGAAGTTCCATCGCTATCACCGTTGCCCCAGGGGCGGGTGATGCCGAATATCAGGTCAAGTTTGTCACTTACTCCCGCGGTTATGGCCGCGGCAAGTTGTGTCCCATCGGTTTTTGTGGTTGAGCCGTTGGTGGTTTCATTATCGTAGCTGATCTGAGCGTTGAATTCGACCTGCACGGCCCCTTTGCCCAGAGTTTCGGCGTCGTCGCAGACCAGCGGGTAGGCGGCATAACAGGTTCCTGAAGACAGCAGGGTTAACATCGCAGCGCAGGCAATCGATATGTTCTTTGATTTCACAGGCACCCCCCCAAAAAATCAAGTGCGGCAACGCAATAAAACAATGCAGTGCCGATTCAAATACTAAATGGTACCCGTTTTGTAACACGAAATAAATATGCGTGCAACTATAATTAAAAAGTAGCGTGGTCGGTTTTGACGGCAAGGGGGCTGTTTTCGATTGGCTTCACGGCGGAGTCTGCGGCGGCCATGCTGATTGACAGGCGGCTATGATGAAAGGAAGGTGATAACACCCCCTGTCCCCCTCTTAACTTAAGAGGGGGAACGCGAAGGCAAACTTGGCGGCAATATTAACAGTAGCATCGAAGCGTTCCTCCCCTTAAATAAGGGGAGGCCAGGTGGGGTTATGGCTACATGGCCAGCATGCTGAACCGTTACAGGAGATTGGAATTGATGTGTGTTGCTGTTTCCCGCTCCAGCAGGCAACCGCTGCGCAGGTCGCAGTTTTCTGCCGCATTCAGCAGGCGCTTGGAGGCGAAGAGCGCTTTCAGCGGGTGGCTGGCGATACGCTCCGCAAAGTCGGTCACCATCGGCCAGAAAACCGCGCTTTGATGAACCTGGTCAACAAGCCCCATCCGTAGCGCTTCAACGGCACTGTAGGGGTCAGAGGTCATGAACATTTCGCGGGCGAAGTTTTTTCCTACGATTCGTGGCAGTTTCCTGGTGCCGCAGAAGCCGGTGATGATTCCCAGCCTGGCTCCAGGGTGCGCGATCTGCAGGGTGTCAACCGCGATGCGTATGTCGCAGGCCATGGCCAGATCGCAACCACCGCCCATGGTGAGTCCGTTCAGCGCGCCGATAACCGGTTTGTGGCAGGATTCGATCTGCTCGAACAGCGATTGCCCCAGCTCGGAAAAGTGGAAGGCGTCGGCCGGGCCGAAGTGGAGCATCTGGCCGATGTCGGCCCCCACCGCGAATGATTCTCCCGGATAGCCGGAGAGCACGACGGCCCCCACCTCCCGGTCGGCCTCGACCTGGGCCAGGGCGCGCTTCAGCTCACGGATGGTGGTGATGGAGAGCTTGTTGAAGCGCGAACCGGCATCGAGCAGGATATACCCGACCCGGTTCGCGACCTCTATGCGGAGTTTTTTGTATGGCATGATAGTTGAGCCTGGAACGGAAGGCCGAAGAGAGCGCTATTCCGCCGCCCAGTTCCTCGGTCTCTGCTTATGCCCTTGGATGGACGTTGCTCTTGACCCAGCTGACAATGTCCTCGGTTGAGGTCCCGGGGGTGAATACCTCGCTGATGCCGGCTTCCTTCAACGAAGGAATGTCGTCTTCCGGGATTACTCCGCCACCAAAGACCTTGATGTCAGCGGCGCCCTTTTCCCTGAAGAGCTGTGTAACCCTGGGGAGCAGCGTGTTGTGGGCGCCGGACAGGATCGAGAGCCCGACGCAGTCCACGTCCTCCTGGATCGCGGCCGAGACGATCTGCTCCGGAGTCTGGTGCAGACCGGTGTAAATCACTTCGAAACCGGCATCGCGAAAGGCGCGGGCGATGATCTTGGCGCCGCGGTCATGGCCGTCCAGACCCGGTTTTCCCACCAGCACTCTTAAAGTTCTTTCAGCCATTTTCAATTCCTCCTTCGGTATTTAAAATTCGAATGATGTTTGTCCGGTTCCGTTGAAGTTCCACGTTACATCTCTATGCCGGTTCTGGCGGGGACTCCCGCCTTGTAGTAGTGCTTGATCTCGCACATCTCGGTCACCAGGTCGGCCGCCTCGATCACACGCTGGTCGGCGTTACGGCCGGTCAGAACCAGCTCGGTCCGCTCCGGGCGGAGAGCGATCAGCTCCAGGATCTGTTCGACGTCGATCAGCCCGAATCCCGCAGCGCCGTTGATCTCATCGCAGATGAAAAGATCGTACTCGCCCGAGGTCAGCAGTTCCCTTGCCTGTGCATACGCTTCCTGCGCCAGGCGGCGATCTTCGGTGATATCGCCGGTATTGACCCAACCCGGCCGCCCGGTCTGGATGATTGTGTAAAGCGGGGCCAGCTTTTCGGCGATCAGGTGCTCGCCGTAAGGGCCGCCCCCCTTGATGAACTGGAATACGCAGACCTTGAGGCCGCGTCCCACGGCGCGCAGTGCCAGGCCCAGCGACGCGGTGGTCTTGCCTTTGCCGTTGCCGGTATAGACCTGTGTGCAGCCCCGTTCAAGCGCCATTCATTCCCCCTTGAACCGCGGCTGGCGTTTGTCCAGAAAGGCCTGCATCCCCTCGTGCTGGTCAAAGCTGGAGAAACAGAGCGCGAAGGCGTTCCGCTCCAGCATGCAGGCGGTCTGCAGATCGATGTCATAGCCGGCGTTGACGACTTCGCCGCCGATGCGGATCGCGTTGGGGCTGCGCGTGCAGATATGCGCCATCAGTTCCATCGTCTTTTGCAGCAGTTCCGGCTCCGGATAGAGCCGGTTGACGAGCTTGATGCGCAGCGCTTCGTCGGAGTCGATCAGGTCGCCGCTGTAGATCATCTCCTTGGCCTTGGATTTGCCGACCAGCCGTGCCAGGCGCTGTGTGCCTCCGCAGAACGGGATCAATCCTTCGGCGATGGCGGGAAAGCCGAAACGGGCGGAGTCTGCCGCGACGATGAAGTCGCAGGCCAGCGCGATCTCCAGCCCCAGGCCGGTGCATTCACCCTCGATGGCGGCGATGCTGGGCTTGCCGGTTTTCTCCAGATTGAACAAGATCTGCTGCCCGAAACCGGACAGTGCGGAAACATCGTAAAGGGTCGCGTCGTCCGCTCTGCGATACTGTTGGCGAACCTGCGACAGACCGGTAACCACAACGCCTCTGATCTCGCCGTTATCGCTGATCGTTGCTATCCGTTTCCCCAACGTCTCCAGGAATTCGGTCGTGGTTGCGGATTCCCGCCAATGGATCGTCAGGGCGGCCAGGCCCCGGTCCTTGTACTGTATGCTGCAAAGCCTCTCTGACACCGGTCTTCCCGCTTATGATTGGAATGGGGTTAAAGCGCCGCGACTATAGCAATTCGGCTGTATACGGTCAAGAAAAGCTTTGCCGGATTTTTATCGATAGTAAAACTTTCCCGCTGCTTCCGTTTGTTGTTATAATCATCGGATAAAACTATCCACCGGGAGTACTCCAATGAACCTGCCCTCAATCGTTCGCCGCGGCGCCAAGGCCGCCAAAATATCCGCGGAGCGGAACGCCGCCTGGCTCCAGCAGCATATGAGTCCCTATTTCTTTTTGGCCATGGATGACGAGAGGGACGCGCTGGTTGCCCTGGCCGGCGCGATGGGGCGCCTGCGCAGCAACCGGCACCTGATTCTCATCGATCAGGATAAACTGCTGGTGATCGCCTGTGTCAACCGTCCCGGCTCACTCTACGATACCTTGCGGCGGATCGGGGACCGTGAGATCTCCTACGCGATGTTTTCACATTCGAATGCCGATATGCCCGGCATCGACCAGGAGCTGGAGGTGCAGCGCTTTGAATTCGACCGCCGCAGGAACCATGAGATCGACCTTGCTCAAGATGTGAAGATACCAGCGTCACTGCGTCGCAAGGTGCGTTTCGAGCTGCGCTGCTCATTTCCGGACTTTGACTTGAGCCGGCTTGACCGGCTGCTGAAAATACTCTGGCTGAACAATGAAAATTACATCCGCATGTCACCACCTTCGCGAACCGCCTACCTGATCTGGTTGTTTGACAGGGGCAATGCCTCGGGCGGACTGTTCCTGGATATCGCCAGGGTAGAGCGCGAAGGCCGTATCGAAACCAGGGTGCTGTTTGCCGTCGGCAATCCACCCCAGGAGGATTTCCTGTTGCAGCTGCTGGAGGTTTTCAACCGACTCGAAATCGGCATCCGCAGGGCCTATTGCCAGACGATCTCCAACGGCATCCATCCCTATTTCCTGGGGGCGTTCTATGTCAGCAGCAGGTCGGGGGAGGAGATCCACCCGGACAGCGAGCTGGCCGCGCGGCTCAAGCGGGAGCTGTGCACGACCCAGATCATTTCCACCTCTTCGCCCGTTTACCGGGATTATGTCGTGGAAGGGCTGCTGACCGGAGAGGACGCGTCGTTGGTCAATGCCTTTATCGCTTTCTGCCACACCAGCCTGGCCCATGCCCAGCCGGAGCGGTTCGGTCTGGATACTGTCCAGAGTGCTTTTTATGACCATCCGGAAATGGCGCAACTGCTGATCCGCCTGTTCCGTTTGCGCTTCGATCCTGATCAGCCGGAGCGGGAGCGCTTCTACTGCCCGGCACTGGAGGAGGCGGAAGAGGCGGTGGAGTTGTATAATACCGGCCACCGCTGGCTGGATGACATCCGCCGGGCTGTGTACCGCTGCTGCCTGTTGTTTGTGACCAATACCCTCAAGTCCAACTTCTTCGTGGTTGAAAAACAGGCGCTGGCCTTCCGGCTCGATCCGGCCTACCTGCGGCAGCTGGGCAAGGAATTTACCGCCGATATCCCCGAGACGCTTCCGTTCCGGATAACCTTCTTCTTCAGCCGTTTCGGAGCCGGTTACCATATCGGCTTTTCCGATATCGCCCGGGGGGGATGGCGGACCGTTATCGCCCGCAGTTCGGACGACTACATCACCTCGGCCAATACGATCTTCCGCGAGGTGTATGTTCTGGCCAACACCCAGCACCTGAAGAACAAGGATATTTACGAGGGGGGCTCCAAGATGGCGCTGGTGCTGGATGCCTCTGATCTGGACCCGGCCGGGGGGGGAGATGCAGAAAACTTCCGGCTCTACAAGCTGCAGTATGGTATTGCCAACGCTTTCCTGGATATCTTCGTCACCGAAAACGGCCGGGCCGCGGACCGGCGTATCGTTGACTATTACGGCGATGACGAGCCGATCGAAATCGGCCCGGACGAGAACATGCACGATGGCATGATCGAAGCGATTGCCGCGCTTTCGAAGAAGAGGGGCTATATCCTGGGCGTCGGCATCATGTCCAGCAAGCGCTTCGGCATAAATCACAAGGAGTACGGCGTCACCTCCACCGGGGTGGTCAAGTTCGCCGAAATCACGATGGCTGAGGAGGCCGGAATCGATATCTGCAGCGAACCGTTCTCGCTGAAGATGACCGGCGGCCCCAACGGTGACGTGGCCGGAAACTCGTTGCGCATCATGCTGGAGCGCTGCCCGGCAATGCAGGTGCGGCTGATTCTGGATGGAACAGCAGTGCTGTACGATCCGAACGGAATCAATCGCGAAGAGCTGGGTCGCATCGTGCTGGCCCACGATCTGGACGCCTTCAATCCTGAGTTCCTGGGCGAGGGGGGCTTGATGATCTATCGCAGCGGACGGCGCCTGGAAGGCCTCAAGGAGTCACACCGCCAGGTGAGCCGTTCTGACGCCGGCCTGCTGGAGGAGTGGCTGGATATCGATGATTTCAACCGCCTTTACAGCAGCCTGATATTCACGGTCAAAGCCGACCTGTTCATCCCGGCGGGCGGGAGGCCCGAGACAATTGACGGCCAGAACTGGGGCCTGTTCCTGGATGAAGACGGAAAGCCGACTTCGCCGGTCATCGTGGAGGGGGCCAACTCGTTCATCACCCCGGAAGCCAGGCTGCAACTGCAAAAGAGCGGCGTCGTCATCATGCGTGACGCTTCGGCCAACAAATGCGGCGTGATCTCGTCCTCTTACGAAATCATCGCCAACCTGCTGCTGTCGGAACGGGAATTCCTGGAGCAGAAGGAGCGTTACATATCCGATGTGCTGGCAGTGCTGGAAAAACGGGCCGCGGACGAGGCCCGGCTGATCCTGCGCCGCAGGAAGGAATCGGGTGGAACCTTGCTCTACACCGATATATCCGAAACCATCAGCCAGAACATCAACAGTCTCTATTCCCGCCTGTTCGAGTTTTTCTCCGCGCGCCCGGAGCTTTGTCTGCAACTCCCTTTCCGGCAGGCGGTGATCTGCCATCTTCCGCGCCTGCTGCGGGAGACGCCGGCCTACCGGCAACGTGTCAGGAAGCTGCCACGCAAGTATCTGTGCGCGATCCTGGCGGCCGAGATCGGCTCCTCGCTGGTCTATACCGGCAGCCGGGATGCGGATTTCGAGGATATGGTCAGACGGCACCTGGCGCGCGTACTCTGTTAAACCCGGTTTTTTACCGCCGGAAAGCGGATTGGAGCTGTTCATTAACAACAAACTTTTGAAAATGGTACGCCCTGTGGTATAGGGTTGATATGCAATGTTTTGGAGACCCATATGGGTGAAGACCGGAATCCGATGACTAATGTCCTGCTGATCTGCCGTGAAGGGGAGAGCCGTCGTCTGTATCAGGCCGAACTGGATTCTCCGGATGTGTCGCTGATTTGCGTCCAGGCGTTGATGGAGTTCTTTGACCGGCATGTTTACTGTCCGCTGAGCGGGATCCTGGTCGATATGCCCACCTATATGCGCTGCTGCGAGGAGGAAAAACATCTGCTGACGGTTCTGGTCGGATTGTTCCCGGCGCTGCGCCTTAAATGCAATGAAACCACCGGTGAAATCCGCACCCTTCCATTTGGAACCACTTATTCCGGAAAAATATTGCCGTCGGATTTCGTCAGGAAATACTGCAGAGCGTTTGTTGAGCGCAAGATCCGGACCTGTGATCGTACCCATCTGAATTACCCGGCAATGCTGAATCTGCTCAGACCTGCCGAGAATGTGCCTGGCACGAAATCCGTGACTACCAGCATATCCTGTGAAGGGTGCTTTCTGGTCAGCTTTGAGCCGTGGAATATCGGTGAACGGGGCTGGCTTACCATTCCTGACCTGGCTGATGATTCGCCCATTCCGGTGGAGGTCCGTTCGGTCAGGTCTTGGGGCGAGCCCGGTTTCCTGCCGGGGATGGGGGTCAGGTTCATTGAGCTGAACGGCTCGCAGAAAGCGGCATTGATCCGTCTGGGTGGCCGCAGTTTTATCACGGATGATGAATAATTGCCGGTGCTCCGGCGATTGATGTATAGATGGAACAATTTACAGCAGGAAAGATTCTGTAGTTAATCCGGGTATTGTCTACGCCTGCCGGGGGATGTGTGGGAAAGGTTGCCATAGAAAATATTGAAACCGGAATGGTGCTGGCCAGTGATGTCCATGACCGCTCTGGGCGCATGCTGCTTGGGGCCGGGGCCGAGCTGACCCAGAAGCACCTGGTCATTTTTCGGACCTGGGGTGTTCTGGAGGCGGATATCGAAGGTCAGGGGAGCGCTGACTCCGCCGACCAGATACCTCCTGATGTGGATCCGCTGGAACTGGCCGCGGCGGAACAGGAGCTGGCCCCTCTTTTCAAACATACTAACCGCAGCCATCCCGCTATTATCGAGCTGATGCGTATTGCTGCGTTAAGGAAGGTTCAGCATGGCCATGTCTGATTATCCGCCCGCCACCATCGAACGGCTGGTGGAGGAAACCAGCACCGTCTATTCTCTCCCGCTTTTCTACGAACGTCTTAACGAGACTATCAACCATCCGCGCAGCTCCATTGATGACATCTCCAAAATCATCACCGAGGACCAGGGTCTGACGGCAAGACTGCTGAGGCTGGCCAACAGCCCGATGTTCGGCTGTTATGCGAAGGTTGAGTCGATCGCCAAGGCGGTAACCATCATCGGAACCCAACAACTGCGGGACTTGGCGCTGGCTGCTTCGGTGATGGGGGTCTTCAAGGGGATTCCGGAAGATCTGCTGAACATGACCTCGTTCTGGCGTCATTGCATCGCCTGCGGCATCATTGCCCGCAGCCTGGCGGTCTACCGGCGCGAGTCCAATGTGGAACGGCTCTTCGTGGCCGGCATGCTTCACGATGTGGGCCAGGTCGTGCTGGCCACCGCCAGGCCGGAGGTGAGCCGCGAGCTTCTGGAGGCCCAGCGGGACACAGGCATGCTTTACCTTCATCTGGAACGGGAACGGCTCGGGTTCGATCATGCCGAACTTGGCGGGGCGTTGCTCAAGAAGTGGAAGATTCCCGCCAGTATCGGCGAACCGGTGGCCTGTCACCATAATCCCGGCTCCGCCGAGCAGTTCCGTCTGGAAACGGCGCTGATACACCTTGCGGATATCATCTGCCAGTCGATGGAACTGGGCCACGGGGCCGAGGCGGGAGTTCCTCCGCTGGATGAGCCGGCCTGGGACCGGCTGGGAATGTCACCACAGATGCTGGGCACAGTTCTGAAGCAGTCCGAATCCCAGATCAACGAAACCTTTTCGATCCTGTCTGGAGGAGCCGATGGTTGACCGGAATTTATCCAATTCGCCCGAGTTCCTCCAGGAGCGGGTCAGTTATCTTGAGGAATCCAATCAACGCTTCATGTCGATCCTGGAAATGCTGGCCTCCAGCAGCGAATTCCAGGGCGATCTCAGCCGCGCAAAGGATGGGGCGGGAATTTTCAAGGCGACGGCCAGCCAGTTACGTCGGCTTTTTTCATTTCAATCGATGGGATTTCTCGACAGCCAGTTTGACGGCAGTTTCGAGCTGGTGGTGGCTGACCCGCCCGGGGCGTTCGATATCCTGCAGAGCCAGGTCGAGGCCCGCATGATGGATGGCACTTTCGCTTGGGCGCTGAACCGTAACCAGGCGGTTCTGGCTCCGATGGAGAACGGAGAAACGCTCCTGCTGCAGGTCGTGGCCACCCAGTCCTGTGTCCGTGGGATGTTTGCCGGCACTCTGCCCGGCAGCTCGGCCGCGCTGGACGGCGCTTCGCTTAATGCGCTTTCGATCGTGCTGTATACCTGTGCCTATGCCCTGGAAAGCACCATCCTGTACGGTATGCTGCACGACCATACCCAGCACCTGGAGGAGCGTGTGCAACTGAGGACCCGCGACCTGGAAGAGGCCCGGCGGCAGGCGGAGGCGGCCAATCTTGCCAAAAGCGATTTTCTGGCCAACATGAGTCATGAGATCCGCACCCCCATGAACGGGGTGATGGGGATGACCGAGCTGATGCTGCAGGGGGGGCTTACACCGCAGAAGGAAAAAAAATATCTGCGTGCCATCAAGGATTCAGCCGACAGCCTGATGCTGATTATCAACGATATCCTTGACTTTTCCAAGATCGAGGCCGGTAAATTCACGCTGGAAAAAGTCCCGTTCAATCTCCGGGACGTGGTGGAACGCTGCCTGGGAGGGTTGCTGATAAGGTGCGAGGAAAAGGGGCTCGGGCTGACTTCCAGGATAGACCTTGCCGTGCCGGCCTGCCTGGTGGGGGATCATGGCCGGCTGCGCCAGGTTCTGACCAACCTGGTGGGAAACGCGGTCAAGTTCTGTCAACAGGGGCGGATCACGGTCGAGGTCGATCTGGATTCTAGGGAGACAGATGATGTCACGCTGCATGTCCGTGTCACCGATACCGGGATTGGAATTGCCGAGGAGGCCTGTGAGCGGATTTTCAATCAGTTTGAACAGGCTGACACATCCACCACGCGAAAATTCGGCGGAACCGGACTTGGACTTGCGATTTGCAAGAAGCTGGTGGCATTGATGGATGGAGACATCTGGGTCGAGAGCCGGTTGGGGGAGGGGAGCTGCTTTCATTTTACGGCCCGCTTCCAGGTCGGCAGCGAGGAACTGCTGGCGGCGGACAAGGATCTTTCCCCGGATTCCAGCCAGCCCGGTCAGGTTCCGCTGGATATCCTGCTCGCCGATGACGTGGAGATAAACCGGGCCCTGGTACAGGCGGTCCTGGAACCCTATCATCACCGGATCACATTTGCCGAGGATGGGCGGAAGGCGTATGATCAATACAGGTCCGGGCACTTTGATATCGTGTTGATGGATGTTCAGATGCCGGAAATGGACGGATTGCAGTCGGCCAGGGCGATCCGGGAGTACGAGCGTGCCATTGGCCGGAGTGCGCCGGTGCCGATTGTGGCCATGACCGCGTTTGCCGGTAACGAGGATCGCCAGATCTGTCTCGATGCCGGCATGGATGATTATCTGAGCAAGCCGGTCAAGCCGGCCCAGTTATTGCAATTGTTGAACAGATTCTGTGAGCGCCGGACGACATCCGCCGTAGCGGTTACGGAGATTGCTCCTCCGGCATCGATACCGAAATCGGCTCCGGATGAACTTGACGATTCGATTGAGATCTTTGACCAGAAAGAGCTTCTGGAACGGCTTGGAGGACGCTCTGAAATGGTGCCGCGTTTTATCGGGCTGTTTTGCAAGGGGGTTTTGCCGCAACTGGAGGGGCTGGCCACGTCTCTGGAGGCGGAGGATCCGGAAGCGGTGCGGCGGCATGCTCACGCGATCAAGGGCTCGGCCGGAAATATTGCCGCGCAACGGATACATCAGATGGCTGCCATGATTGAAAAAACGGCCAAGGAAGGTGATCTGACGGAAACTCCGCAGCGGTTTGCCATGCTGCAGTTGGAATACAGCGCATTTATCGAGGCTGTCGGGGCTTTGGGGTTTATTGCCGAAACCTGATGGATTGCAATGGAGGTTGGATTTATGGCGCGATGTCTGGTGGTGGATGACGATGAGCTGGGACGCGAGCTGATTGCCGGCTACCTGGAAGGAATTGCCGACTGCGAGATGGCGGAAAACGGCCTGAAAGCGGTCGAGATGTTCCGCGACGCATTTGAGGGTGGCAACCCCTATGATCTGATAATCCTGGATATTGTAATGCCGGAGATGGATGGTCATACCGCCGCAAGAGAAATCCGCATGATCGAGAAGGAGTGGGGCGTCTCGATTAGCGACGGAGTCAACATAGTCGTTCTGTCATCCCTGAATACTCCGAGCGATGTGATCCAGGCTTATGTCTCGGCCAGGTCGGCCGCGCACCTGGTCAAACCGGTGCAACCGGACAAGTTGCTGGCAATTCTTGGCAAACTGGGCATGCTCGGGCGGCCGTGACGCCGGACCCGACCGGCGGATTTAAAAAACTGATCTGATATTTTGTTTCTGGCAATGTCCGGTTGTTCCGTAGCGGTCTGACAAGCATGATTACCAACAGGGTCACTCATGGCTGAAAATCAATTCATAAAGGGAGCCGAGTCGGTCAGCCGCCTGGAAGTAAAGCGCTACGGCTATACCCTTGCATTCGAAATCAGCCCGGATGAAGTGGAGTGTCAATGCTTCTATGAACCGGCCACCACCGGAGGAACGCCTCTTACCGGTGCCGAGCTGCAGACCCATCTGGCGCAGTTCAAGATCAGGGAGGGGATTATTCCCGAGTCGGCCGCCGCTCTGCTTAATTGCGCGGCCAGCGCCAAATCCGTGGACGGTATGCTGCTGGCGCGGGGGATCCCGATGGTTCCCGGCGAAGATGGCCAGATTGTGATGAGTGTGGCCGACGATCTGGAAAAAGCCGAATCGGATCGCAAAACCGATGGAAGCGTTGATTTTCGTCATGTGCAATCTTTTCTGAATGTCGATGCCGGGGTGCTGGTGGCGACAATCAAGCCACCCGGTCCCGGAACACCCGGCAAAACCGTTACCGGGAAAACTATTCCGCCACAGCCGGGAATCCCGGTCAAGCTCGAACTGGGTCCGAATGTCCGCCTTGATGATGGTAAGGTTGTTTCCGTTCTTGCCGGACGGGTCTGCTGCCGGGGGAACGCGATTTCGGTCGAGGATGTCTACGAGATTGACGGTGATGTGGATTTCAAGGTCGGCAACATCTCCTTCAAGGGGTATGTGGAGATCAAGGGTGACGTGCTGGACGGTTTTTTCGTAAAGGCAACCAAAGGCATCAAGATCCAGGGGAATATCGGGGTTTGCTCGATCGAGTCCGATGGTGATATCACCTTTTGCGGCATGAGCGGCCAGGGCGCCGGTTCGATCCGCTGCGGCGGTTCGATTTACGCCAACTTCATCTATGAAGCAATGATCGAATGCGCCGGCGATATCAAGGCCGAGGTCGAGATCCGCAACTCCCACATCAAGTGCCTGGGGGCGGTCTACGTCAACAAGGGGGGGCTGAGCGGAGGTGAAAGTTTTGCACTGGCCGGCATCGAGTGTGGCGTACTGGGAACGGTCACATCGCTTCGAACCCGCGTGGTTGCCGGAGTTCACTACGGTGATCTGGAAGAACTCAACAACCTGTTTAACGAGTTGAAAGTTCTGGTTGCAGAATTCAGCGCCGCGGCGAAGGGGACCGTGGATATGAAGGCGTTCTCCGCCAAACGGGCTGACATTACCGAACGGACCCAGGAAGTCCGCTCAAGGGCACATGATGAGAGCAATTCGAAGGTGAACGTAAAAAAGATGCTTTACGAAGGGGTCAATATCACCCTTGGCATGATCAGCGAAAATATCGCCGAAGAGCGTAAGGGACCGGTCAGCATCATCGTGAACACGATAGAAGGGGGGCTCCGCTTCCTGGGGATGACGCCGCTCTCTTTCAAGGCCGCGATGATAGAAGAAACCTTCATTCAGCAGCACCTGCTGGAACAGCAGAAAAACCGATCGAGCTTACAGGAGGATGGGGCATGAAAGCCTTGATAGTTGACGATGTGGAAATGAACCGTGAATTGCTGGCCATTTTTCTCGAAGGGCGCGCCACGGTTGCCTTTGCCGAAAGTGGAGAGGATGCGTTGGAACTGGTGGAAGGAGCTCTCGAAAGCAAAGCGTATTATGACCTGATCTGCATGGACATCTTCATGCCGGGTAAAGACGGGCATGAAACGCTCAAGGCGATCAGGGAGATGGAGTCCGCTCATGGCGGAGCGCGGGCAACTGTTTTCATGGTCACCGGCAGCAGTTCCCCGGACGACATGTTCGATGCGCTGATGCATGGCGATTGCGATGATTATTTGACCAAGCCATTGATGCAGCAGAGCTTTAACGAGCTTCTGGGCAAACACGGGTTGTGCTGATTGCTATGTGCCGCCGGTCCGCTTTACAGTACGTGAATTTTGTTTTGATTCCACCTGTGTGCTGTGCTAGAAATAGAGACTGTTTACATTAAATTTTGGTATCACGATAAAAGGAGTCTGTCATGTCATCCAACAACGATAACGCCGCTGCTGCTGTGATTGCCTTTGTTTCCGGCGCCGTGATCGGCGCTGCCGCCGCTCTCCTGCTGGCTCCGGCGCCCGGTTGCGAAGTGCGCGAAAAACTTTCCGGACTGGGTGAAACCGCCGCCGAGCGCGTGAAGCGGCTTGCCCGTGAAGCCAAGTTCAAGGTCACACCCAAATCCAAGGGTGGCGATTATGAGTACGACGGCGGAGACGCCTGGATTTGAAAGGCCGCAGCAAATGGAACTGAAATACGGTTCATCATCGTTTACCCTCGAACTCCCGCCGGAACATCTGGCGGGAGTCATAGTTCCCCTGTTACCCCAGCTCTCCGAACCATCCGAAAACATTGTCAATACCGCTCTTGATGCCTGTCAGGCCACGATTTCCGGATTCAAACCGGGTGAGAATGTTGTTATCGTCACCTCGGACATCACCCGTTACAGCGGCAGCGAGATCTATCTCCCCTTGCTGGTGGAACGATTGAACCGCCAGGGGATTGCCGACCGCGATATCGAGATCCTGATCGCATTAGGCATACACCGCAAACAGACCGATCACGAACACCATAAGATCGTCGGACCTCTCTATGGCCGGATTCGCGTAACCGACCACGAATGCGACGATCCGGGACATCTGGCCCTGCTCGGCACCACCTCTAACGGCATAAGGGTCAGCATCAACCGCAAGGCTGTCGAGGCCGATCACCTGATATTGACCGGTACGATCGGATTTCACTACTTTGCCGGTTTCGGCGGCGGCCGCAAGAGTGTCCTGCCCGGTATCGCCAGCCGTCAGGCCTGCATGGCCAGCCACTTTGCCGTACTAAATCCTGGCGCGGGGAGCGGCAAGAATCCACGGGCAACCACCGGCAACCTGGATGGCAACCCGGTGCATCAGGCCATGCTTGAAGCGTGTGAGATGGCCGCGCCCGATTTCATCCTGAATACGGTGCTGGCTCCCGACAAGCGCATCATGGCCGCCTTTGCCGGTGACTGGCGCGAGGCGCACGAAGTCGGCTGCCGCTTCTATTCCGAATTTTTCGCATTCCCGCTACGGGAAAAAGCCGATCTGGTGATCGCTTCCTGCGGAGGCTTCCCCAAGGACATCAACCTGATCCAGGCCCACAAATCCATGGAATATGCCTCCCAAGCGATCCACGACGGCGGTGTCCTTATTCTGCTGGCGGAATGCCGCGACGGATTCGGCAATAGCACCTTCTTCAACTGGTTCCGCTATAAGCAATTGGACACCTTCGAAGCAGCGTTGCGCGAACAGTACGAAATCAACGGCCAGACGGCCTATTCGATGCTGCAGAAGGCCCAGCGCTTCCGCATCATTCTTGTCTCCCGGTTTCCCGTCCAGCAGGTGAAGGAGATGGGCATGCTGCCGGCCGCCACGCTTGACGAAGCGATGGCGTTGGCGGCAGGCATGCTGCGCCCCGATTGGCGCGCCTATCTGATGCCGGAGGCGGGAAGTGTTCTGCCGGTGTCAGAAAAAATTCAGCCTGAATCGTCCGCTTTAAATGGATAGGACCGCGGCGCTATTCTGGGGGCTGATTGTTCTTTTGTTGTCGGCCTCGGTCTTTTACGGCTTTAACGCCGAGAAACAGCGCCGCGGCGCGCAGAACGCCGGAGGGAAGATAGATAACGGCGACCTGGTGCAGCTGATAAAAGTTGTTGACGGCGACTCGGTCATGGCGGCACGGGAAGGGCAGGAGCCGGTCACGGTCAGGCTGATCGGCATCAAATCGTTTGACGGCAAGATAGAAAAAGACGTGGTGACGCCGTTTGCTCAGGCGGCCCGCGAATCGCTGCAGCGGATCATGACCGGCCGCTCGGCCCGCGTTCTGCTCGGCAGTACCCCCAAGGACAAGTACGGCCGTTACCTGGCAACCCTTTACTCGGGAGACAAGGATGTGGCGCTGCACCTGGTCAGCCAGGGCCTGGTGATGGTTTACACGGTTTATCCCTTTCCCGCCATGCAGCTGTATCTCCAGGAACAGGAACTGGCCCGGGCCGGGCGGCGCGGGTTGTGGGCCAGTGCTGAGGCATCCGACCGAGCCCTGGCGCTGATCAGCGAGTGGCAGAGGCAGACGCAGTGATCGGCCTGATAATCAATATCTTCATGAAGCAGGTGTTGCGCAACCCACCGGCAGCCATGCGCATCTTTGTTCTGCTGGCTGCCGTGCTGCTATACGGCACGACCGGTTTCCTCTATTTCGAACTGCCCGGCAATCCGGATCTGGTCTGGCTGGACGGGCTCTGGTACACGGTTGTGACCATGACCACGGTCGGCTACGGCGATTTTTTTCCCAAGACCGCCGGAGGGCGATTTCTGGTGGGCTGGCCGGTAATGTTTTTCGGCATAGGACTGTTGGGATATGCCCTCTCGTTGATTGCCGCAGCATTGGTTACATCAAAGACCCGCGAGGCAAAAGGAATGTCGCAATTTAACCTGAACAGGCAGCTTGTCATCTTCAATTTCCCGGGGCTGGCCAAGGTCGAGAGGGTGCTGGAAGAGCTGTACCTCGACCCCGTTTTTTCCAGGAACAGCCAGGTCGTGCTGATCGATGAGTTCCTGGATGAGTTGCCGCCGGAGCTCCAGAAACGCGGCATACATTTTGTTCGTGGCAACCCGGCCCGCGATGAAACCCTGAGCCGGGCAGCGCTGGACAGGGCCTCGCATGCGGTCGTGCTCTGCCGTGCCCCGGGTGACCCGGCCTCGGACAACCTGAATGTGGCCATTACACTGGCAATCGAGGCGCGCTGCCGCACCGTGGAAACGGTGGTCGAATGTGTCGATCCGGCCTCGGAGGAGTTGCTGCGTAAGGCTGGCTGTGACCGGGTGGTTTGCAGCTCGCGCTTCGATTCGCTCTTTATCAGCCAGGAACTGCTCAATCCCGGTGTGCAGGCGGTTATCGCCGACCTGTTCAGTTCCAGGGGCGGGCAGCAGATCTACTTTATCGCGGTTGCCAGTGGCGGGACATTCGGCGAGCTCTCCGGGCGCTGCCGCTCGATGGGACACTTGGCGCTGGGACTGGGAGACGGTAACGGCGTGCGGCTAAATGTGCCGTCGGAAACCGCGGTATCCGCGGGTGAGCGGGTCGTTACCATTGGCCCCGCACGACTGAATGAAATTTAGGCAGAGACTAAGAAATGATTTGATTGGCGGCAGCTTCGTTGCTATGCTGCCAAGCTTTTTAAATTATCATGTCCGGGATGTGGATGATGGAACTGCATGAACAGCTGAAATCTCTTGGGGCCGGCGTCACCTCCTATTGCTATGACAAGCCGGATTCCGCACTTCTGGAAGCGTTTCCCAGCCCCTTTGCCCAGCCCGAAATGAACCGGGTGGGAGCGGTCGGGACACTGCATATCGAATGTCCGGAATTTACCTGTCTCTGCCCGATGACCGGGCAGCCGGATTTCGGGAAAATAGTCATCGATTATCAGCCGGCCGCGCTCTGCGTCGAAAGCAAGAGCCTCAAGCTCTACCTTGGCTCTTTCAGGATGCATGGTGAGTTTCACGAAGCCGGTGTCAACCGCATCTGCAACGATCTGGCAGAGCTGCTGGATCCGGTCTGGCTGACTGTGCGCGGAGAGTTTACACCGCGCGGTGGCATCCCTTTCTGGCCCACCGCGGAATACCGCAAGAAACTATAATTATCATTCAAGGAGAACCCGCTTTTTATGTTCACTACGTCCGACTTCAAAAAAGGGCTTGTCATCCAGCTCGAAGGCGCCCCCTGCATCATTACCGATGTCACCACCCAGTCTCCCACGGCTCGCGGCGCCAACACCATGGTCAAGACCCGTTACCGCAACCTGATTACCGGCCAGGTGCTTGACAAGACCTTCCGCTCCGGCGACAAGGTGGATGAGGCCGATTTCGAACGCCACAAGGGTCAGTACCTGTATGCCGATGGCGGTCGCGGTGTTTTCATGGACCTGGAAAACTACGAGCAGTTCGAGATGGAGGCTGAAAATTTCGACCCCCTGTCCATGTTTCTGCTGGACGGCACCGAGGTTGTGCTGGGACTGTTCGAGGGGCGCATGGTCAACGTGGATCTGCCGCTGAGTGTGGAGCTGACCGTGACCGAGACCGCGCCGGTTCTGAAAAACGCCACCGCTACCGCGGAAACCAAGGACGCGATCCTGGAAACCGGCCTGAAGATAAAAGTTCCTCCGTACCTGGAGTCGGGAGAAAAAGTCAAGGTCGATACCCGTGACGGCCGCTTCCTGTCCCGGGCCTAAGCGCTGGAACAGCTTTAAACGCTTGACAATGATTATTCCGTACTCTACTATGACCCTTCCCTTCAGGGGCCTATAGCTCAGTTGGCTAGAGCCACCGGCTCATAACCGGTTGGTCCCAGGTTCGAGTCCTGGTGGGCCCACCATTTCACAACGCGAGGAACATACGCCGGATGCCGGCACTAGAACAGGGGTTATCCCACATCCATACCTCAACACGAGAGTGCACACCGCAAGGTTGCACTCTTTTTATTTGCATGCCATGAGAATTCCAAAAACATCCGATATACTTGGTATCATTAACAAAATGGCCCCAGCGTCCCTGGCTGAAGCATGGGACAACCCCGGGCTTCAGGTGGGCAACCCCGGCGCGGATGTTACGCGGATCATGGTTGCCCTCGATCCGGCGCCGGACGTAATCAGTTCCGCCGTATCTTCCTCCTGTCAGTTACTTGTCACACATCACCCCCTCATTTTCAAGCCGCTCAAATCAATATCCTTCGCAACACCACAGGGACATTCGATACATACCGCAATAAGCGCCGGCTTGTCGGTGCTCTGCATGCACACCAACTATGACAGCGCCAACGGCGGTCTGAACGATCTGCTGGCCCGGAAAATCGGACTTTCGGGTTGCTCGCCGCTCCGGATATCAACCGTGCGTGAACTGGTGAAGCTGGTCGTTTTCGTTCCTGCCAGTCATCTTGAAAAGGTGAGAAATGCGCTGTTTCCCCATCTGCCCGCACAGGGCAATTACCGGGACTGCTCGTTTGCCGCCGGTGGCGAGGGGACTTTCCTGCCTTTGGATGGCGCCAGGCCCTTCATCGGGACTGTCGGAAAACAGGAAAAGGTTTCCGAAGAACGGCTTGAACTGCTGATTGAACGCCAGAATCTGCCGCGGGCGCTGAAAGACCTGCTGGCTTCACACCCTTATGAGGAGCCGGCCTACGATCTATATCCCTTGCTTAATGAAGGAGAGAAGTTAGGCTTGGGGCGGATCGGGCGTCTGCCGAGCCCGCTTTCCCTGGGAGAGTATGCGGGGCGAGTGAGGGACGCGCTGTCTGCTCCGGGATTGCGCTATGTTGGTGATCCATTGGCCACTGTCTCGAAGGTCGCTCTCTGCAGCGGCAGCGGCGCATCCCTGTTGCGCGATGCGGCGCGCTCGGGCGCGGATGTTCTGGTCACCGGTGACATAAAATATCATGATGCCCGTGACGCGCAGGATTTGGGGATCGCTCTGATAGATGCCGGACATTTTAAGTCAGAGATAATCATGGTGGAGGAAATATCGCAGCGTCTGAGTCGCGCTCTTGAGGAAAACGGCTTTCAAGGATGCCTGGTAATGCCCTGCACTCTGGAAAGTGATCCCTTCAAAATATAGACCGAACCGGTGAAAAAATAAAACTTGTACCAAAGGGGGAAAACGACTTTGAAAAAGAAATTGGACATGCTGGAAGAGTTACAGGAAGTTGACCAAATGATCGATAGCTTGAAGGTCAAGCAGAGTGGGTTGCATGAAGAGCTTAACGAAATAGCCCAGACGATTGATGCGTCCCGTGAGGAGCTGGCCGCAATGCAAGCCGGGCTTGCCCGGCTTGAACAGGAAAAACGCGATCTGGAAGTCAATCATGCTGCGGAACTCGAAAATATTCAGCGGGCTGAAACCAACATGAAGGAAATCAAGACCAACAAGGAGTTCCAGGCGGTCGGGCGAGAGATCACTGCGGCGCGCAAGCAGATTGCCGACCTTGAAGAACGGGTTTTGCAGAAGATCGGCCAGATCGAGGAAATCTCCGGAGCGGTTGCAGCCAAAAGCGCTGCACTTGAAGAACTTTCCGAAAACTCCGGACGGCGCATCGCGGAAAAACAGTCGGAAATTGAAAATATTCAGCAGGACATTGATTCCGATATTGCCCGCCGGGAAACATTGACAAAAGAGATGCCCGCCAGCCTGGTCAAGCGGTTTGCCGCCCTGCGCGATCAGCGTCGCGGCCAGGCGCTCGCGATTGCCCGCGACGGCCATTGTCTGGGATGCAACATGCATCTGCCGCCACAACTGTATAACAACCTGTTCAAGTATGAAGAACTGCTGACCTGTCCGCATTGTCAGAGGATCCTGATCCTGAAACAGCAGTAACACCTGTTGGTTAACGGTGGAAGCGTACTGTTCCGCCGGATCGAGAGTTTGGTTGAAGTAGTCCAGGTGGCCGCCGCCGGTTGATCCGGGGGAGGAAAGTCCGGGCTCCACAGGGTATGACGCTGGATAACGTCCAGCGGGGGTGACCCCAGGGAAAAGTGCCACAGAGAGAAGTCCGCCTGCCTCGGCAGGTAAGGGTGAAAGGGTGAGGTAAGAGCTCACCGGATCCGGCGGTGACGCCGGATGCCAGGTAAACCCCGTCAGGAGCAAGGCCAAATAGGGAGGCGTTAAGGGCTACCCGTCCGTGCCTCCGGGTTGGCTGCTTGAGGCTGCCGGTAACGGCAGACCCAGATGAATGACCATCGCCCGGCCAGGGGTAACCCGCGCCGGGAACAGAACCCGGCTTACGGACTGCTTCAACCAAAATATTAAGGAACAATGTGAGCGATCAGAATTTGTGGCGGGATGGCCTGGTGTCACTCAATGCTCTGTTGAGCGATCTTTCACCCACCGCCAAAAAAACGCTGCCGGAGTTGTTGTCCGGCTATTGCGTTGGAAAAGAATCTTTGGCTGGCATTACACTGGCTGCTGATTCGGAAACAATCTGTCGTGACTGTTCCGGGCAATGCTGCCTGAACGGCAAGTACCGCGTGAATGTCTTCGACGGTCTAGCCCTCTGCGCTGCCGGAATATCGGTCGTACCGGATTTTTCACAGAAGCCCCTGTGTCCTTACTCGAATGCCAGGGGATGTATTCTGGAGCCCGGTTTTCGTCCGCTTGACTGTATTCTTTTTGTATGTGACTCCCTTGAAGGTCAACTTCCTGATTCGGATAGAGTGGATCTGACGGCACTCGAAAATAATCTTCGGGAATGTCTGCGTGCAGCGTCACTTCTATTGAACATTAATCTGGGCACACCTCTGCTGTTGTGGGCAGAAAAACCGACAAAGCAACCAATCCATAATCAAAGAGGCATATAGATGACCGCTACCAATGATCTCGTCCTTATACACGTTGATGACAAACCGGGATTTTACGCCCGGGTCGAAGAGATTTCACCGGATGTCAAGGCTGGATGGTGGCAGGTCAAGCTGCTGGTGTTGACTTTTCCACTGCAGGTATTTACCTGGATTCTTGATGATTTCCAGATGGAGGGAGCTGCCTTCACTATGGGGGGAACCCCGTTGCGTCTGGAAAGTGTTGTCTCGCCGGTAGAGTTGGAACGGATTGAGAAAGAAAAAGAAGAAAAGGAACGCCAGACGCGCATGCGTCAGGAGGGTGGCGCCCCCAAGGTGATTTCCCTGCAGGATCGCAGGAAAAAGTAATCGGTTTACCGTAATTGTAAGCCCCAACTCAAAAGCCCTTCCGGATACATCCCGGAAGGGCTTTTGAGTTCATCAGCCGTCAGCGTGGCTATTCACAGGTGAAGTTTGCTTCGATACGGCGATTCCTGGCTTTGCCTTCCTTGGTCTTGTTGCTGGCAACCGGCTTACTGAACCCGAATCCTTTTGCGGTGATACGCTCGGGAGCGATGCCGTGGTCTTTTTCCATGAACTGCTTGACGCTGTCGGCCCGGCGCTGTGACAGCTTGAGGTTGAACTCTTTGCCGCCGACGTTGTCGGTATGGCCGGAAATCTCGCCTTTTGCATTGGGGAATTCCTTCAGGAATTCGGCAAGTTTCTCAAGATCTGCCTTGTATTTGGGTTTGATGTCGGCTTTGTTGGTGTCGAACTCGACCGCCAGTACAGCCGGCTTATCGCAGAAACGCTGTGCAGCTGCGGCTTTCTGGGCGGATTCCACAACCGGGGCAGGCGCCGGGGCCGGGGCCGGTGGTGGAGGAAGAGTCACGCCGATGCTGGTCCTGCTGGTTGCTTCGCCACCGGGGCCACTGCAGGTCAGCGTGTAAGCGGTGTCTTCCGCGGGTGAAATCGCGCGTGAACCCTGCGGCGCTACCTGACCGATTTCAGGCTGGATAAAGCATTTGTCGGCGTTGCTGGATGTCCAGCTCAGTGTGGCTGCGGCATCATTGGACTTGATGATCGTTACCGGTGATACGGAAATATTGGCAACAGGCGCTGCGGGTGGAGGCGGCACTATTTTGGCAGGCTCGGGCATCGGCGCCGGAGCAGGAACCACCGGCTGCGCGACCGGCTGAACAGCAGTGGGCGTTCCGCCAAATGGAATGTGTGCGCCCAGGGTGTACTCGATGTTGTTATAGGTTTTGCTGTAGCTGTAAATTATGTGGCGAACATCACCTCTCAGCGCAAAATTGTCGTTCAGGAAATACTTGGCGCCCAGGCCGTAATCGAACGCGCCCCGTGTTTTATTGTTAATACCGTTACCATTAAAATTGATTCCGGCGTATCCGGCCGCCAGATAAGGGACCAGTTTGTTGTCCGGCCACATATGGTACAACAGTTCTCCGCCGTAGCGATACATGCTGACATCGCCCTTGCCGCCGTTGTCAAGTTCGGTGTTGGCATAGTCGAACAGCCCTTCGATTCCAAACCTTTTGGTGAAGTTGTAGCCGGCCCGGACTCCATAGACCGGAGTAGTCTCCAGATCCTGTTTCTCATCAAAGGTGTAGCCGCCGATCACAGGGGAGATTGAAAACTGACTCTCCTTGATAGAGGCAAATGAGGCACTTGCCGATACGATCAAAGCCGCTGCCATAATACCGCTTAACATTTTTTTCATTGTTGGTCCTCCTTTTCAGATGATGTACCGATGAGTGGATACTTATTCAATGTCAATGCAGATCTATAAGCCGCAAGAACAATTACAGCCTTAAACTATTTTATGTATACTAGCACAATGTCATTTCAATGCAAGCTTTTGGGGTAAAATCTTGCTTTTTTATCCGGCCTGCATTACTCTTTTTACCTGACAATCACGCTAGTCCGGCAGTACAACTGCCGCAGGCCAAGGAGGATTTTTGATGTTTTTCCCACAGTTCCGTGCACGTAGAATAAGAGGCAATGAAACCTTCCGCCGGATGGTTCGTGAAACAACTCTTTCGGTTAACGACCTAGTATATCCGATGTTTTCGGCTTTCGGCAGCGGAATCCGTAAAGAGATCTCATCAATGCCGGGGATCTATCAGCAATCGATCGAGCATATCGTGGCGGATGCAAAAGAGGCACGGGACCTGGGCATCCCGGCGGTGCTGCTGTTCGGGATTCCAGAGACCAAGGACGCGGTCGGCAGCGACGCCTATTCCGAGACAGGCATAATCCAGGAAACGATCCGTGCCCTCAAAAAGGAGGTTCCGGGACTGGCGGTGATCACTGATGTCTGCATGTGCGAATATACCGATCACGGTCATTGCGGGATAATCAAAAACGGGGATGTGGATAACGACGCCACGCTGGAACTGCTTGCACGCGAGGCTCTCTCGCATGTGGAAGCCGGTGCGGACATGGTGGCTCCGTCCGACATGATGGATGGACGGGTGGCTGCCATCAGGGAAACACTGGATGAGCACGGCTATGATTCGATTCCGATCATGAGCTATGCTGTCAAATATGCTTCGGGCTATTACGGGCCGTTCCGCGAGGCGGCGGAATCAACGCCGCAGTTCGGTGATCGCCGCAGCTACCAGATGGATCCGGCCAACCGGTTGGAAGCGCTGCGCGAGGCGGCTTCGGATATCGAGGAGGGGGCCGATATCATCATGGTCAAGCCCGGCCTGCCCTATCTGGATATTCTCAGGGACCTGCGCAACGAGTACAACCTGCCGCTGGCGGTCTACAATGTGTCGGGCGAATATAGCATGGTCAAGGGGGCTGCTATGAAGGGGTGGATCGATGAAGAGCGGGTTGTGATGGAGACAATGGTCGGCTTCAAGAGGGCCGGTGCCGATATCATCATTACCTATCATGCCAAGGATGTGGCCCGCTGGCTTGCCAGGTAGGATGCACACGAAGCAGAAGCAGGCAGGGGCGAAGCGGGAGTAAGCTGCTTCGCCCCTGCTTTTTAAATGGTCGGCACTATTCCCCGGCTCTTTCGGCCATTTCTTTCTTGTGTTTCCTGATGGTGCCTTCTTCGCCCTTGGGCGCCTGAGTTCCCGGCTCTTTTCCGGTGAGTTTGGGCAGGTCCGGCATGCTTGGCAGCTTCAGTCCCGGTTTGGTGCTGACGGAGGTCTGAGTAGCGGCCACCGGCACCGGCACAGCTTTAGACGCCTGTACAGCGCCTGAAACCCGGTGGTGCTTGCGAACCGCACGATGCTTGCGGGCAAAGGTACGCTTCAAGTCTATTTCCGATAAGGAAAACTCGGTCAGCGTGTCACGGTTTACCAGAACATGCACCTTGCCCTTGGCTCTCCAGACGGATCTTGCGCTGATGGTTCCCCCTTCTTTCAGATAGACCGTCCGCGCAGCCAGGACAGGTGTCGCGGATGTACAGATGGCCAGCACAACCAGCAGCAATTTTTTCATGGTATCCCTCCCGGATTCAGCTTTAAATCTTTGGAGGCTGGTCAAGATAGCGCGGCAGCGAACCTCGCACTTCGACCGCCGGTCCATCTTCCAGTTCATCCAGTTCCCCGTAATCATCTCCATATTCGTTTTCACCGACAGCCCATTCGTACAGCTTCTGCGAATCCATCAGTACCGGTTTTGCCGGGGTGTCGAAAACGCGGTTCTGCATCTCTTCGTCGTACAGTCCGATACAGCCGTGGGATGCGGGCCGGCCAGGCAGGTCGCGGGCATGGATCCAGTAGGAAACATTGTCCGGGCCGATGTAAAAGCGCATGGCGTTGTCCATCGGGTACTGTTCCTCGTCGTTGGCGGTTTTGTATAGCGACGAGGTGTGCGTCATATGGCGCGCATCGATCCGGAACATGCCGGCCGGCGTTTCGGTGGAGGCCTTGCCGGTGGCCGCCGGGGCTGAAAAGACCAGTCGGCCCTTCTCGTAGGCGCCCAGCCACTGTTCGGTGATGTCCACCAGGATATATTTGCCATGCCGGGCGGCCGGCTCATGGAATTTGGGCAGCGGGGTGTAGTTGCGGATATCGGCCATGTTTTCAGGAACTTTTATGGTCATGCCCGGATAGACGTGCCGCCGGTCCACCCGGTTTAAGCGGGCGACCCAGATCCAGTCGTTTCCGAAGAGCGATTCCAGTGTTTGATGAGGTTGTACGAAGTGTGCATGCCATTTGATGTTTGCCAGGCTGGGGTACTCGACCCGGGAGAGATCCTCGATGGCCTTGTCCGACGGGGATGCGGCCGGCTCACCGGTGACCGAAGGTGTGCGCAACACCGTGAAACCGACCAGTATCGCGGTAAACAGAGTGACCAGGACAAACTTGTGTGAGAGCCGCATCCGGCTGTAATGCATAATAATTCTTCCTTGACTGGATGATGAGCTAATTTAATATAATAGCCGTTTATCGGACAGTATTCAACCATTGTGACGGAACCAGCCGGAAAAAGTCTGGCTACCACCCGAAACTGATGCTAATTTGTACTCTCGATGTTCATGGACCTGATTTCCAGGTAGCCGGAGGAAATAAATGCCCGATTCGGATCAGAACGCACCAGCGACAACATTCAACCAGTTTGCCAGCGACAATTATGCCGGAATCTGCCCCGAGGCCTGGCAGGCCATGCAGGCTGCCAACAGCGGTTATGTAACTTCCTACGGAGACGATTACTGGACCGAGCGAGCTTGCGAACAGATCCGGCGGATCTTTGAAACCGATTGCCAGGTGTTCTTCGTCTTTAACGGCACGGCGGCCAACTCGCTGGCGCTGGCATCGCTCTGCCGATCATATCACAGCGTCATCTGCCATGATCTGGCCCATGTAGAAACAGATGAATGCGGCGCTCCGGAGTTTTTCTCCAATGGCACCAAGCTCTTGCACGTAGCGGGACCGGGAGGTAAATTCGACCTGGCCGAGGTCGAACGAACCATAACCAGGCGCAGCGATATCCACTATCCGAGGCCCAGGGTGCTGAGCCTGACCCAGGCCACCGAGGTCGGCACGGTTTACAACGCAGCGGAGATTTCGGCGGCCAGCGAACTGGCTCGCGGTTACGGCCTGCGGGTTCACATGGACGGGGCCCGCTTTGCCAACGCCGTTGCTTCGCTGGATGTGGCTCCCGCCGACATCAGCTGGCGGGCCGGGATCGATGTGCTCTGTTTGGGAGGGGCCAAAAACGGCATGGCGGTCGGCGAGGCGGTGGTGTTCTTCGATCGTGAACTGGCCGAAGAATTCGAATACCGATGCAAACAGGCCGGACAGCTGGCTTCCAAGATGCGTTTCATCTCGGCCCCCTGGATAGGCATGCTGGAAGGGGATACCTGGCTCAAAAACGCCCGGCATGCCAACTACTGTGCCACACTGCTGGCGGAGCAGTTGACCGCGATCGAAGGAATCCGGATCATGTACCCTCAGCAGGCCAACTCGGTTTTCGTGGAGATGCCGGAGGCGGTCGCGGACAGGTTGCGTAACGCGGGATGGCGTTTCTACTCGTTTATCGGATCGGGCGGGGCGCGTTTCATGTGCTCCTGGCAAACATCCCGGGAGGAGGTTATGCAGCTGGCCGGGGCGGTCAGAAAGGCTTTCAGTCAGGATATCTGAACTATGAGGAGGGCAAAATGATCAAAACAGCAACTTTTGAAGCCCTGTTGGAGGATGCGATACCGGATGGACAGGGGGGCTACACCTTCAAGCTGGAAGGGAAGATCTATACCATCAAGGACAAGGATGAAGTGCGCAAGATTGCCGAGCAGCACGGCTATATAATCATCTATTGATTTTACGAATGTTCAGGCGATACATCCCGGTTGAAGCCAAATTACCTCACCACAAGCTCAACTCTCCTGTTGCGCGGTTCCGGCACCCCCTCCGGTGTATTGATCAGGGGCAGTTCCATGCCGTGGGAAGCTACTTCCAGCGATTCGGCAACAACTCCCATGCTTGTGAGCAGTTTTGCGACCTCATTGGCTCGCTCCCTGGAAATTCTGACGTTGACATCCCTGGAACCGACTTTGTCCGTATGGCCGCTGATGCTGATGTCGCTGGAATGTACCTTGCGAATGTAATCGATGATTACCGGCAAGGTCTTTGCGGATTCCGGCGTCAACCTGGATGTGCCCGGTTCGAAATAGAGCAGAAACGTGAGCGGGGCAGTCGGTTGAGCCTCCAGGGCATCCTTGAAAGTGCTATTGAACTCTGCTTCAGTCATGATGACCGGTTGAGAGGGGCGATCATCGGGATAAAAAAGATCAATCGACTCAAACGGTTTGGCGAGATGGATCTCGCCCGCCTTGCTGGCAACGGTCACATTGCCGACATGCCCGTCCGGCGACGGCAGCAGAACAAATTTGCTGCGCGGTGAAGAGCAACCGCACAACGCGAACAATAGAATTGGCAATGATATCAGGAGACAGCGCACATGATTATTCATTGTCGCCTCCCTCCACCTTGATCGCCAGCTTTGTGCCCCTGACACCCGCTACAGCGACGGGTGTCTCGAAACGGGTCGCGTCGGCATTCATTCTGGCGATCAGTCCGCTCAGGTAGATCATTGTTCCACGTCGAATCTGTCCGACAAAACCGGCCTTCTTTTCCAGGGCATTGAACTCGTAGCTTGCAAGCTGGAATTTAGTATCCGGACCGAGCGAGAGCGTGCTGTTGTCATTAAAGACAATACCCATCGAGCCCTGTTTGCCCGTCAGCAGAATGTCGTTCCTGACGATTTTCATATCGATATTAGCAGCGGATTGTTCGCCACCCCTGAGGATATAGACGGAACCTTTGATAGTTTTCACCCGACCGACGGCATCACTGTCTGCCGCAAAAACAGTGCTACAATTGTAAACCATCAATAACAAAAGAAAACATAATCCGTGATACATGCAATTCCTTCCCGACAAAATACCGTGTAAAATCTAACCTAGAAAAATGAAATTAATTATATCACATACAGAGTGTCGCGCAACCGAACATTTTGATTTTTAAACTATCGAAAGAAAAGTACGGAGGAAAGTTGCGCCCGAGCTGCCAGCGCGGCGCAGAAACCTTCGGGGACGGCCAGGTCGGCCAGGCTCCATTCGCAAAGCTGTTCGGGGTTGCTCCGGAGCTCCAGCAGCGCCGGCGGCTGGCCGGGAAGCAGGGATACATCGCAGATGTCGGATGGGGAGGAAAAACCGCTGCCGCACGCCTTCAAAAAGGCTTCCTTACGGGTCCAGCAGCGGTAGAAGGCGGCCGGCCGCAACGCTGGCGGCAGAGAGAAAAACTCGGTCTGTTCATGGTGGGAAAAAAACTGCCTCGCGATCGCCTCAAAAGGCAGATCATCCCGCACCTGTTCCAGGTCAACCCCTAACTCGCAATTCCGGGCCAGCGCCAGAATACAGAGGTCTCCGCTGTGGGAAAGGTTAAAACGGAGTTCATGGTCGTGCCGATCTTCCAGCCGAGGTTTTCCATATGGATTGGTTGTCAGAAGGAGGTTGGCCGGTTCCGTTTCCAGGTAGCCGGACAGGATCTCCCGGAGCCGGCCGCGTCCGGCAATGAAGCGCTTACGGACCTGTCGATCAACCAGTCTGTCGGCCCGTTGCCGTTCATCAGGGGTCAGCAGCTGTTTCAGTCCGGGGTGTTCCGCGTCTCCAATGGCCAGAGTGAACAGGCGGATGTGAACCTCGCCGGTGCCTGGCCAGAGATTGATCATAACTCTTCGGTCGCCAGCCATTGGCTGAGCCGCAGCAGCCCTTCCCGGATCGACACCCGCGGCTCATAGCCCAGTTCGCGGCGGGCGGCGTCGATATTGAACCAGTGGGCCGTGGCCAGCTCCTTGGCGACAAAGCGGGTCATGGGCGGTTCTTTCGACACGCGCAGCAGACTCCAGAGCCCCTCGCAGGCAGCGCCGGCGGCGTAGGCCAGTCGTGGCGGTATGCTGCGGGTTTCGGGCGGCAGTCCAGCGGCGGCCAGAATCTGGTTGACCATATCCCAGAGCGGCAGCGGCTCGCCATTGGAGATGAAATAGGCCTTGCCGGATATGTTTCCACCCGGAATCAGGCGGTCGGCTGCAAGCAGATGGGCCTCGGCGGCGTTGTCCACGTAGACCGTGTCCACCAGGCAGGGCTCGCTGCCGATGCGCCGCAGTTTCCCGGCACGCCCCTTGGAAACGATGCGTGGCACCAGATGGTTGTCTCCCGGCCCCCAGATCAGGTGCGGGCGGAGCGATACGGTGGCCAGCTGGGGTGAGTTGGCATCCAGCACGATCTGCTCGGCCATGGCTTTTGTCTGCGGGTAGTGAGCGATGTAACTGTCCGGATAGGGCAGGGATTCGTCGCCCCCCTCCACGTCCCGTCCGTCGAAGACCACGCTCGGGGAACCGGTGTAGACCAGACGGCTGATATCGTTGGCACGGCAGGCGGCCAGCACGTTGACCGTGCCGGTCACGTTGGCGCTGTAGAAATCATCGTAATTGCCCCAGATGCCGGCCTTGGCCGCGACATGGAAGATTATGTCGCACCCCTCGGCCGACTTTATCAGCAGCTCGCGCTTCGAAAGGTCGCCGCGGATCTGCTCCACGCCCAGAGCCGCCAAGGTTGGATGCGCGCCGCGCGAAAAGCTCCTGACCTGGTCGCCTCGCTCACGCAGCATGCGCACGATCGCGCCGCCCAGGAAGCCGCCTCCACCGGTCACTAATGCTTTCATGACAGTTTCCCTTTTGCCCATATCGCCAGTTTCTCGCGGAATATCTTGGCGTTATGGCGGATATCGACCGGAAAGGCCGGATGAAACAGGAAGGTGTCGATGCCCAGGGTGTGAACGTGGGCCCTGGCAAGCTCAAGCAGCTCTTTCCTGATCTGCTCCTGATCAACGCTGATGCCCTTTTCCAGCTCGACACACAGCACCGGACGCTGGCTGCCCGCTGTTCCGACTCCCACCAGCGCGGTGCGGAATATCACCGGATGGGTGTTGAAGACCCCTTCCACCGGGATCGTGAAGAGCGGTCCATCCTGGGTTTCGACCCGGTGGGATTTGCGTCCACAGAACCAGAGCCGCCCCTTGTCGTCGAAGCCTCCCAGATCCCCCATGCGGTGCAGAAAGCCGCCGGCCGGGTCGGTGATCTTGGAGAGCCGGTTGGCTTCGGGGCGATTGTGGTAACCGCGCGTCACCTGTTCCCCCTGAACCACTATCTCGCCGATCTTGCCGGTAGGAACCCGCAGCGAATCCTTCCAGGACGGGATCGCCTCATCGCTGATTTCGATCACTTCCAGCCGGATGCCCGGCACCGGGCGGCCGATGCAGACGCCGCCTCCGGCATCGGTGATCGCTCGTGTTTCACCCAGAATCTCGTTGCTGCCGATGGAACAGACCGGCAGCGCCTCGGTGGCGCCATATGGGGTAAAAATCTCTGCGTCAGGCGGCAGCATGAGCGTGAAGCGTTCCAGCACCGCGGCCGGCACCGGAGCTCCGGCCGAGATCACCCGCTTGAGCGTGGGCAGCTTGATGCCCTGTTCGGCGCCGTAACGTCCGACCCGGTTGATCAGGGCCGGCGAGCCGAACATGGTCGTAACTCCATGGGTCGTAATGGCGGAGATGATCTTTTCCGGATCCACCGAGCCGGGACGGGTGAAGTCCATCTCCGGGATTACCGCGGTCATGCCCAGGGCCGGCGCAAACAGCGCGAACAGTGGGAAGGTGGGCAGGTCGATTTCGCCAGGCCTGATGTCGTAGACCGCACGCAGCGCCTCGACCTGGGCCGCGAAGTTGCCGTGGCTGTAGACCGCCCCCTTGGGAGGGCCGGTACTGCCGCTGGTGAAGAGAATCGCGGCGGTGTCGTCACGGCCGGTCGGGGCGGCTGAAAAGGAGATGTTTTCTTCATCGTGGCGCAGCAGGCTGTCCAGGGTCGTTCCCCTCCAAAACAGTCGCCGTCCGACGGTAACATGCGTCTTGAGAGTGCTCTTGCCCCAACCGAACAGAATCCGCGCGACATGGGCCTTGGGAATACCGATGAAAGCCTGCGGTTCGGCTTCTGCCAGGCAGGCCTTCAGGTTTTTGATTCCAAGGCCGGGATCGATCAGGACCGGAATCGCACCGGTCTTGAAAAGGGCAAAGGTCAGCGCGAAAAGATCGGGCCCGGGGGGCACCATCAGCACGCTGCGCACCCCCCGGCCGATGCCGTTTCTGACCAGACCGTGGGCGATGCGGTCGGAGAGCGCATTCAACTCGCTAAAGGAGAGGCGGATGTTGCCCTTGGGAAAGATGATGGCCGTGGTATCGGGCTGCAGTCGGGCCATCTCCGGAAGGTGGGCGGCAATGTTGATGAAACGTTGAGGGTTCATGGTGTTATCAATATTCCTGCTGGCTAGGTTTATGTTTTAATCAATACATTAATGGAGTTGCATCATCAATCAGCCCTGGCACTTTTCATCGACCTTTGCAGAGCCACCAGAGCTCGGTAGCAGCCGCGCGGCGTGGAGTCGAAAGTAACCACCCGGCAGCCGCACCGCCGCTGCAACTCCTCCAGTGTCACGTCGTCCAGGAAGACGTCCTCCACCTCTTTCAGCATCACATCCGGCAGCAGCAGCGCCTCACCGATCTCGTGCCCGGCCAGCGCTGC